>Ga0307945_1001639_pt1 | contig 17691 bp, 23 predicted proteins | sample OrgLakmetagen228_FD_201818 | JGI IMG/M metagenome (GOLD analysis project Ga0307945, IMG submission 201818) | Saline water microbial communities from Organic Lake, Antarctica - #228 | ecosystem: Environmental > Aquatic > Non-marine Saline and Alkaline > Saline | place: Antarctica: Organic Lake...
GTGTGTGTGTGTGTGTGTGTGTGTGTGTGTGTGTGTGTGTGTGTGTGTGTGTGAGTGTGTGTGTGTGTGTGTGTGTGTGTGTGTGTGTGTGTGTGTGTTAGTGTGTGTGTGTGTGTGTGTGTGTGTGTGTGTGTGTGTGTGTGACTGTGTGTGTGTGTGTGTGTGTGTGTGTGTGTGTGTGTGTGTTTGAGTGTGTCTGTGTGTGTCTGTGTGTGTCTGTGTTTGTAAGTACCCGTGTGTGTTTGTAATAGTGTTATTGCACAATCGAGTTGTGCGTCAATCGACAACATTCTTGTTTGAATTGTAAATGTTTGACCGATGCTGGTACCTCCCGAGCTGTTTCCCCGTTCAGTCAATGCAGACTGAAAATGATAACACCTACACAACACGCGTCACACCGCTTTTGATGAAGTGAGTCTTCTCACGTTCGAGTGCATCTCCATCCCAGTGCTCATTTGCCGATCCCTATTCAATCGTGGCGGGGGCGGGGGCGGGGGCACCTGCCACTGTGCCATTTGGCTTACTCTGGATTGGTATTCTTCCTACTCGTTCCCCAGCACTGCCTCCCGATTGTGTTGTACAATATGCAAATCTATAAATTCAAGAAAGTATTAATTTACAAGATTGCTGGTGGACAAACACGCCCCCCTATAATGTTTCAAAATAAACAACACATTGACCTTAGCGTGCGGGCAAACACGTTTACAGGCTGACAGGCTGCTGCTTTCCTTCCTCATGACAATTTCTTAACAGTTTGTTGTGTACAGCAGTAGCGCCAACCATGTTTGGATTCGGGACTGGGGCTTCAACAGGTGAGTGCGCAGCAAAGATGAAGGCTGATCAAACCGGTCAATGGTGCTCATGCAAAGAGTACGCACAGAGTCTGAATGATGCAGAATCCATCCAACCCTCACCATAACTGCTTTGTATCCCTGTGTATGATCCAGTGCACTGCTCGATCCACGCATGCACCGGACCTGCTGTGTGCTTCTTCTCCCCCCTCAATACACAGGGTTTGGCGCCCCCGCCTCTCCTGCGTCCCCCTTTGGCTTTGGAGGTGCCGCCGCTGCTGCAGGTAGCGCCCCTGCGTTCGGGGCCGCCAGTTCCCCAGCATTTGGTGCTTCGAGCACCCCCGCATTTGGGGCCCCCTCTGCCGCTCCGGCTTTTGGAGCACCAGCAGCAGCACCCTCCACTGGCTCAGCATTTGGGGCGTTTGGTTCCGCTGCACCTTCAACTACGCCTGCATTTGGTGAGGCACATACACCAACGTGCACACACACACACACACACACACACACACACACACGCACACACACACACACACACACACACACACACACGCACACACACACACACACACAAAACGCATCCAAATACGTACCAGCACACAAGTGCACCTGCACGTATGCCCACAGCCACGCAACTCAAATGCACACAGGAGCCCCAGCAGCCCCATCCACAGGCTCCTCTTTCGGTGCTTTTGGTGCATCCACACCCCCAGCCTCTGGGGCTGCTCCTGCCTTTGGAGGAGGAGGATTCGGTGCAGCAACATCTGCCCCTGCCTTCGGCGCCCCTGCTAGCACCCCTGCCTTTGGTACGTGCGTCCGTTTACTTTTGATGCGTGATGGTTGGGATTGGGCATTAAGACGCACCTGTTCATCCGTCTGTGCCCGAGCTCCAAAGACACCCTGACAAGGTGTCACCCCTGAGACGCTGCGCAATGGGGAGTGCAGAGGTTCACTAGCAAGGATGGTGCAAGCAGGGATTGTGCAAGCAGGGATGGTGCAAGCAAGGATGGTGCTAGCAGGGATGGTGCAAGCCGTGGTGGTGCAAGCAGTGATGGTGCTAGCATTTGCTGGCACGACTCCTTGCACACATCTGCCTCCACCCTTGCACACATTTGCCTCCATCCTTGCTAGCAATTGCTGGCGCGCCTCTTTGCAGCAGGGCTTATAGTGCTACCCCCTATAAGTAGTCATACATATGGCCAGGCCAGAACCATGAATACGAACATCGAGGCCGTAACCATTTACCCGTATGGCCAGGCCAGAACCATGTGTACGTAGGGCCAGGTCAAGACCCTGTATGTACGTCTAGGTCATGACTATTCATACATATGGCATATGGCCAGGCTAGAACCATGAACACGTACATCTAGGCCGTAATCACGCATACATAGGGCCAGGCCAGAACCATGTGTACGTAGGGCCAGGTCAAGACCCTGTTTACGTACGTCTAGGTCATGCCTATTCATACATATGGCATATTGGCCAGGCTAGAACCATGAACACGTACATCTAGGCCGTAATCACGCATACATTGGGCCAGGCCAGAGAAACTTGGCAATGCGGTGCATACCCGGTATCCGTTTAACACGAGCAAGGAACCCTGGGATGTACGGTCATGCGGTGCAGCCAACCCCACACACCCCTACGCACCCCAATTCACTGCTCCCAGTGCCCCAGCATTGATAGCTTCAAGTGCTTGGACAAGCCCGCCATCATCACACACATACACATACACAAACGCACACACACACGCACACACGCACACACACGCACACACACACACACGCGCACACACACTCACACACACGCGCACAGGAGCATCCACAGGAGGGGCATTCGGTGCACTGAGCCCAGCCCCCACTGCCGCCCCAGCCTTTGGTGCGTCCAGTGCCCCTGCATTTGGTGCAGCGCCCACCAGCGCCCCTGCATTTGGAGCAGCGCCCACCAGCGCCCCTGCATTTGGAGCAGCGCCCACCAGCGCACCTGCATTTGGTGCTCCCAGCAGTGCCCCTGCTTTTGGTGCGTCCAGCGCTCCCACATTTGGAGCAGCACCCTCCAGCACCCCCGCATTTGGAGCAGCACCCACCAGCACCCCCGCATTTGGTGCGTCCAGCACCCCCGCATTTGGAGCAGCACCCACCAGCGCTCCAGCATTTGGTGCCCCCAGTACTCCCGCATTTGGTGCGTCCTCCGCGCCTTCCTTGTTTGGGAGCCTCGGTGCAGGTGTGTATGGCGCGTGTGTGCGTGTGCGTGTGCGTGTGCGTGTGCGTGTGCGTGTGCGTGTGCGTGTGTGTGTGCGTGTGCGTGTGCATGTGCGCGTGCGTGTGTGTGTGTGCGTGTGCGTGCGCTTGTGTATGTGCAGGTGCAAGTGCAGGTGTGTGCATGCAGGTGTGTGGGGTGCGTAAGTGTGCACGTGCGTGTGCGCAGGTGCAGGTGTGTGTGCATGCGGGTGTGTGCACGCAGTTCTGTAGGGTGCATTTGTGTGTGTATATGTGTGTGTGTGTTTGTGTGGGTGTGTGTGTGAATGTGAACGCTTGTGTTCGTGCATGTACAGATGTGTGAACGCAGGTGTGTGGGTCAGCATGTTGGTACACTTTGTTAGCATGTGTGTATATACCGCCAAGGCAGCATGCTCTTGCGTTTGAACTTTTTTGCAGGTTCTAGTTAAGTTTACGTTTAAGAGTAGGGTTGGCCAGAACCGTATATGCACCATATATGGCCGTATATTTGATGCAAACCCTGCAAAAAATAATGTATGTACACCGTATACACATGGCTCTGGCCAACCCTGTTTAAGAGGCTAACACTTGTTAATGTGCATAAGTATATTTAACAGATTGTAGGATGTAAACAGAGTTTGAAGGTTCCAGCATTGCCCATCCCCGATCCCTTTTCTTCCCTCCTCTTCTGTCAAAATACGTTGATTATCAACTCTCGTGCTCCCTTCTCTTTGCCCTTAGCTCTGTGCGTCAAGGCTTCAGAACTGCCAATTATAAATGCCAGTCCATCTTTATATCTATATATATTGGGTTTCTAGAATGCACGTCCTAACGATTCTGAAGCCCCTTTTCTGAGTGTGTGTCTGTGTGCAGGCTCGTCAGCCTTGTTTTTGCTCCGTCTACTTTGACACCTTCCTCCGTCCACGTGCATGCGTGTGTGTGTGTTTGCATTTGTGCTCAGGCTTGTCAGTCTTGTTTTTGTTCTGACTACTTTTGACCCCTTCCTCCGACCATGTACATGCGTGTGTGTGTTTGCATTTGTGTTCAGGCTCGTCAGCAGCTCCTAGTGCTCCAGGGTTTAGCTTCAGCAGCGGGCCTGCACCCGCACCTGGTGAGTGTATGCCTAGATGAGTGAGTTCTGTGTACTGTGTATTTATTTGCACACTTCCTGTGTGAGTGTCTGTGTGTCTGTCTATGTGTCTGTGTGCCTGTGTGTGTGTGTCTGTGTGTGTGCGCGTGTGTGTGTGTGTGTGTGTGTGTGTGCAAACGTGTGTGAGCGTCTATGTATATATTTGTTATTGTGCGGTTTGCTGCAACTCTCAGCACTGCTTCAAAGGGGCAGGACATGCACGCCCTTCTCACTTGTAGCGTCAGCCAGAACCGTACATATACACCATATATGACCTCGTCTTTGGTGATTTCTCTGCCAAAAATACTGTTGACACACCATATATGACCTCGTTTTGGTGATTTCTCTGCCAAAAATACTGTTGACACACCATATATGACCTCGTCTTTGGTGATTTCTCTGCCAAAAATACTGTTGACACACCATATATGACCTCGTCTTTGGTGATTTCTCTGCCAAAAATACTGTCGACACACCATATATGACCTCGCCTTTGGTGATTTCTCTGCCAAAAATACTGCTGAATCACCATATATGACCTCGCCTTTGGTGATTTCTCTGCCAAAAATACTGTTGATATACCATATATGACCTCGTCTTTGGTGATTTCTCTGCCAAAAATACTGTTGATACACTGTATATATATGTATGGTTCTGGCCAACCCTTCTCCTTTGTCTTCCACGTTACGTCGTCATGCGCGGCCGTCAGTGCTCCCTCCCTCTTTCAAGGCGCCCCTTCAAATTACCATCATGCGCGGCTGTCAGTGCTCCCTTCCTCTTTCACGGAGCGCCTTTAAAATGAACATGCAACGAACAAACACCGCACGTACTGCTTTCTTTTCATTTCTGCAGCATCAAGTGCGGCCGCCAGTGCACCCTCCCTCTTTGGGGGGGGTGTTTCCAGTGCTCCCTCCCTCTTTGCTCCCCCAGCCTCCTCTGCAGGTGAGAGCTTGTTGCGCTTGTTCGTTTATATGGATGCTAGTGATGTTTCATTTTAATGGTACTACGGCCCATTAGGGGTATTTGCTCCCCCAGCCTCCTCTGCAGGTGAGAGCCTGTTGCGCTTGTTCGTTTATGTGGTTGCTAGTGATGTTTCATTTCAATGGTACTACGGCCCATTAGGGGTAATTGCAGGTAATCATCTGCAGGTAAGTGTTAGTTTTATGGGGAATTCGCACTACTTTGAAATTCACACACATACGCACGCGCACACACACACACACACACACACACACACACACACACACACACACACACACACACACACACACACACACTCCCGCGCTCACACACACACACACACACACACACACACACACACACACACACACACACACACACACACACACACACACATACACGTACACACACAGCGTCAGCCCCTGCCTCGTCAGGTGGCTTTGGCTTTGGTGCGTTAGGGGGTGCCAGCAGTGCCCCTGCCTTTGGAGCACCAGCCGCCTCAGCTGCACGTAAGTATTATATTTAAGTGTGGTAGGAGTAAGAGCGCATTGTGTGTAGGTACTTTTGGAGCACCCACCGCCTAAGCTGCACGTAAGTAGTATATTTAAGTGCAGTAGGAGTAAGAGCGCATTGTGTGCAGATACTGTTGGAGCACCTGCCGCCTCAGCATGTAAGTAGTAAAGATCAGTATGAGATACTTTTGGAGCACCCACCGCCTCAGCTGCACGTGTGAGTTGTTAGTTATGATGAAGTAGGTGGAACAGTACGTTTGAATGTTGTGTATTGATCGTTTTTCCACCGTCTTGGCCAACTGCCCGCCGTCTCAGGTATAGCATTGTGTGTAGAAATCCCATACCCGGATTTCGATCGACCCTACAAATAAAGAAAGAGTCGCTGCCTCGACCCCACAAATAAAGAAAGAGTCACTGCCTCGACCACACAAATATAGAGTCGCTGCTGCAGGAAACTCCTGTGTGTGCGTCTTGTATATACTTGTACGGCTATGGCCCCTTGGACGCATAATGCAATGGGGAAAGGAGTGTATGCTGAGGTTCACAGTAAATTTATCTCACACACATATGCACGCTCACGCACAAACTCACACACACATACGCACACATGCATGCATGCTTGCACACGTACCCACACGTTCTGCACACACACACACGCACATACACGCACACACACATACACGCACACACACGATGCATGCTTGCGCGCACACCCTCACATTTCGCGCACACACAAACGCACACGCACACATGCATGCATGCTTGCGCACACACCCTCACGTTTCGCACGCACACACACACACACACGTACACGCACATACACACACGCACACGCACACACACGCACACACATACGACACGCAGCTCCTGCATCTACTCCTGCTGCTTCCTCTGGCTTTGGTGGCTTCTCTTTTGCGGGTACTAGCAGCGCAGCTCCCTCAGCTACCGCAGGTAAGCTCTCACAGAGATAAGCGCACGCACACACACATGCGCACAAACATATGCAAGCACACACATGCACGCATGTGTACGCATTTGTACACACGCTCAGGCGAACACTCATGAAGAAAACCCTATTCCTCTAGGCAACATATTTATCTTAATTACTCAGGCGCACACACACACGCACACACACACACACATACACACACATACACTCATACACAGACACCAACATGAACATGCACGTACACACATAAGAATCAGTGTTGTGCGTTTACGCCGTATTTCGTACTTCCATTTTCAGACCGTATATACGGTGTACGGTTATGGTACGGTACGGTCTGAAGAACTACGTACCAATATTTATACGTGGTCAAAAACCGTATAAATACTGTTCTACTCTGAATAACCGTGCACCGTACCGTATACCGTATTGGCACAACACTGATTAAAAGACACACACACACACACATGCACTCGCCCCCCCCCCACCCAAAACACACACACATACATACACTCACACAAGCACACACACATGCACACTCACACACACACACATGAACGTAGCCTCCGCCCCTTCCAGCGGTCCATCTTTCGGTGGCTTTTCATTTCCTGGTGCCGGCCCAGCTTCCTCTGCTGCTGCTGCATCTTCATGTAAGTCCCTCACGCCCAGGGATGGTTCATAAGGTCATTTTGAGGCGCTCAATACGGTAAAATACGCGTTGAATACGATACGGCGTATTATACGAATCCGCTGTACAACCCATCCCTGCTCATGCCCAATTGCTTTTTCAGGACTAGCCCAAACTGAGTATATACGCATTACATTAAGATCCTGCTAGGAGTCTCTTGCATACGGCTTATGGTAGAAAGTTTTAACTAAAAAGTTCTTTTTAGAAAGTTCTACGTACGGCTTAGATCAGCCCACTTGTAAAAGAAATTTTCTTCGCAAGCCAGCAACCCCTCCTGATCCCCAACAATTTCCCCCTCTTTGTGTGGATGACTTAACGGTGCTTTACAAAGTAGGCTATTATTCCTCAATATTGGGTGTGTATGTATGTTTATATGTGTGTGTTTGTGTGTGTGTGTGAAATTCCTCGATACATGCAGGGAGTGGTTTACGATGCTTGCGTCATTTGCTTGTACACACTCTGGCCTACTTACGCTTTCTTGCTATTTTTGGTTAACAGGCTGATCAAACATAGGGTCGTGCATGGGGTGGTCAGAACTATGCATTGGTGTAGGTGTGTATGTGTGTGGGAATGTGTGTGTGTGTGTGTGTGTGTGTGTGTGTGTGTGTGAATGTGTGTGTTACTGGGGTGGTCAGACCTATGCATTGATGTGTGTATGTGTGCGTATGTCTGTGTGTGTGTGTGTGCACGTGCACGTGTGTATGTATGTACGTGCCTGTGTGTGAGAGTGTGTGAGGGGAAGCAGATAGACATGGGATACACTGTTGTATGTTGGTGGGAGTATACCGTCATACATTGGTGGGAGTATACCGTCATACCTACCTTTGCCTGTGTGTAAATTTTACTGATGATGACATTGGCTGAGCATGTAAGACGTGGCTCTCAACTACGCATGGGCATGCAGACACGCACGCGCACATACACACGCATACACACACATACACACACATACACACACACTTACATACACACATACACACACACATACACACACATACACACACATACAAACGCACGCACACACACAATCACACACACAGCCGCCCCTGCCCCTGCGGCAAGCGCCCCTGCATTTGGCGCCGCCAGCACCTCCGCGTTCGGTGCCGCTTCCGCCGGTTCGGCCTCCGCGTCCGCACCCACACCTTCAAGCACACCTGCATTTGGTACGGGAGACACATATACGCACTCACACACAAACACACACATGCACGCACGCACGCACACACACACGCACACACACACGCACACACATACACACACGTGCATACACACACGCACACTTACATATGCACACATACACACACACACGCACACACACAAGCGCGCACACACATTCACACACACTAACACGCACGTACACACGCGCACACACATAGGCGCCCCCTCAAGCGCCCCTGCGTTTGGGGCTCCCAGCAGTGCCCCTGCTTTCGGTGCTTCTAGCGCTCCTGCGTTTGGAGCGGGCAGTGCCCCTGCTGCTGGGCCAAGCAGCAGCTCCGTGGGAGCTTCTGCAGCATCAACGGCTCCTTCCTTGTTCGGAGGCCTCGGCACTGGGGCTTCTGCCCCTGCAGGTAATCCGAGAATTCCGCAGTTGGATCATGACAGCAAAGTTTCTGCGCAGAGGCCCGGCGCTCAGGCCTCTGCCCCTCTGCAGGTACAACGCTAAGCCCAGGTTGTAACTTGCTTTAATTGACACAAAATAGAGCAGCTCTGCAGCAGCTTCTGCAACGTCAGCGGCTCCCCCCTTGTTCGGAGGCCTCGGCACTGGGGCTTCTGCCCCTGCAGGTAATCTGGGAATTCCGCAGTTGGATCATGACAGCAAAGTTTCTGCGCAGAGGCCCGGCGCTCAGGCCTCTGCCCCTCTGCAGGTACAACGCTAAGCCCAGCTTGTAATTTGCTCTCATGTACACAAAATAGAGCAGCTCTGCAGCAGCTTCTGCAACGTCAGCGGCTCCCCCCTTGTTCGGAGGCCTCGGCACTGGGGCTTCTGCCCCTGCAGGTAATCTAGGAATTCCGCAGTTGGATCATGACAGCAAAGTTCTTGCGCAGAGGCCCGGCGCTCAGGCCTCTGCCCCTCTGCAGGTACAACGCTAAGCCCAGGTTGTAATTTGCTTTCATTTATACAAAATAGAGCAGCTCTGCAGCAGCTTCTGCAACGTCAGCGGCTTCCCCCTTGTTCGGAGGCCTCGGCACTGGGGCTTCTGCCCCTGCAGGTAATCCAAGAATTCCGCAGTTGGATCATGACAGCAAAGTTTTCGCGCAGAGGCCCGGCGCTCAGGCCTCTGCCCCTCTGCAGGTACAACGCTAAGCCCAAGTTGTGACTGTACAGAGCTTGCTTTCATGTACACAAAATAGAGCAGCTCTGCGGCAGCTTCTGCAGCGTTGGTGGCTCCCTCCTTGTTTGGAGGTCTGATTGCAAAGGCTTCTGCCCCTGCCGGTGACTCGAGAAGTACGATGGATTTGTATCAGCAAATGTTCAGCAAATTGTTTACAGTCAAAGGCCTGGGCACTGGGGCCTCTGCCCTTGCATGTGATTCCAGAGCTTCACCCCAAGCATGGTTTTGGCATCCGCAACTTATCCTGCGCGCACGTGTTCGGTTTGGAGGCCTGGGCACTGGGGCCTCTGCCCTTGCATGTGATTCCAGAGCTTCACCCCAAGCATGGTTTTGGCATCCGCAACTTATCCTGCGCGCACGTGTTCGGTTTGGAGGCCTGGGCTCTGGGGTTTCTGCCCTTGCATGTGATTCCAGAGCTTCACCCCAAGCATGGTATTGGCATCCGCAACTTATCCTGCGCGCACGTGTTCGGTTTGGAGGCCTGGGCTCTGGGGTTTCTGCCCTTGCATGTGATTTCAGAGCTTCACCCCAAGCATGGTATTGGCACCCGCAACTTACCCAGCACACACGTGTCTGGATTGGAGGCCTGGGCACTGGGGCCTCTGCCCTTGCATGTGATTGCAATTGCAGAGTTTCACCGTATGCACATTATTGGCACCCGCAACTTATCCTGCACGCACGTTTTCGGTTTGGAGGCCTGGGCACTGGGGCCTCTGCCCTTGCATGTGATTGTAATTGCAGAGTTTCACTGTATGCACATTATTGGCACCCGCAACTTATCCTGCACACACGATTCCGATTTGGAGGCCTGGCACTGGGGCCTCTGCCCTTGCATGTGATTGTAATTGCAGAGTTTTACCATATGCACATTATTGGCACCCGCAACTTATCCTGCACACACGTCTCCGGTTTGGATGCCTGGGCACTGGGGCCTCTGCCCCTGCATGTGATTGCAGAGTTTTAACCTAAGCATGGTATTGACGCCCGCAAATTATTCTGCACACACTCCTGTTTGGGGCCTGGGTGCTAGGGCCTCTGTCCCTTTGAATACGGACAACTGGCTCAGCTGGTGCAGGAACGACTGTAGTATACACAAACAGCGGATATGCGTGCACACTTACTATTAATACGGACAACTTATTTTTAGCAGAATCATTGTAAACACTGTGGGCACATCAGCAGGACGACTTTTGCTTTTTCTAGATCCTCCCTCGGTTCCAGTGTACACAAAAACGCTGCTCTGCGGCCACATCAGCAGGACGACTTTCTCTCCTAGTTCCTCCCTATTTGCTGCAAACTTTTCGTAAATGATACTTTAATGATACTTTAATTATGTGCATAGCAATCCTCCCGATTTCATTGCATGACGTTTTGCTGCATACTTTTTGCAAGTGTTTGCCTGCTGCTTTATTCTGTGCATAGCAATCCTCTGCGTGCCTCTGTGCATGGCAATGGTGCCTCTGCGTATGCAATGGTGCCTCTGCTTGCCTTTCCCTTATGCACTAGTGCCTTTGTGTGCCTCTGTACATGCAATGGTGCCTCTATGCATAGCAATCCTCTGCGTGCCTCTGTGCATGGCAATGGTGCCTCTATGCATAGCAATCCTCTGCGTGCCTTTGTGCATGGCAATGGTGCCTCTGCGTATGCAATGGTGCCTCTGCGTGCCTCTGCGTGCCTTTCCCTTATGCAATAGTGCCTTTGTGTGCCTCTGTACATGCAATGGTGCCTCTGTGCATAGCAATCCTCTGCGTGCGTCTGTGCATGGCAATGGTGCCTCTGCGTATGCAATGGTGCCTCTGCGTGCCTCTGCGTGCAATGGTGCCTCTGCCTCTGCGTGCCTCTCCCTTATGCAATAGTGCCTTTGTGTGCCTCTGTACATGCAATGGTGCCTCTGTGCATAACAATCCGCTGCGTGCCTCTGTGCGTGCTTGGTTTTGCTGGGGATGTAGCAACACGAATGTTCCGTCTTTGAAACCTGCCTGCTGCTTGATTCTGTGCATGGCAATCCTTTGCGTGCCTGTGTGCGTGCTTGTTTTTGCTGGAGATGTAGCGACACGAACGTTCCGTCTCTGAAACCTGTGTTTGAGTTTGAACTACATAGTGTTTGTAACCTCGTCTGCTGCTTTGATTTGTGCATACCCATACTCGTCTGCTGCTTTGACTTGTGCACAACTTTCTTCTGCGTGCCTTAGTGCTTTGTTAAGGTTGGCCAAAACCATGCATACGTACATATTCATGGTGTGTATACGTATTTTTAGCAGGAAATCACCGCATATATGGCCGTACATGGTGTATGTATGCAGCTCTGGCCAGCCCTAGCATTTTCGCATCTGATGCAAGCAGATTGACTGCGCCAAAATAGAGGGGGGACTTCTTCTGGTTGCACAGCAAGTGTTCTGTGCACGTCTCTTTTTGCTGCAAGCACCTAGCTTGAGCATGCCAAAACAAAGGAGGATCGCTACAATCGTGCTCGTTCTTGTCTCAACGCGCTTCATCATCGCAGTGCATCACTTTTTCAGGTTGCTGAGCGACAATGGGTTTAGTGTACGTCTCTTTTTGCTGCATGCAGCTGAAGAGGCTGGCAGCCACTTGAGATGATGCCATTTAACTGTGCCTTAACGTTGCCATGCATTACTGTCCTGTCTGTTTTGTGTACGTCTCTTTTCGCTGCAAGCACCCAGCTTGAGCATGCCAAAACAAAGGAGGATCGCAACAGTTGTGCTCGTTCTTGTCTCAGCGCGCCTCAACATTGCAGTGCGTCACTTCTGCAGGTTGCTGAGCGATTGTTTTGTGCACGTCTCTTTTTGCTGCAGGCAGCTCGAGCGCTGCATCAGGCACAGCAGCTGGATCAGCTGGAGCGCTGTCTGTGGGCACCGCTGCAGGTATGTGTGTGTGTGGGTGGGTGGGTGGGTGGGTGCGTGTGTTAGTGGGTGTGTTTTGCGTGTATATAGTATATCTGTTGGTGTGGATGTGTTTTTTGTTTGTGTGCATATGCGTATATTTGTTGGTGTGTGTGTGTGTATTGTGTGTGTGTGTGGTGTGGGTGTGGGCATAGGCGAGGGTGTACTCAGCGTCTTTAGATAAATGAGTGCATCAGCAACGAACCCAGGCAATGTGCCCTAGAACCCAATTAATTTTCTTGAACTTTCTTTCTACATTCAGCCAGGTGTGCTTGTAGAATTGGCATGCACAAGATGTTAGCTACATTAGCAATGGCGTAGAATACGCGTAAGACGTTGGCTGCATTAGAAATGGTGTGCTTGTAGAAATGGCAAGCGTAAGATGTAAGACGTTAGATGCATTTACGCTGCAGACGTGTTAACAAGATGTGGTGGCCCCATAAGATACAAAGCTGCATTTACGCTGCAGACGTGTTAACAAGATGTGGTGGCCCCATAAGATACAAAGCTGCATTTACGCTGCAGACGTGTTTACAAGATGTGGTGGCCCCATAAAATACAAAGCTGCAATTACGCTGCAGACGTGTTAACAAGATGTGGTGGCCCCATAAGATACAAAGCTGCATTTACGCTGCAGACGTGTTTACAAGATGTGGTGGCCCCATAAGATACAAAGCTGTATTTACGCTGCAGACGTGTTTACAAGATGTGGTGGCCCTCAAATACAAAGCTGCGTTTACGCTGCAGACGTGTTAACAAGATGTGGTGGCCCCACAAGATACAAAACTTAGGCTAGCTTCAGAGACTAGCTCCAGCTCCTGCGCCCTCACAGTGCCTCACCACGCATGTGGCCAGTGACCCCATCAGATACAAAACGTAAGCTGTACTAGCTCCAGATGCTGTGTGTCCCACGGTGCCTCACCACAGTGATTCATTAAATTTAAAAAGTACATTGTATGAGCTCCTGCTCCAGCTCCAGCTCCAGCTCCAGCTCCAGCTCCTGCTGCTGCTGCTGCTGCTGCTGCTGCTGCTGCTGCTGCTGCTGCTGCTGCTGCTGTGCCCTTACTGTGCCTCACACCAGTTTGTGGCCAGGAATCCATAAGATACAAAACGTACATTGTACGAGCTCCAGCTGCTTATGCTGCTGCTGCTGCTGCTGCTGCTGCTGCTGCTGTGCCCTCACAATGCCTCACATCAGTATGACTGTATCGTCTTTCCTCAACAACTCTGTAACGACTTTGATCTGTGTTCCATGAGATGTGCACTCAATTGTTTGTGCCTTTGTTTCCGACACCACCTTGCATATGAAGGTACTCCTACCACAGCAAAATACACTGCCTTATCCCCATTGTTTATGCCCTGTCGATTCTGCTGAGTCGTTATTCAAGTTCTGACAGCAACGTCTCCTTGCTCACAGGAGCTTCTAACGCAGCAGCACCAGCTGCCTTGCCCATTTTCACAACCATGTCAATAAGTTGCTCAGGTTCTGTCGGCATTATCAATGCCATCTGCTGACAGGAAATTCTGCTGCAGCAGCTCCAGCTGCCTGAACCATTTCCACTACCATGTCAATAATAATAATAATCATATTATTATTGATGTTGCTCAAGTTCTGTCGGCATTATTAATGCCATCTGCTGACAGGAACTTCTGCTGCAGCAGCACCAGCTGCCTTTACCATTTCCACTACCATGTCAATAATAATTAATAATAATCATATTATTATTGATCTTGCTCAAGTTCTGTCGACATTTTCAATGCCATCTGCTGACAGGGACTTCTGCTGCAGCAGCACCAGCTGCCTTTACCATTTCCACTACCATGTCAATAATATTAATTATCATTAATTATTATTGATCTTGCTCAAGTTCTGTCGACATTTTCAATGCCATCTGCTGACAGGAACTTCTGCTGCAGCAGCACCCCTTGCCACGCCCTGCCAGCCTTACGCCCCTGTGGCCATCAAAGGCAGGAACATCGAAGAAATTGTGAATGAATGGAGCGCCGAGCTGGAGCAGCATGCACGCTCGTTTGTCAAGCACGCATGTGAGTGTGTATAACGTCAGGGTGTCTATATGTGTGTATGTACGTGTGTTTGGTTGCATGTGTGTGCACGTTGTGCTTGTGTATGTGTGTGTGCGTGTGTGTGTATGTACGTGTGTTTGGTTGCATGTGTGTGCACGTTGTGCTTGTGTATGTGTGTGTGCGTGTGTGTATGTGTGTGTGCGTGGTTGCATGTTCATGTGCGTGTGCGTGTGCCTTTGTGTGCGCGTGTGCATGTTCATGTGCGTGTTTGTCTATTATTCCCTCAGGTGTGCACCAAATTTATTGTACCTGCATTGAAATAGCAGGAGCAGCATGCATGCTCTTTTGCAAAGCACATAAGTGTGTCATAAAATGCGTCAGTGTTTGTGTTGGATGGTGGTGTGCAGTAGAGTCTTTGCTGCACACTCAAGCAAGGAAATTGCAAGGGGGTTTTGTAAAGCTAGAGGGTATAACAATAGAGCAGCACGCATGCGCGTTTAATAACGCCGTTTGTAAAGCTAGAGGGTTTAACAATAGAGCAGCACGCATGCGCGTTTTATAACGCCGGTACTTTGCAGACGTTGGAAGAGTTTACTTTCAATTTGCGAAATTGGCTGTTTGAGTTTGATATCCATTGCAGACGCTGGAAGAGTTCACTTTCAGTTTGCGAAATTGGCTGTTTGAGTTTGATATCCATTGCAGACGTTAGAAGAATTCACTTTCAGTTTGCAAAATTGGCTGTTTGAGTTTGATATCCATTGCAGACGTTGGAAGAGTTCACTCTCAGTTTGCGAAATAGGCTGTTTGTAGGGTTGGCCAGAACCGTATATACACACCGTATATGACCGTATATATGGTGATTTCCCTGCAAAAAATACCGTATACACACCGTGTATGTATGGTTATGGCCAACCCTAGCTGTTTGAGTTTGATATGGAAGTACTCATGATTTAAATCTTTGGCTTCCCAATGATTGGGAGCAATGCTTGTGGGATTTTGTCAGTGAGGGACACACGCACATACGCACACATACAGACGCACTCACTCACACACTCACTCAGTCATACACACACACTCACACACACATACCCAAAGTGTGTGATTTGAGGCCTGGGTAACGGACACACACCATTACACACACACATACGCACGCATATCCAAAGCGTGTGATCTGAGGCCTGGGCTAAGATGCTTGCTGCCAAGTATTGATGAGGGCTGAGGGTAGAGCTGCTGCACACAAACACACACACACACTCACACACACACACACACACACACACACAAACACACACACACACTGCAGCTGCCCTTGCTGCTTGGGACCGCCACATCCTGTCCAACCGCCACGCGCTGTTAGAGGTGGAAGGAGAGCTGAAGCGTGTGAGTGCGGGCCAGGACGCACTGGAGCGCAAGCTGTATATGCTTGAGACACACCAAAAGGTGAGGAGTGAATGTGATTTGTGTGTGTGTCTTTGTGTAGGGCGTTCTCCTGGCATTTTTCACATGCTTGAGACGCACCAAAAGGTGAGGAGTGTATGTGGTTGTGGTTGTGTGTGTATGTCCTTGTGTCAGCAAAAGGGGAAGGGGATCTGAAGCGCGTGAGTGCGGGCCAGGACGCACTGGAGCGCAAACTGTATATGCTGGAGACGCACCAAAAGGTGAGGGGTGTATGTGATTGTGTGTGTGTCTGTGTAGGGCGTTCGCCTGGCATGATTCACATGCTTGAGACGCACCAAAAGGTGAAGAGTGTATGTGGTTGTGGTTGTGTGTGTATGTCCTTGTGTCAGCAAAAGGGGAAGGGGAGCTAAAGCGTGTGAGTGCGGGCCAGGACGCACTGGAGCGCAAGCTGTATATGCTGGAGACGCACCAAAAGGTGAGGAGTGTATGTGGTTGTGTGTGTCTTTGTGTAGGGTGTTCTTTTGGCATTTTCAAGTCCTGTACATGCTTGAGGCGCACCAAAAGGTGAGGAGTGTATGTGGTTGTGTGTGTGTCCTTGTGTCAGCAAAAGGTGAGGAGTGTATGTGAGTGTGTGTGTCTTTGTGTCATTAAGAGGTGAGGCGTGTATGTGTTTGTGTGTGTGTTTGTGTCAGCAAAAGGTGAGGAATGTATGTAATTGTGTGTGTGTGTTTGTGTCAGCAAAAGGTGAGGAGTGTATGTGAGTGTGTGTGTCAGCAAAAGGTGAGGAATGTATGTTATTGTGTGTGTGTGTGTTTGTGTCAGCAAAAGGTGAGGAATGTATGTATTTGTGTGTGTGTATGTCGTTGTGTCAGCAAAAGGTGAGGAGTGTGTGCGTGTGTGTGTAGGCCCTCTGGTCATTAATGCACGTCCTGTGCATGCTGGAAACGCACCTTCAAAATGTGAAAATTGTGTATACCTATGTACAATGTACAAGGGTGTAATTGGCTCTGGCATGCGGACAAGATAGGCTGAAGTGCATGAGCTTAACAAACTGGAGTTGCACCTGTGACAAGTATGCCACACACACGCACTTTCAGACACACGTACACAAGCGCGTGCGCACGCACACGCGCGCACGCACACACATACACAGATACACACACACGCACGCAACCGCACACGCACGCACATTTTTGTGATGCACATCGTTGACCCTAGCGCACACTGTTATTTCTGGAAAAAAACATCTACGTGTACACACACACACATGCAATCGCACACGCACACACATTATTGTGATGCACATCGTTGACCCTAGCGCACACTGTTATTTCTGGAAAAAAGACATCTACGTGTACATGCATACACACACACACGCACACACACACACATGCAATCGCACACGTACACACATTATTGTGATGCACATCGTTGACCCTAGACACACACTGCTAGTTCTGGAAAAAAAGACATCTACGTGTACAAACACACACACGCGCGCACACACACACTTATTTGCACACACTTAATCGCACACACACTTATTTGCACACACACTTACTCGCTCACATAGAAGTGCACCAATTGCCATAACCAGCTTTTAAGTAAAGCCCCCAACATGGTGTTACGCTGATACATGCATGCAAGCTCATGCACACTGCATCTACGTACACACAGGAAGTGTACGATGCCCTGGCCAGCAGTGACGTAGCGGTTCCTCCATCTTTGACACAGATACACGCATGCCATCTTTGACACAGATACACGCATGCCATCTTTGACACAGATACATG
>Ga0307945_1001646_pt1 | contig 17669 bp, 20 predicted proteins | sample OrgLakmetagen228_FD_201818 | JGI IMG/M metagenome (GOLD analysis project Ga0307945, IMG submission 201818) | Saline water microbial communities from Organic Lake, Antarctica - #228 | ecosystem: Environmental > Aquatic > Non-marine Saline and Alkaline > Saline | place: Antarctica: Organic Lake...
CATTCCATACTGATCCTTTTGCACGAGCATGAGCCAGCTTGCTGCACCTTGCTTCAACAACCGCACTTGAGGTTTGCTTGCATAGCATTAAGGCAATTCATGCCCACTATTAAATCAATGCCTTTAAGCGTTTTATTTAAAACCTTCGCTTTTACAGCAAACTTCGCTTGCTGAATCATAGCCAAGCCTCCGACCTCAAAATGCGCCTGAACTAGTCCGCCGTTCGCGGTTGCAATGCTTATGGGTTCTGCTAGAGCTTCTGCTTGCACTAATTCCTTCCGCTTTGACTCAGCGTAGCTGCTGCAACCATCCTTGGTCCAGAAAACAGAAACTAGCACCCGTATCAAAGAGAATGGTACAAGGCTTTCCAGCCAGTGTGCCCTTAAACAAGAGCGTGAGACCAGAGACATGTTGGGCTGCACCCAGGCCTGGAAGCCTGGGCCAGTCATTGTGCACAGAGGGGGGAGGGGGTAAAGGTTTTACAGGATAGCCAGTGCCAGCCACAAAATGTTTATTAAAATCATTTGTCTGTACACTCTCTCTGCAGTATCCTCTACGTATCTGACCCTTTTACTTCTTCCCCTATCTACTATCTACTGGTTCCCCTTGAGGGTCCTGTGCAACAACCCCAAGGGCAAACTCTCAGCCCCGACCTCTGGCATGCTGACTTCTACCACGGAAGCCATTAGGACGCGATGGTGCTACTCGCGGCAGCCCATTCGTCTCTCGCACATCTCCCAGCCTCTCGCCGCTCAAGGCGCAGGACTTGCTGATGTGCCCTTGGTTGCCACACTTGTAGCACTTGACAGCATTGAACTTCCTCTTATTTCCTGAGCTTGCTGCAAAACTAGCTGCGTGCACAGGCCTGGGGCCTGCTACTATGGCCTCCTTGCCTACTGCGTGCGAGATGCACTGCAAGTCATCCCACACCATACCGTGCTCGTTGCATGTGCACAGCCTAGCTAGCTCAGGTTTAATTAATCCACGCAAAAAAGCGTCGCACACTACGGTGCCTGGTAGCTCAGAAGCTTTACTAACCAGCACACGCATACTCAGGCCATACTCCAACACAGTCTGTTTTCCTTGCCTCACTTAACCCTTGTTATTTTTAATATGGCCTCAAGCCTGGGGTCAAAAAAAACTTGGCCTACAAACTGCAGGAAAATATATGGCAAGCTTTACTTCACAGCTTTTCAACCACTGATTGCCTTGCTCGCAACACTACTGCCTGTGCCTATACCACTGCCTGCACCGTTGCACTCAATTCTGGCTTGCTGCTTGTCTGCCAAAGACCTTTCACTTTTCAAAAAAGCCTGCAACGGTGTGCCTTATACATGTGGTAATGCAGGTAGTGCCTAAAACTCTATGATCCTTGCATCAGCTCGAGCAGCATTTCTCACCCCAAACAAACTCCCAAGCTTTTGCAGGAATCCCTAAATGATCAGTGAACAACACTTGCACATGTCCAAAATCTGGAGTGGAGATCTGGGAGCGCACAATTGGAAGCTGTCCATGAAGCTCAACTAAACTCTTCCCCTCCTACTGCCAGCCTGTGGTCTTTCGACGTTTCTGCATGTCCAATTTTATCTCATAGTGGTCCTGTGCACAAATGTCACAATGACTCACAAAAAAAACTAACATTGCGTGATACTCATGGGTGTGCTGTTGGTTGTCACAAGCCTCAGCAATGCTCAGAAACAGGCCTGTAGAGCAAGCGAGTGTTTGCAGATCTGAGAGACATGCAATTAGAGCGAGCAGATGTAGGTGGTTGTGCGCAACTACTTGAATGTATGGTCGTGCGGGCTCATCGCAAATTTTGAATATCTTCAAGATCGAATTGTAACGCACATCAAGCGTTTTGGATGTGTTGCAAGCACGGATGCTGAGTACATCTGATTGATCTGATTTTATCTGATTTATTACGACCTGCGTCGTTACAAGCAGCAGCGGTAAGCATTCTTGATCGTCAGGATATGGGTAGATTCTTCATGGGTCCACGACGGGAGCACAGCGGAACTGGCAGCGTGCACAACTGCTTAGCAAGCTGAGGATCTCTTCGCTGGTGTTGCTCTGCCATCAGAAACGCTGCATGAACTAATAACCTACTCCAACTATGCAGAGCTCCTGGATGCGCTTAAATTATATTCACACTTGCATCTTCACAGATTGTTTTGGGCTGAGGGAGTGTCTAAATCCAAAGTTTAGTACATATCTGTTCTTATTACTTATTTGAAGAGTGCAACCCACAGCGCATTTTTGACGGAAGGTGCCCCGATTTTGTCCTCGAGCCTCAAGCCCGTCTTTTCAGACCATCCAGCTGAACAAGAACCCATACTGTGCCTGTTCGATAGACAAGGTGAGAGTTCTAGATGCAAGAATGTGGAGGTACCGCTTGGCGCATCTAAGCCAAAGCTTGCACGCGCTTGCATCACATGGGTGGCAAATTACTGACCGTTCCGCGCAGAATTTCACGCAGAATTTTAACATCCAGTCCTATTTCGTCCTCCTGGTCCTCTCCATGGTAGCTGCAAGGTGTCGCTTGCTTGGCCCTCCACCTCCTCCTCTTTCAGCATGTGCACTGTGGCTTCTAGTGACTGGGCTGCATGCCTGTGCTGGATTGCTTGCCAAGTTCAAGCCACAATTTCAAGAGGTGGGGGAGGTACCAGGCAAAGGGAGAGTGACCCCAGTGTAAGCTGCAAGTGTTATGCGCCTGCGTGTCCTGAGCGCGTGTACGGAATGACACATCTTAAAGTGTACAATTATGCATGTTTAAACACCGTTTAGGTGATGCACGATGCTTACTGGTATTGCAATTGTATGAGTTAGTGTAGTATCTTGTAAGCATGCACAAATAGTAGCGCTCACACTGATTGTATGCAACATCACGCACACTCACACACAAACTCACACATACACACCTTCTTCCTGGCCTGCGACCATACTTGCACAAGTCTGTGCCAAACTGATCTTTGCACGAGCACGAGCATGAGCCAGCGTGCTACACTTTGCTTCAGCAATCTGGCTGCTTGCTTTGGGGACAATACTTCTGCCTTCCCAGTATCCAGGCCAACTCGTCCTGCCTTTTCCACCGCAGGCCAGCTTAGTGGTGGCTATGATTTCTTGTGCCATTGATCTCGCGCTTGGATGGGATGCGACTCGTCAGATGCAAGAGCGGCCGGCTAAGACGCATCTTGATAATCTGATGGAAGCCTTCCTCATGCCTGCAATGGAGTCGCCTGTAAGTATAAGGACCATGAATAGGGTTGGCCAGAGCCGTATATATACACCACATATGACCGTATATTTGGTGATTTCCCTGGCAAAAACACCATATGTACACCCGTTTGCATATGATTCTGGCCAACCCTAACCGTGCAGATTTTCAAGCCGTTGGCTCCACCTTAACTAGTTTCTCGCAAATTGCCTACAAAATTACGCGAGGCCTTAAGCCGCCCAGTAGGCCTCCCACTTCCTGCCCTTCTGATATGACACGCCTTTCTTGATCTTGACCTTTCCTGTCTTGTGTCCTCACCTCCATGTGCACCTTCCATGGTAAAGTATGAGAGCAACGAGTACAAGTGTTACACCACAACGGGTCCGTTTCCGAGTGTGAGTGTGCACCACAGAGGCGTAATGTTTCTTAGTACCTTTTCGTCTACTTATATTTTCTGTTCCTCTAAGACCTGTTCCCCGTGAATGCTTGCGCCCAGGTCCGCTGGTCCCTGTTCATTCCCCTCCGCATCGTACTTGGCATCGGATATGCAGCACTACACACCCGCCTTGGGTCACCCAGGCCATGGCTGTCAAGCTTTGCTGTTCAATTAGTGGGTGAGTTTTGGCTGCATGTTGATTTTCCGTGCTGAAGCTTGGTGTGATAAGCCAAGGGTTAAACTGCTCGTACTGGTCTACTTTAGGCCTGAACAGCTGTCAGATAGGATTCATCATTTACATGTTGAGCCGTACTATCGCAACTAGCAGGGTTGGCCAGAACCATATAGGTACACCTGTATACGGTAATTTGGCATGGGAATCACCAAATATATAGGGTTGGCCAGAAACACATTTATACAGTAATTGTACGGAAATTTTGGCTAGGACATCACCAAAAGTACGGTCATACACGGTTTTGGCCAACCTTACAAACATACGGTCATAAACGGTGTATAAGTACGGTTCTGGCCAACCCTGATCGCAACAGGCATAGGGCGCAGTTACATAATCCCAAAAAGTAAATCTTGATAACTGAAATTGAATCGATTACCACGCTTACACACCCAAACAGAAGTTTAGCAAGCAGAGCAGCGTCGCTTAGCATGAAGCGCGCTCTTACTTATGACAAAGCAATTGCAGGCTCACAGTTTTGATCTGCTGGAAGTATGAACGGCACAAGTAAAGGAATGAAAGAAATAATGCAGGGCACCTGCGCGAATTTAAAAAGTTGTTGACCTGAACCATCATGTCCTCAACTTCGAGAACATGTTCCACTTCAACTTAAACCTCGTCTTTAGTAAAGCATTTGTGTACATCCCGTGCAATTAGTTTGCAATCGCCATGTCATTGGAGAGCCTCATATAATGGTGCCCAGATGAGCAGAAGCCAAAGGGAAGGCATGCTAGGCAAGTCTTAGCCAAAACCAATGGTGCCCAGATGAGAAAAAGCAAAAGGGAATGCATGTTAGGTGAGTCTTATCCTCGTTCAATCTGTGGTTTAATCGTAGTGGTCACAGCAACAGCAGATTCGCCTCCTTTGCCCTTCATAGTTCATGAATAGGGTTGGCCAGGACCATACATATATATATGCCGTATATGACCATATATTAGATTAAATCCCTGCCAAAAATACCGTATATACACCATGAAAACTTCAACAGTATAATCTCTGGTCATACGGCCACCCTAGAAGTGCAAATAGTACATTCACAGCTGGGCCTAAACCCTAACCGTAACCCAACCCTGTAAATGTATATGTATATGCCTCAGGTGTTCTGACCAATTGAGGTACAAACTACTGTGAAGAGCTTTGATCTCAGCTGGCCTACCCTGTTATTGTCACTCCATGCTCATGCATCATGTTTCTCTACACCACTTCCCTCTCGTGCAGGAGTGTGTGTGTGCCACCGACCGGGAGGGCACACGCAGGGGTTGCAGCAGCAGCGTCCACTCGCACTTGCCAGCACTGATGACCAGCAGCTGCACGACGAGCAAGTAGCAGAGGCCCAAGACTGTGTTGTCACACTGCTGGCCGCGATAGGTGCGCCCTTGGACTTGCGCTTGTGGGGATGGGAGGGCCAAAACGACAGCCCTGAGCAGCAAGAGGACAAGGCAGAGAGCCTGTGCCTGCTGGCCAGCATGAATGGCCACTTTCTGCCGGCTCGCGTCCATGAGGTCCGCCACAATGCAGAGGGGAAGCGATAAGTCCAGGTGCGTGTAATGTGTTTGCACAAGATTGATTCCTGTGTTATTGAAACCAGACTCCGTGCTGAGTGCTTGGGTACCCCGCCTTTATCTGCAAGCCTACGGGAGTGATTTAAGCTTGCAGTTCAACAGATGGAAATTCAGAACGTATGGCTGGGTTATTTTTGTGTTGCATGGGCGGCTGCTGCTCGTTGCTTTTCTCTACTTGGATGCTACTTTCGTCTATCTTGCCTTTTCTCATCTGTGCAAGCGGCCTGCCTCTTTGGCATCCTGCGTACTTTCCACTACTACTGTGGATCGTTGCTTCGCCGTTTGGCCGAGGGCAATACGTGACATGAAAACAGAAGTCACGACTGTGGTGTGAAATTACGTTTGACCCTACTCAATAGCAGCCATCATGCACGCGACTGTGAAATTGTGCTTGACCCACTCATAGAACGATCATTCATGCAAATGTGACGCAGGCCCACATCACCCCCAGCTTCAGCACCTCACCACACCTTCACCTTGCCCTCCAGCTTCAGCACCTCACCACACCTTCACCTTGCCCCCCAGCTTTCCCTCCAGCTTCAGCACCCACCACATCACCCCCAGCTTCAGCACCTCACCACACCTTCACCTTGCCTCCCAGCTTCAGCACCTTCACCACACCTTGCTGGTGAGGTCCTTGTGCTTGAGCTGTGGGCATCTGGCACCCTGGCGTACAGCTACAATGCCATGTTGCTCCCCCCCACACACACGCCTGTGGTGGAGGAGCTGAAGGCCTGGGTCGGCAGGGAGGTGCAGGGGCAGGACTTGGCATCTATCGACAGCTTGCAGGACTTGGCGTTCATCGACAACTTGCTAGCATGGACTCACTTCCAGAGTGCGGCCCTCAAGGGGAGTCAAGGAGATCCTTCTACTGCTGAGCAGATGCCAGGCGTCGGGCTAGACCTGCTGGCCCACAGCAGGCGGCAAGGACTGACCGCACTGACAGGTATCCCTGCTCTAATCTGCCTTGATGTCAACCTGCCCTGATCTCTCAACTTCTTTAGCATTGGTGTGCCTGAGACGCTGTTGGTGGTACGCTCAGCTGCCCCCTTAGTTCAGGCCACCCTACGTCCCTTTCCAACTGATTGATGTGCTCCTGTGAAGTGTCGATTCCCCTTGTAGTATCCCTTCTAAGGATCTCCCTTGAAATTACTTCCCTGTGTGATTTGAGGCCTGCCCATTCCATGCTACCTTGTCCACTGATTGACTTACATAAATCGTGTGCGTGGTGTAGTGCAATGTTCCTGCTCTTGGAATAACGGTGATACTTTCCGTCTCCTCCGTCAGGCATGTTGATGGAGGGCCTTCTGTCCCCCCCCTTCGTGCTCGTCTGTGCTGAGCCCCATGCCAGCAGCGCAGCAGCCACATCACCCCCAGAGCAGAGCTCAAGCTCAGAGTCGCTCAACCCACCAGTGCCTGCATCTGCTGACGTAGTTGCCAGTGCAGCAGCCAATATCCAACTGGCAACCACCACCACAAGTGGTGAGGAGGCCAAGTATAGGACATGGGTGAACATGCAGGTGTGTTGAGTGCGGCAACGTGCTTTTGAAAAACGGTTGCAGCTTTCTCTGGTCAGGCAGTGGTGTGGTTGGAAAGTTGGGCCACGTTGATCAGGTGGTGGCTTGTTGCTGCAAGCATGGTGAATTCCTCACGCGTGGAAACATTGTGGAGGCCCCTCTTATGCTGTCATTGAAGGACAAGAAAGCCTGACATGCTGGTTTTTTGGTAGCGGCTTGGCCGGAGCCAAGCCCCGGCGTCCAATCAAAGCCAGGTTGTAAAACGCTTTGATGATCTAGCTCTCTTTATGCTTGCCTTTTGGGGGGTCGTAAGGGTTAGGATTGTGCAGCCCATCAGCAACCTTTAAAACAACCCCCATGTAGCTGATCAGCTGTGTGTACCTACTGTCACACACACAAAAAAACACACGCACACGCACACGCACACACACGCACACACGCACACACACAGACACACACACAAACACACACAAACACACGCAAGGCATATAGTACGTAAAGAATATCACCGCCCCTAATTAATTTATTTTGGGAGAGGTGATTGAATCATTGGTTGTAAAAGGCTTACTTTACGTAATCTTCCAGTTTTTGCAGGGGTGTTACGGGATATGGGAGGGGCGGTGGTCAATATTTTAAGCAAAATATGTAGTTTAGAAGGGGGGCGGTGAGTACGTGTACGTACAGTACACACATTATCATACACACACTTCCAAACACGGTCATACACACACACACTTACACGCACACACACACTCAAACACACACAGTACGCCTTTGTGTCAAGAGCTCTGTCAGCTGTCATGACAGTCTACATGAGTGTGGTGTCCTACCTGATCATCAGAAGACCTGACCATCAAATGTCAGACCTCGTTACGCTGGCAGTGTTCCTCATTTTCTATCTGATACATGCACTGACAAGGAACCCCTGGTTCTTTGAGGTACGTAGTGCGGGCGCCTGTTGTTACATTTGTAGGGTTGGCCAGAACTGCATATATATATACACCGTATAAGACCGTATATTCAGTGATGTCCCTGCCAAAAATACGGTATATACACTGTAAATATATGGTTCTGGCCAACCCTATACAATTTCAGATGGCGGTCTAGTTGGTATTGGAATTGATTTCCCTCAGATACGTTACACGTGGAGCACAATGAAATATGTTACACGTGAAGCACAATGAAGGCACTCATTTCAGGCTGTGCTTTGCATGTCATCATTGTTGGCTTGCATCGTGTGTGTACTCCATTAAAAATCGTATGTATGGTATTTTTCTAATAGAAACATTGTATACACACTGTATGTGCGCTTGTCGTAAACAATCGAACCTGCATATATCATCTCAGCCCTAACCTAGACGCTGCACTACTCAAGTCCAAGTGCTTGAGCACCGTTTCTAAATCCCACCTTCTACGAATGTCACAACATGCACATCTCAACACAACACGCACGTCTTGACTAGCTCTAATCGGCACCCTGTCATCCTTTTGGAGCACCCTATTTTGCGTTCTCGATTACACTTTGCGTTTTCCTGTAGTACCTACCATCTACCTCAACAGCCACAGATCACTGCCTGACCAGATTCAGAATGAGCCTTTTTGTCTTGGCTCAACTCCTGACGTTTGAGAACCTTTTGCTCACCTAATTGTACCTGCAGGTAATCACGATTGTACCTGCAGATCACCTCACTGCTCAGCTCGTTGCTCAGCTCATTGCTCACCTCATTGCCCACCTCATTGCTCACCTCATTGCTCAGCTCGTTGCTCACCTCATTGCTCACCTCATTGCTCACCTCATTCCTCACCTCATTGCTCACCTAATTGCTCACCTAATTGCTCACCTCATTGCTCACTCATTGCTCAGCTCGTTGCTCAGATCGTTGCTCACCTCATTGCTCACCTCATTGCTCACCTCATTGCCCACTTCATTGCTCAGCTCGTTGCTCAGATCGATGCTCACCTCATTGCTCAGCTCATTGCTCAGCTCATTGCTCAGTTCATTGCTCACCTCATTGCTCACCTCATTGCTCACCTCATTGCTCTCCTCATTGCTCTCCTCATTGCTCTCCTCATTGCTCACCTCATTGCTCACCTCATTGCTCACCTCATTGCTCACCTCATTGCTCAGCTCGTTGCTCACCTCATTGCTCACCTCATTGCTCACCTCATTGCTCACCTAATTTCTCAGCTCATTGCTCACCTCATTGCTCAGCTCATTGCTCACCTCATTGCTCACCTCATTGCTCAGATCGTTGCTCAGCTCATTGCTCACCTCATTGCTCACCTCATTGCCCACCTCATTGTTCAGATCGTTGCTCAGCTCGTTGCTCACCTCAGTGCTCACTCATTGCTCAGATCGTTGCTCAGATCGTTGCTCTCCTCATTGCTCTCCTCATTGCTCACCTCATTGCCCACCTCATTGCTCAGTTCATTGCTCACCTCATTGCTCTCCTCATTGCTCACCTCATTGCCCACCTCATTGTACATGCAGGTAACGGCGATGCTCATCATTGCATCAAGAGCATGTGCAATGATAGCACGCGGCTCCAGACTCCTTCCTTTGCCCCAGTCTTTCTTCCTGACCATCATCAAGACTCGCTCTGAAGTGCTTTTGGAGCTGTTTTTGTTCAGCACCTTGAAAGGTGTGAGTCACTGCATCTGACAGGTCAAGGCCCCGTTGATGAAAGTAGAAAATTATCAATATAGATATTGATATATTTCTTGTACATTACCATAGCATACGTGCAAGGAAACGGGTGGTTGAATGAGGAACCCGGATCCTAGGCGCGTGCCTACAGCTACTTTGTAATAATAGCCAGGGATACTCAACGAGTCGTACGTTTGAGATTCTGTTTTCGTCTGTTAGGTGGTCTGAGAAAGGGAGGGGCTGACACAGTGTGGCGGCCAGTTGGTTTATTGAGATGTTCTAGCTCGAAACGATCTGGGCGCTTTTTTTTTGCTGGAGGATTTGTGTGATTCCTACTCAGAACATTACCGTAAACTACGTTGGATGTTGTCCTCTCAGTCCTTTACCTACAAACAATCTGGGCGTTTTTTTTGCGGGAAGCTTTGTGTGATTTCTACTCAGAACATCACCGTAAACTACGTTGGATGTTGTCCTCTCAATCCTTTACCTACAAACAATCTGGGCGCTGATTTTTTTGCGGGAAGATCTGTGTGATTCCTACTCAGAAAGAACATCATTGTAAATTACGTTGGATGCTGTCCTCTCAGTCCTGTACGTACAAACGTATTCCTGCTCTTGATTGGTAGGCAGCGATGTGAGTGTATCTCATACTCGTAACTAGGGTTGGCCAGAACCATGTGTATACGGTGTACATACAGAGTATCTGGCAGGGAATTATCAAATATATGGTCATATGCGGTGTATATTTGCGGTTCTGGTAAACTTACTCCTAATCTTTAATCTAGCCTTAACAATAGGGATGTGCATGTGATAAGTGTAACTTCTAACCTGTAATTTGCCCTTAACATTTCACAGGTGCGCATGGCTTGGTTATTGCCACTCCGGGGTTTTCATGCCTTTGGGTTTGCCATGGTGTACGCACACTGTGGGCTTGTCTTTCCATGGCTTCAAGCCATTGGTAGTGCAAGCTGTGGTTGGATGGTGAGCCTATAACATATGTGAGTGTGTGCACTATGATATGGGCTACTACTATGCGCTTCAAAGTGCTGCTGCTTAAATAAAAGTGTGAAACGATTGCCGAACCAGATTTTACTGGGCCGTGCTTGTGCAGATTTGTATTTCACTCTTTGCTGTGAAAGGTTATCCTACGAATCTGTAGATGCCATCAATATTGCTTGTGTAGATGCTATCAACAATGTTTGGATGCTATTAATAGTATAGTGTCTGTCATCATTACAATCAATACAATCAACTTTTGCTTGTTATTGTGCAAAAAAGATGTGAGTGCAACTTTTGTGTCACACAACACACACACACACACACACACACACACACTTACACTATGCGCAGATTACCTTTCTGCTGGATCGCTGGCGTTGGACTTTGTACCGCCAAGCAGTACTTGCGACTGCAAAGAAAGATAAGAAAGAGGCATAATGATGCCACAATCAACTTCAGCCCCCGGCTTTGCTGTGGAGTGCATCAGGAAGTTGTTGCGTGTTGTTAACGAGAAACTGCTGAGTACTCGCAGAAGTACTCTAGTTCTTGGAGGCGAGTGCAACCGAACGTCAGTTAGTATTCTCTTGGCACAGCTTGTGCTGTGCTAACCATCCTTTTTATGCTTGTGCCTTAGATAGTTGGCAGCTTAGTTTAAGCCCTTGCTCTCCTTGACTTCAGCAACTTGCTGCCCTTGGCCTGTTCCTTCCTGTTTTGTGTGGTTCCAGTGTGTCTGTTTCTCCTGCCCCTTTTTGTGTGGCAAGCTCAGCTTTTGTTGGCAGGTATGGGTGTCAACGGCCCAGATGTTTTTCTTGTTTCTCTTCTAGGAGGGCTCTTTTAGGCAGTTTAGTGTCTCCCTTGGTGTTGTCTCTCTTGGTATCGGCACAAGTGTAAAAATCCCCCTCCAGCAGTTCGGTGGATACGAGCCGGAATAGAAAAAAAAAAGGTCTCATCCCAAGGGCTAAGAGACTCCTTGTATGTTGAAACAACAATAGCGTGGAAGCTTTGTTGTGTCCATGCGAATGCTGACCTTTTCTGTAATGTAGAGATTAAGTGATACATAACTCACCCAACCACTACATCCTGGCCGTGGTCGAACTTGTCTGCATTTATTTTAAAACTTGATCGGCCTGTCCTTTTCATTGCTACGAATTGATACACGGCTGTCATCCCTACTACACTATCATTACTTCACGTCATTGAGTAGGCTGTGAGAACCTTCTTGTAGCTAATGGATGCAAACACTATGATTTGGCCTGCCATTTTTATGATGGAAACATTGTTGCACTGAATTATGCTTTGATTTTTGCTTATTGTTTTTTGAATAGTCCTTATGTCTTTCTTGGGCGACATGCATTGTATTTTGTGAATCAGGGCTTCATCAATAGCGTGCATTCGATTCATATAGGCCCATTATATCAACCTTTCATTTTCTATGCTGTATTTTAATCCTTGTGTGTCTTTGAATTCCCAAAGAACAGAAGCCTGCACAACAAAGAAACTGGCGAAGTTTGAACGAAACTAATCGTGACAATAGGGGGAGACATTCAGCCAAGTTGTTTTCGGCTGCTGCTGATTCTCGGCCAGCCACAACCTCTATCCATAAGCTCAGATAAAAAGGGGAATAGTCTATTGTTCTGCTATATAAAATGAATATAGAGGAAATCATATAGGGTTTTTGTCTTGATGTAGCAAATAAGGTTGGGCTGCCGACGAAGTACTACTCAAAATGAAGTGCTAACAAACAGAGTGCGTTTTCTCAGCTCACAAGGTCGTGCACTTGCTCGTTCTGATCATGTTATCCTAATCAGGGCACTGGTCACACAAACGAGGGGGCTACCTTCAAGCCACGCTGCTGCCTCCACTTTTATAGTATGCACACGCGCTTAACCCTAAACCTAACTTGGAACCTAATGCGCTCAGACTAAGTCTCTGTCACAACAACTTCAGCACACCAACTAACTAGTGGACTCTGCATCCATTGGGCGGTGCAAAACAAAAAACAACCTTCTTCTTCTTAATCCATGCCGATAGCGTGTACGTGTCTACTACGGCTGCATACATTGTCTCAGATAATAGATAAGGTAAGGTTACATCGCTAAATATGCCTCTGGGGGGCATCTCAGCGGAAGCTTGGAAAAGACCTGTAACCAAACCAAAAAAGGTGCTAGAAAAATCAAGGAAAAAGGGCTAGGCACTCAGCCACAAAAGAGGCCACTCAGATAAATGTTCTCTTCTTTATTAGCATCACCGCCAGCTTCCTGCCAGAAGCACCACCATTTACCTGTGCTACTTTCAGCTACCAGCAAAGCCACCTACTACCCCAGATCGCATTGATCTAGAGAGAGGTGGTACTAAACACGCACAGCACGGAGATACTTAATGAAGGTTATCAAGTTTTGAGAGGATCATGGAAACAGCTGAAGACAGAAAGGTACCGCACAGATATCTCTGCACTATTCTTCAAGCAAGAGGGGACTAATTTGAGCACCTTCTTGCTTGCGCTGGTCCCTGCAAGTATGAGTACACCTTGCGTGCATCTACTCCAGTTGCTGGGGTGCATGCACATCGAAATGCTAACAGCAGCTGCGAGTCAAATTCCCAGTTGCGGCAGCAGAGGCAGGATGGGTTAGCGGGGGTTTGCTAGGTTGGTTAGGGGCTACACTACGTACTTCGTGGCAACAGCAGAAGCACACAGCAGCACGCAGCAGCAAGCAGAAAACTACAGCAGTACTAGGAGGAATGACAGCGTCTTGTGTGAAAAGACATTGTGGCCCTTTGGCGTGAAGCAAGCGTATGCAGTGAGGTGGGGAAGGAGAAGGCCTTATTAGTGAAGGGAACGTGAGGGCTTTGAAAGCGCTTGCAGCTGGTTGTAGGCATGGGTAATTAGTGCAAAGAGGGAGAGAGAGAGAGAGAGAGAGATAGATAGATAGATAGATAGATAGATAGATAGATAGATAGATAGATAGATAGACAGAGAGAGAGATAGATAGATAGATAGAGAGAGAGAGATAGATAGATAGAGAGAGAGAGGGAGAGAGAGAGAGAGTCTGCCTACTAACTTAGTAGGTTGTCTTGTGTTATGTGTTCTCAGTTTGTGTGACAGGTTGTACACACGTTAATTAAGGCAAACTTGTGCATCCCTAATTTGCAGGTGGCTTCTTGCATTTCTCTTCTACTCTTGTTTCAAACAGCACTTAGCTGACTTTTGCTTTTGGTTTCTTTATTCGTATTGCTTCTTTCCTTTATCTGGGTAGCTGCCCTGAAATCAGGCCAGACTCTTCGGGGTTGCGGGTTCGAATCCGCCTGGTAGCGTGAGTACTCCGCTGTCCGACAGCAACGTCTCCGTTTCCGTAATCCATGCTTGTGGTGTTATCACCCTTGCGTAGTTTTCCTCTTTTCTTTTCCTTTATCCTTTATCTGACTGGGTGGAAGCCGATAATTCAGCGCTTATTCCTACCACTAAATTTTGCCTTACTTGTTTACACCATCATGGTGTCACACTAGCTAGGCAAGCATCAGTGTCTGGTGGTCACCATCCCCCGATATGGCGTGAGAAAAGCATTTAGGGCAACCAAGCTAGCTGCAAATAATCTTAAAGCACGAGTTAGTCTATTTGCATGAACTACAAAAGGTGTACTTGATACTTGCAGTGCTAGCAGTGGATGCAGCTGCTCCCATCAAGAAAATGCGATCTTGTGGAGGCAGGTCTGCTCAATTAGTCCCCTCCCTTCTTACCTGCCTGCAAAGGAGTTTGTTCTGTTTCTATTCCTTGCGCTTGCAAAGCGAAGACCATTCTTTGTTCTTTTTACACGACCGCCAAAAAACAATGAATTAGTCATTTACAAGCCTTCAGTCCATTCAAATAAAATGTGGATCACACGTCATGTTTTGAACCGCATACTTTGGCATTAGCATTCTTCCCCATCGCTCCCCTCTGCAATACAACTGCTCAAGCTTTGAAGCTCGAGGCACACTCCCCCATCCTTGCACTCTCCCCCCTCCTTGCGCTTGAGTTGCAACACAGTGACAACCTCCCACACACAAAGCAGGGTCCTGTATTGTACACCCTCCACGAATGAGTGCCTGCTACTTAGACTGCATGCACACACACACACGCACACACACACGTGCGGCACCTCAGCACATATGTGTAGCAGCCCAATACAGCCTCTGTGTCCTCAGCCTGCTCGTCTGCGCACCAGAGCTTGGACACACGTAGGCCAAACACACACCCACGTACGAAGGCAACACATAGGTGAAGGAAACACATGGGTCAAAGAAACACATAGGTCAAGGAAGGGAGAGGGCTTGGCTGGCAAATAAAGGTAGGCCCTTTCAGAGTTACACAGTATAAGGGACAGATCTGACGCTGTTGTTAAGGATCAGCGGGCCTTCAGGAGGAATCAATCTCATAGGCTAGGGTTTAGAGGGTTAGGGGGAAAGAAGGCACCAACCCAGTGCGCCACAAGTTACCCTCATATGCCTGACGTCCTCACTGGGTAGCCAGACAGAGCCATACATGTGTGTCTTCTGCCAGGTCGGCGTTGGACGCATACTTTGCTGACTGAACGCAACGCTTGACATGTAACCAAGCAGACGCATACTTTGCTGACTGAACGCAACGCTTGACAGTTATACAAGCAGACCCAAATTCCGTGTGCAAGGTGGAGTGACTTAAAAAAAAACCAAACTTTAACTCCTCCAGACTGTGACTCAAAGATGAAGCCCCCCCTCCCTTCGCCCCACACGTACAAAATGTGCACACGCACGCACACACACACACACACGTATTATGCATAAACACAACACTACACACGCAGTGATGGCCGCGTCTTTTATTACTATGCCATCTCCACGATACAGTGTGCACGATCACAAAATCGCATCAGCACCCCCTATCTCCACAGCGCTGACGGCCCCCCCCTAGAGCCCCTGTGCACGTCGCAAGATAGATAGGGTTAGCCAAAACCGTACATATCACCGTGTATGACCGTATAATTGGTGATTTCCCTGCCAAAAGTACTGAATATATATCGTGTGTGACCGTATAATTGGTGATTTCCCTGCCAATAATACCTTACGTATGCATTGTATATATATGGCTTTGGCCAACCTTAAAGATAGATGATGGAGTGGGCAGCAGAATGAATGCTGGGGGACGCGTTAGTAGCATACAGAACAGGGGTAAGAATTGAGCGATGCGTTGGCATGCAATGGGCGTGACGAAGGAAAAAGCAACTCACATTATATGACAGACTCAGCACTCTCATACATCCATAGTCATTACGACCCTCATGTCCCGCACACTTAATATTATCTATGTGCAGCGCTGTGCAGTAATGCCATCAGAGATGTCCGCATGCTCAATTTTATTTATAAACAGGGCTGTGCAGTAACGCCGTCAGAGATGTCCCGCATGCTCAATATCATTTATAAACAGGGCTGTGCAGGGACGCCGTCAGAGATGTCCTGCATGCTCAATAATATTTATAAACAGGGCTGTGCAGTGACGCCGTCAGAGATGTCCGCATGCTCAATTTTATTTATAAACAGGGCTGTGCAGTAACGCTGTCAGAGATGTCCCGCATGCTCAATATCATTTATGTACAGGGCTGTGCAGTGACGCCGTCAGAAATGTTCAGCATCGTATTCTGCCAAGCCGTACTGTTCAGACCATCATTACACAGCCCTGCGTATATACCTAGGGTTGGCCACACACACTTCATAGGCATGCACAGTGCACATACAATATTTTTAGCAAGAAAAGCACCGTACGATCGTATACGGTGCAGACATATGGTTCTGGCCAACCGTGCATGTATTACCTGACCAACTGCCGTAAAACACCGTGGCATGCCTTCTGCTGCTTGACTGCTGGCCCTTAATGGCAGGCATAACAAAACACCCTCGCGTGCGCTTACATCCTTACACCCTCGCGTGTGCTTACATCCTTACACCCTCGCGTGCGCTTACATCCTTACACCCTCGCGTGCGCTTACAACCTTACACCCTCGCGTGTGCTTACATCCTTACAGCCTCGCGTGTGCTTACATCCTTACAGCCTCGCGTGTGCTTACATCCTTACAGCCTCGCGTGCGCTTACATCCTTACACCCTCGCGTTGGCTTACATCCTTACACCCTCGAGTGTGCTTACATCCTTACACCCTCGCGTGTGCTTACATCCTTACACCCTCGCGTGCGCTTACATCCTTACACCCTCGTGTGTGCTTACATCCTTACACCCTCGCGTGTGCTTACAACACCCTCGTGTGTGCTTGCTTACATCCTTGCGTGTGCTTACACCCTCGCGTGTGCTTGCTTACACCCTCGCGTGTGCTTACATCTTTATGGAGCAGGGCAATGCTTAGCAAGCTTTCTGTGCGCTGGTGCTGTGTGTGTGTGTGTGTGTGTGTGCGCGCGTGTGCGTACATGCGCACACCTGCATGGTGTGGCAGTGTCGGGGCTGTGCGAGGCCGAACACCTTTTGACCCAGCATGGGCCCAAAGGCTACTCTGACGTTCGACCTTCTATGCATTCATGCTGTGCATGTATATATATGGCCAGCACCATTTATTTGGCACTAGGGTTGGCCATAACCGTTTATTTGGCACTCACTAGGTTTGGACCCACCTGCGTGGCGTGACGGTCTTGGGGCTGTGCAGGGCTTTTGGACTGCTGCTATTACTCCCACTCCCGCCCCCCCCTCCTGACACTGCACCTGGCCTCCATCCACCGTTGGCTGCTTGCGTGCGTGAGGGCGGGGTGCGTGCACTGTTAGGGCGAGCTTGGACCTGCACCATGTGTGTGTGTGTGTGTGTGTGTGTGTGTGTGTGGTGTGTGTATGCGTGTGTGTGTGCGTGTGTGTGCGTGTGTGTGTGTGTGCTTGCGTGCATTAGGGCGGGGTGCGTGCACTGTTAGGGCGAGCTTGGACCTGCACCATGTGTGTGTGTGTGTGCGTGTGTGTGTGTGTGCTTGCGTGCGTTAGGGCGAGGTGCGCGCATTGTTAGGGCGAGCTTGAACCTGCACCATGTGTGTGAGTGTGTGCTTGTGTGTGCGTGTGT
>Ga0307945_1001650_pt1:0-15000 | contig 17657 bp, 15 predicted proteins | sample OrgLakmetagen228_FD_201818 | JGI IMG/M metagenome (GOLD analysis project Ga0307945, IMG submission 201818) | Saline water microbial communities from Organic Lake, Antarctica - #228 | ecosystem: Environmental > Aquatic > Non-marine Saline and Alkaline > Saline | place: Antarctica: Organic...
AAACGTTCTCTTTCTCTATTCATTTTTCTCTTCTACTTACATCAGTTTCATGTTCCCTCTAGCTTCTTTTTCTGGTGTCTTGTTCAGTCTGGCCTCTTTCTCTTCTTGAAGCTGGCTTTTTATGCTATAGCTCAACTGCCCTCGCTGGCGGATATAGCTGTGTAACCCCCTTACCCTTACGCCATAGCCTGCACGCTGCTACTCGCACTGAGCTTTTGGTAATTGCCTCATTCTTAGTGTGACAGCGCTTCCTTTTTTTATGTGCCCACTAAAAGACCCGAAGTCCGGATGCTCCCAAAAGATTAACACAAAACATCTGCATAAGAAAAAAAATTGTCTTCTTTCCCATGAAAACAATTAAGGATAACACAGGCAATGTATAGGTTGTAGAGGAGGCTATCGGCAGATAATGCTGATTGGGATTAGCTGGAGGGTGACGAGGCGTGCAAACACACACTACACATATGACTGAATGGTCGCTGCCACTGCTGCAATCGATACTGCTGCCGCTGGGGCAACACATCCTCTTATCTTCCAGGAAGCTACCTGCATTTAGAACAGAACACAAAGCAAGAATGCGTTGCCTGCCAGGTATACATGAGCTTGTAGAGTCGCAAGAAAAATAAAAGGATTTTTCTATAACCTGAGGGTTAGCAAGGTTGAAGGGACGTGGGAAGTGCAGACAAGTGGGGGAGCATTGCTAGCAACGCTGAAAAGTTGGCGAAGCCCATCACGCGCACAACGCATATACCGTACTGACACAATTGATTGCGTAATTTTTATTTCCGTGATGGATCTTGGAAATTCTTGTGATTTTAATTACCATGCATATTTTTAGCATTGGTAAATTCACCAGGATTGCCATTTTCCGGCTCCCTCAGCCTCCCCCTAGCCCCCCTAGCCCCCCCCTTCCACCTGGACCATCCTCTGTAACACATGCTGCAGCTGAAGGGCACCTGTTTTAACTGGGGTGGCTGTGGGTAGGTGTGCTACACCTACAAACATGGCACACACATGTCATAATGCTGCTCGCTACCATTGGGTGGCACCATCCCAACAATCACACATTGTAACCTTTTAAGGAGCTGGGTCTTGAATCTGAAAGAGCTCAGAAACATGCTTCCAAGCTTTGTTTACAATCTTGTCTAGCGCCCTCTCTGCTACTACCGTTCTCATCTGGAGCCGGTTCAGGCCAAACCATCCTGATCCTCATTACTTCTCTTTCCCCCAATTTGGTGAGGGAATTATTTTTCAGTACACGTACCTGCGAATAGACAATACGCAAGAGAGAGGAGAATGTGCAAACAAACGAACTGTGCAATTGCTGGTGTGCTGCAGGTGGTCTGAGTTTTGCCCCCAGCACACAACCCTAGCCATCTCCTTCAAGTGCAGGGCCAGCGACATTTGCCCTTAAAACCGTACACGCCCCGCGGCTTTGCCTTGTGCCACAGCCCCTTCAGAGTGACTTCTGCCTTGCCTGCCTCCAGCTGCTCTTTAAATTGCGCATTGAGGGTGAAAGGGATACAAAGCCAAGGGCCCTGTAATCTCCGAGCAGCCCTGGTGCTGCTGCCCTTGCTGCCTTTACTTCTTCTGCTGTCTTGCTTGCTGCAGCTGCGTTGGCCACAATCTGCTGGATGCAAGCCCAATGGCTAGGTGACAGGGCTGGTGACAGCTGCTTCCCCCTGCTGGCAGGAGGCGCATGCCAAACTGGAGGAGGCTCCCCTGCTTCATCTTCTTGGGGGGGGCTGTTTCCCAGGCTCACCCCCCCCCCTCTGACTGGTGAATAGACCTCGTAGAAGCCATTTATAGCTTACACAGATAAATGGGACTGTTCAGCTCATTATTTTTGGCACAATTTTGTTTGTGGGGAATTTTTTGGGCTTTTTGACTGTGATTCGAAGTTTCCGTGAAATTATTTTGCTATTACAAGTGATCGCAAATATGGCCAATTTACCATGACGGGTCACCGTGACTACGATCACGTAAACAATTGTATCAATACGGTATATGCATGTGTGTGTGCGTGTGTGCGTGTATGTATGTGCGCATGTGTCCGTGTGTGTGTGCTGCTACTGTTCCCTGTCTGCTAAGAGAACAGGGCAGGTGCGAGCGTTGTGCCGTGCTGGCCACAGTGTGTCACACAAACTGCATTCCTCAAGGGTCGCCATTTGGTAAAACTCTGCACACGTCAACATTTTTAACTAACAATTACTAAGAATCACACAGCCCAACGAAATTAGCATCAATCGAATCTGATTTTAGAATTCATGCTTGCATGGTCAACCGTGTACTTTGCAGCCGGAACACACCCGGGCCCCTGACACAGCACACACAGCCAGGAAAATATGCTGATGGATGCTGCACCAGCATGAAGTGGTCTGGGGGCATGGCTGAGGAATTTTGGGAAGCTTCCTGTAGCTGCCAAACATAAAATGCTCTAAAACTTTGCATACTGCACCCCAGGGCCCCCAAACGTTTCTGGCACGGTGACAGTTTAGGTTAGGATTCTATGTCCAGTTTTAGCCCGGGAGGTGCCCTGGGTGGGCCTGGGGAGGCTTGCGAGAAATTCTGGACAGCTGCCAAACATAAGACGTTGCTCTAAAAGTTTGCACACTGGACCCCAGGGCCCACAAACTTCTCTGGTACAGTAGAAAGTTTGTTAGGAGCCTATGTTGAGCCTCAGCCTGGGAGGTGCCCTGGGTGGGCCTGGGTAGCCTAGTGCACGCTATGGCACGCTTTGGGGCAACGCTGGGGGCTTACACCCCCACGAGGGAGGGCTTTGCCAAATTATTCATGCACTTTCACAAGTGAAGAGCAACAACCAAACAATCTGGCCTTGTATGTTATCAACGGACACAAAAAACGAGACTGCATGAGCTAGCATGACTCCTCATTCACATATGCATAGAACAAAGGTTTGCGCGCTTGTTGAAAAGGGACGGAAGTAGAAAGAAAAACAATACGTGTACACAGTGAGTTGTCCAGCACCTCTTCACTCGTGGTGCTACAGCTCTTTGCAGCACGAGCGCTTTAAGGTGCCGTTTTGATGTTCGCGAACTTATACATCCTTTCTCCGATTACCACCCCATCCTCGTGGCTTTTAGAGGATTGGGCCTCGGCCATCTCGCGTTCACGGTTTGTTTCAGGGCAGGTACAAAGCTTTGTACACACACCATAATAGAATTTCCACAATGTGGAGCCACAAACACACATAAGTTCGTCACTAAGCACTAAGCTAACAACAACACATCCACAACAATGGTCACCTAAACAAAGCCTTTATGGTTAAAACTAAATTAAAAGCAAGTATACTCCCCAACAGAAGAAACACCTTTTTTTATCAATCAACGGCGTATTTGCTCAATCGAACCCTTTCCTTTCAGATAGAAAGTGCCCTACTGGTGGTAAAAGCACATACTCAACATGATCAAGGGAAGGGCGCTTGAATGCCTGTGTCCATGCGTCACTCAATCCTCCGCCCCCCTTTCCTTTACCTGTCAGGCAGCGCAGTGCCTCTCTCCAGGTTAGCCTTGATCTCCATGCTATGGTCCTTGTACACACGCTCAAGCTTCTTGTTGAAGTGTGCGTTTTTGCTGTTGATGAAGTCGATGTCTTTGCCTTCCTGGTGGGTGCGGTGCCGGCTGAAGCTGTGCTTCTTCTCCCTCCTGTGCGTGGATGTGTAACCAAGTGTATAATTAGTGGTGTTGGCAGGGGATGTGAGAGAGGGGGCACGCACTGTAGAAGCAAATACAGACGTGTTCAATCAATTGTAGACGTACAACGCTTTAATGGGCGGGGTTCTTTGTAATGCAGGGTGAAAAGCAATTTGTAAAGCGTATGCCAAATTGTCTGGGACTCTGCTTCTGGATTATGGAAGCACACGCACACATCAGCATAGCAACACACCATATGATGCCCGCACGGCACATTCATATGGCAGCATGCATTGTATAGCAGCTGGCACATCCAATCTTAGCTTTTTGCAAATATGCAGCTTGGCACGCATGTGACGTGTGACACGTGCCTTAGCGTGCAAGTGTACTGAGTCAGTGCTACCAACGCACTTCAAACCGCAGCATACAGAGGAAGATCTACCCGCTCACTTTCCTTGCGATGCGCAGCACAGCAACAACCAGCACCCATGTTTGCAAGGCCAAATCATCCCTGCATGATTCTACCCACGCCCCGCTGCGATTAAATCGCACTCACAAAGGGAGGAGCTCTGCCACCATTTTGTCAATGTTTTCCTCAGGCAGCTTAGGAGCCTTGCCGTACTCCAAGCTGTCAGCACCACGGTAAAAGTCTGGGTCCCTGGCTTTTGCAGCCTCGTAGTCTTCTTGAGTGTAAGGGATCTGTGGACAAAGGGAGGCAAGGAGTGTGCGTGTTCGGTGTTGGGTGTGCACAACCACGTGTGTGTGCTTTTGTGTGTGTGCTTGTGTGTGTGTGTGTGTGTGCATGTGTGTGTGTGTGTGTGTGCACGTGTGTGTGCACGTGCGTGCATGTTTGTGTGTGCGCGCTGTATTTGTGTGTGCATTGGTTGCAAAGCTTCTCTTACTTGGCTCCAAGATGCCAGCATTTTAATACAAATCCTGCCACTGAAATAGCCATCTACCCTGGCTATGCACCTCACAACCCTTTTGGGCAAAAGAGCCTTGGGGGTAATGATTGGCATTCACGTGTCCTTTTGTGCTGCTACGCACTCACACACACACACTCTCTCTCTCTCTCTCTCTCTCTCTCACACATATACACACATACATCCCGTGCAGCTGGTGTTGGGCTTTGCAGGTGTGTAACATTTGCCAGAGCAACAACGTTGCTTTTTCCGGCGAACAATGCGTTTTGCAAGGAGCTTGCAAGGAAAAATGAGTGCACACGGTCGGCCATACATATTTAAGTATTTAGTTGCATGCTCACGTTACCTGGCCGAACCTTCAGTTGTGTGCAGGGACGCAATGGAAAGCATCAAGGCCAGCGATAATGCTATTGTTTCTACCATGATTGGTGCAGCTGCACCAGACGCAGCACATTGCCACCACAAGGTGACTAGGATCATAAGCAGCCCAAGTGAGAGCCACTTACGTTCTGGGTGCGCTTCAAGTAAGCGTTGTACAGGGACTTCTGGTTGAAGATCTCCCAGCCTTGGGCAGCGTCCTTCTTTTGGTGCTTCTTGGCTTGCAGCTCGGCATACTCGGCAGAGTCAAGCCTGGCGTGTAAGTATGCATAAATGCATGCGTGTTTGGATTTGCGTTAGCAACGCTTGTGCGTGCTGTAATATTTCCATACATTTAAATGCATCACCCACCGATGCCCCTGTGTGGAGTCCAAGCCAAGCCTCTGTAGCTCTTCCTCCTTCTGCTTCTGCTTCTCCTCAAACCACTTGCGCTTAGCGCCCACGCTGTCATCCTTTTCTCCAGGGTTCTGAGCACGTATGTGTGTGAGCGTAAGCGTGTATGTGTACGTGTGTATGTGCGCGCGTTTGTGTGTGAACTGAGTGTGTGTAACTATTAAAGGTCAGTCATGCCAACGCTATCAAAGAACACCCCTCTTTTGTGCCAATCCAATGTAGATCACAATGAGCACATTTCACGTATAACTTTATGTCCAGACCTTATCCCCTCAACTGAATCCCCCAAAGTAAACTCACCCGTTCTCGCTTTTTCTCCGCTATGACCGCTGTCTGGTTGGCTTTCCTGCACTGTCCCAGCTTTATCTTCAGCTCGTACAATTTGCGTTGCCGTGAAGACATGCCAGCTAGGGCGTCCTGTCGATTTGTGTGTATGTATGTGCGTGTGCTAACTGTGTCTACTTGCACAAGGTGTACATGCATGTGTGTAAATTAGGTGTACGTGCAGGTGTTTGTGCATTAATTTATGCATGCATCATTGTAACTGAATTGCATGCAGGCATACTCTCGCTTTTTGTGTGTGCTAGAAGCAATAGCATTAGCAAGCGTCCAGCTCACCTCATCTACCACCTCTACACCATCGTCATCTAATCCCCCCCCCTCTGCTGCAATTGCCGCTTGCCCCTGCTCGCTTGGCCCTGGCAAGTGCGCGTGTGTGTATGCGCATGTGTTGTGTGTGTGTCTTTGCGTGTGTGTGCGTGTATGTGTGTGCGTACGTATTTATGGATCCAGAGGAACAGAGGAACATGTGGTGATAATACAACTGGCTTTGTATGGTTCAAACCGGAAAAGGCAGGCAGTTCAAGGAGGGGAGGGAGAGGCAAATGGTAACTCAGACAGCGCTACAGTGAAATTTTAACAGGAGGGGGAAAACTTGTTGCGTGAGGCATGCTGAAAATTGAGCTGCTCGTGATACAGCAGCAGCAGCAGCAGCAGGGTAACAGGTGGCATTGCAAGATAGTATATGCTGCAAAAGTGTGCACCTGGTCACCCTGTAGGGTTGCTGTGCAAGCTACGAGACACATCTGCTCATCATACCTGACGCCTGAATTGGGACAGATTGCTGGCCCTGGGCAAAAGTTTCCTGCACAAACAAAACAATGAGAGGACATAGGTTGTGGACGCAAACGACGGATAGTGCAGAGTAAGAGAGGAAGCGCACATGCCATTCTTGCTGCTAACACATTCGCACACTACTAGCATGTGCAAGCATGGGGGTAAATTGCATGTGTAAGGGTGAGAGTAAAGGAAGCAAAACTCCATCATGCACCGCGACAATATGGTGGGACAATGCAGCGAGGATGGAGAGGTGGAGTCGGCAGGCCTGGGCTGGGAACGAAAAGGAGAGAGGGAAGGAGGAGGAGGAAGGATTCGATCCAAATGCTGGGTTGAATGACTTAACGTGAAACTGCAGTGTTAGGCAAGTCATTTCTCACAGCGTTCGAGATTTAGATACTGGTGTTAATTCATTGTGGGAAAGCAAGGGAGTGCGTTGTGTGTGCGCATTGATTCATTTAGCGTCAATGCACTTGTTTACGTGGATGTGTGAATGCTTGCGTGTTTGTGTGTGTGTGTGTGTGTGTGTGTGTGTGTGTGTGTGTGTGCGTGTACCTAAGCACACGTGCAGTTGTGCATTCATACGCACGTGTATGTATACGCCTAGGCATACAAGTGTGTGCGCATGTGAGTGTGTAGGTGTGCATGTTCGTGAACATGAACGTGAACGTAGACCCACCCCTGGCATGGAAGGAGGCGCACCCCCCGCTCCTGCTGCTCCTGCTGCTGCTGCTGCTGCAGGCCTGCCTAGCTTCCCTGAGAGCGCCGCCTTGGTTTCTGCTAAACGCTTGCGGGCCTCTGCGTCTGGGTCAAATTGCAAGGGGTCCTTGCGCAGGGCCTCCATCTCTTCCCGCTCTTGCCGCATGCGGAGCAGGGTTTCCGTGCGGCTGGGTAGCTGCAGGAGGAGCAAATGGCTTGTGTGTATGAATGCGTATGTGTTTTGGTGTATTTGTGCATGTTTGTCTGCGCAGTGTGTAGAGCATCTTGACTAAAAAAACAGAAAAGTGCTGCCCTTGGAGTTTACGTGCAGTGACGCCTGCACCTTTGTGTCCATCACGCTGTGTAGCGAAAATAGAGGGGGCTAGCAGCAGGCAAAGCGCATTGATGACGCAATAATCCGGGGCAAGAAGCAAAGAACAAGAGAAGATGCAAAGCACCAAGGGAAAGCGATTGACACTTTGTCGCAACTACAATGCTAAGCTTCTCCGGCCTTTCGTGAGCAGGTCGCAATTCTAACCACTTGCATCCTTGATTGAAGTTCTAGGTGGCATCTTTTTAACAGCTCATTGGCATCCCAGCCTATATTTCAGGCACTTGAAGATCTAATGCATGCCAGTCACGCACCTGACCGGAGTTTGTTATGGTGACTTTCTTGTTTGGCTTCCCTGACCGCGTGCCGCAGACTTCCATGCGCTTCACCACAGGCATGCCCTCAATCACACGCCCAAACACGACTGCAAGCAAGCAGATAGAAATTGAGTTCAACTCCCAACAACGTGCTGCAGACCTCCATGCGCCTCACCACAGGCATGCCCTCAATCACACGCCCAAACACGACTGCAAGCAAGCAGATAGAAATTGAGTTCAACTCCCAACAACGTGCTGCAGACCTCCATGCGCCTCACCACAGGCATGCCATCAATCACGTGCCCGAACACAACAGCAGACAGTAAGTGAGTCCATATGAGTACTTGTGAAATGAAGAGAAGCAAATGCACGCCCTTAACCACAAGCACGGCTGCAAGCGAACAGACAGGAAATGAGTCCATATGAGTGACAACACAAGTGAAGAAAAGGCCTGCCCTCAATCACATACTCAAACACGGCTGCAAAGGATCTTATGTAAGGGGGGGAGGTTTGCAGATTGAAGAAATGTGAGTAGGGTGTGCAGCGTGTGCAGGCAGTGTAATCTCTGGACTGGCAAAAGGACAGGAACGCTACTATTTTGTGCCACACTTCAACCAGACCCCAATAACGAACCCCCTTCCTGAGACCAGAAATGTTACGGACACACGAGAGAACTCTCTGAGAAGGAGTGGCTTCATGCCACGAGTCACACCCTGCACCTTTATTACTCAGCACACAAGCCGTCCGTTAGACCATGCAACTCTGCCAATACAGATTCTATCGTGACACCACCCCCAGTATAAACTCCTTCACGTGCACAACATCACAGCTCACCGTGCTTGCCGTTCAGCCACGGCGCGGGCTGGAAGGTCAAGAAGATCTGAGAGCCGTTGGTATTGGCGCCTGCGTTGGCCATGCTGAGCATGCCGGGGTGGTCGTGCTTTAAGTGGAAGTTCTCATCAGGGAAGGTGGCTCCATAGATGGACTCCCCGCCTGTGCCGTCTCCTGCTGTGAAGTCTGTGCATACAGTATTGTTCGTGTGAAGAGGGTGGGTTGGAAGCTAACCCTATGCGTGTGCGTGTGCGTGTGTATGTGTGTATGTGTGTGTGTGTATGTGTGTGTGCATGTGTCTGTGTGTGTCCACGTGCGTGTGCATGTGTGTGTGTGTGTGTGTGTGTCCACGTGCGTGTGCATGTGTGTGTGTGTGTGCATGTGTCTGTGTGTGTCCACATGCATGAATGTGTGTGTGTGTGCATGTGAGTGTGCATGTGTGTGTGTGTGTGTGTGTGTGTGTGTGTGTGTGTGTGTGTGTGTGTGTGTGTGGGTGTGTGTGAGTGTGAGAGTGTGCATGTGTGCACGCATAATTTGTGTAATCCTAGCGAATTCGTGGTTGTCCTCCGCTCACCTCCTCCTTGTGCCATGAAGTCAGGGATGATTCTGTGGAAAGCGGAGCCTTTGTAATGAAGTCGCTTGCCAGACTTGCCCATGCCACGTTCTCCTGTGCAAAGAGCCCTGTGCAAACGCGCGCACACGTATTTACAAAGCAGGGATGTGTGAGGAGGCTTGGTCCTTGACCATCACTCTACTGTGTCCCTGTTACTATGCTTTACAGACCTGAAGTTCTCGCAAGTCTTGGGGCACACGTCTGCCCGCAACTCCATGACAACCTTGCCCGCATCCTCCCCGTTTATGGAGATGTCCCAGAACACACGCGGGTTCTCCATCGCGATTTGCTTGCTCGCAAAGCCCTCTCTAACTAAATATTTATTTAACTGTGACGTACAACCTTATTTAACTGTGACGTACAACCTTAAATAAATTAAAACTAACTACCTACGTAATGAGTGTAAACTGGTATTATTTTCATATATGATAAGGGACCGAACAAACTTCCGGGTGGGGGTGCGAAAAGTGCAAATCTGAAAAAACCGAAGCTAATAAATTTCGGCAAGGGATCAAACAAACTTCCGGATTCGGTGCAGTGCAAGCAATAAAAAAAATTGAACATTGATGTTCAAATTGCGAGAAAGTACAAACCGAATTTTTCTTTCATTTCTAATCGTTGATGCAAGATGCAAGCCCAGTGGCGCAGCTGCTACTCTGACTGTATCAGAACGCTGGCAGTGCGATGTCACTCGGAGGGACTTTCATGTCCACCTGACGATTAGAAATGAAGGAAAAACTACTGTTCGTACTTTCTTGCAATTTGTACCGAACTTCAATCTTGTACCGAACTTCAATCTTTAATTGCGTTTTGCGTTTACAAAGGGTGATTAATTACCGTGATTAATTAATTAAATTTGACTAATTTTGAATTAAGTTTAATCCGGGGGGAGGGGGGTGATTAATTCATTCGTGATTAATTCCTGGGTGGCAGTCAAAAAACGTTTCAAGTAGTTGATTAAAGGCTGGGAAAGCTCCAGTTGAAGGGGGAATGGCTGGAGAAATTCCCAGTAGGATCAATTAGGGTAGTTAATTAAAGGCTCCGGATACTCAGTCAAAGGTTGGAAGGATGTTGCCAGCGCTCTCCAGTGCATGCAAGCGCGATGCAAGCATTTCTAAAGTTCCAGCCCCTCCTTCTTCCCAGCTACAAACTGCTTCAGGCTGCAACCCGACTCTGCTAAATTAATTGCGTCCATTGTAAACGCAAGGTGATTAATTCAGGGGTGATTAATTCGTAACTAATTTTTCAGATTTGCACTTTTCGCACCACCCCCATCCGGAAGTTGTTTCGGTCCCTTGCCAAGTTCAAAGAGGGCCTCGAAGGACGGAGGAAATCACAGCTATGCCTTGTATCACACCCGCTGCGCCTTGAGAAAGACACTAGTAGCCAGCGTCCATGGACAGAAGGCGGCAGTAACTTTGAGCTCGTGCCTCATGTGTAGAGTGTGTGCATATAAAAACGAAAAGTATATGTGGTCAGAGTATCTCCCTCTACACGCGCTTGCAGCGCTAGTCAATAGATCATTACGGGGATGCTATAGAACAGACGAGTCGTGAATCTACATTCTATGGGCGCCGCCGTCGAGCTCGCAAAGGAGCACCTTGACTGAACAATTGTGCGACCTCTGGGGAGTCAAAAAATGACGATAGCCGTAGCGACCCCAGAACCCGAGAGCCTTCATCAGCTAGGGCCCTGCGCACCTCCTTTGTTTCTAAGCTCCCGTCCGGGTATGCGTGCCGGTAAAAGCAGCTGCGAGGAAAGAGGGCGTGTTTGAGCGACTTGCAGGAGGTGGGTCAAGTCATTTTTGTCTCGGGAATCGGGAACATGTTTCAAAAAAAGAAGGAAGATAAGGAGGACACTACACACCTTGTACCGAACGGGCACGTCCCCTCTCCTTTCTCAAAGTAGGAGCAGTCAATGATGCTCAGCCTGGTCCTGTGCAGTTTATGGGGCAAGATTTAAATAGAGACAAAACACAATTAATTGACAGGTTTTGGAGCCGTTCCCTATACCATAAATTCAAAGGTCACAAAATCATATAAAGATTATTACATACATGATAGCCATTGCTGCCAAATCTCTTGACAACAGAATGTGATCCCTTTCCAGCTTCTTTAAACTTCGCGTCGAGAGCAACCGTCAATTCTGAGGGAAGGTTGGTCCAGGGGGTATTAAAAAGGTAAAGGGAGAAAGAATATGGGGATTGACTGCAACCTGAATTCAGGACATGTGTTGCTTTCTTGCATTAAAAGGGCAACCAGCTTTACGTCACTTCATCAAATTGGAACCATTCTGGCTTTAAATTGAAGCTGACGTGATCAATAACCAAAGCAGGTACTGAGGTTTAGATCCGTTGCCCTGCGTATGAATCAACAAGTCTAAACGCAAATATCGGGCAACTGTGCACGATGCTCTTTAAAAAAACGGCATGCAATTCACACATCCCACCAACCGCATGATCATTTCTCTCCACTATTTTTGCAAATGTCTCTAATTGTCAGGACTCTAGAAACAGCACTGAACTTGATGCAGTGGGTGATTTCTTATTTTAGCAGCAGAGAGTGCGTTCACGCCAGGGCTGATTAGGCAGTGCGACTCAACTGCCACTGCATTGAGCACAACTGATTTGAGCTACAAGTCAGTACTGAGCTTAGAAAGCAGCAACTGGATCGCACATTATCTAAGATCATTTGAGAAAGTTTGAGCCTATCTGGGGCCCCCGTCAGCCCCCTTTGCAAGCTAAGATTTTACACGTGTTGGAGTGAGCATTTACCTGTAGTTGGATACAATCTCCTCCTTTTCCTCAGGGCTTGTTGGCCAGACTGAAACGTATAGGATGAGAAAAAGTTGCTCTCTATGCAAGAGTCATGCTGTTACCAGTTGATACACATATCAATTTGTCAATTTGTTTTGGTCGCACTGATCGTAGTCAAACAACGCAGAGACCCAACTGAGAGACCCAACGTCAAACCCAATGCCTACTGACAATTGGGTGGGATTGGAGAAGACTTACCTCCGCTAGGTGTGATGAAATGGCACGTGACACGGCAGACTGGGCAGGTTCGCACAGCCTGTAGGTGTGGCAGAGAGGAATATATGTAAATTCACAGTGACACACAGACAGTTTCTCGCACTGCAACAACCTGTAACTGCACCTGCAAGTCCACCTCACAACCCACAAGTTCTTTCCTACTCAATTCCCAAACAAAACGTTCACAAGGTGCGTCTTGTGGACAAACATAGGTGGCGTAGTCCACACAAGACACATACACAGGGTGAGAGGCTATTATATAATGCAAATATTATATGTAAGGGTGGGTAAATAGGGTGTCTGATTTTGCCAGCGAGGCTCGGCGCTTGCTGGGGAGGCCCTAGTTGTGCATTACGGTTAGAAAATCACTTTCTCAAATCTGCACGGATTGAGCCGAAACTTTTTCTGTTGTTTACTTATATATATATTAATGAAAAGGTATTAACGTTGAAACCTGGTGGAAAATATGGGCGTGTGAGCCAGGAAAATTTGGTTAGCGGTCATACCCCCCCCTATTGATTGCACACCCCTTTTAACTCTTTCTGGTGTTACTTTATAATAAATAAATATTATTAATGAAGACAATTGGTTAAAAAGATGGGTCTGTCAGCCGATTCAGCCACAAAACAATCGAATTTGGGAATTTTTGGGGATTTCTGGGGAGATGGGGCTGATTCCGCCCAAAAAGTGGACACCCTTGCTGGCCGACGAGTGTCTTCCACACCGGAAAAGAGGCTCGCCGAGCCTCGGCGAGCCTCACACTCGGCGAGGTCATGACCCACCCTTAATTATACAATATTATATATGAGGTCCGTATTTTTGAAATTGAGAAATTCAGCTCTCTGAGCTTGGAATCTCAGTGCGAACTCAGAGAAGCTAAAATGGCTAAAGTATTTAAGCTTTCAGTGAAACTAGACTCTGAGGGCAAGCAGCCCTGTCTGGGGGCAAATTGGGCCAGAAGACCTGTACAAAAAGTTCAAGGAGCCCAACCATCTGAAATTCATCAAAGCTAAGGTATGAAGGTTCTCCTTGTGGAGGACATGCACGGGAAGCCCTGTGCACTCAAGTGCAAGGGCACACCCTGAATTCTCAACAATCCCTTGCAAATAAGCGGAATGAGAAAACATGCAGCATTTTCAAGAGAAGAGCTTTATGAGCTTCTTGACGTGGACATGGAGGAAGCAGGCACTGGCAGCAGCAGCAGCAGCAGCAGCAGCAAGCGCAAGGCGACACAGCTTGCTCCGGACCTACGTGCCCTCTGGACAGCAGCAAGAGGAGTTTCACAAAGAGTTCCAGAAGTTTGTGATTATTTCAGAGCTTCCACCAATTTTAGTTCAAACAAGTATTTGTGAAAAGAGGACATACAAAACCTTCCAGAAATAGCAGTATTAATGTACTTAGCCTGCCAAAAATGGCAATTTCCATGTAAGGATGACGCGCATGTGTTTACACACTCTCTACTCAATATTTTCTGCAGGAAACATCAGCAATGGATTCCAGGGGACTTTTATACTTACCCCCTCGAAATTACATGGAATCTCCCAGCCTGGGAGCTATTATACAATATATAATAATATACAATGATTATATCATAGGATTTTGGGGAGTATAATATTATATCTCGCACCCTGCACATACAAGCAGTGCTGCATAGAATAAACCGCAAGCCGCTTCAGTTCCCTAGACATGGTTGCAGACGACTATTGCAAGGCTTGGACTGCCAGTGTGCAATATTTAATCGCAGTGTTGGCTTTGCTCCAAATCTTTGCATGGAAATGTCTGATCCAGAAATACGGACGTGGCTAGGTTAAAATTATGATGAAGCCAATGAAGCACTCAAGTTTTGCTTGCTAACAGCTTTCAATTGCTTTTAGCAAGAGCTGGTGGGTAATGGCTGTCGGATATAATATCTAGCAGCTTTGAAAGAGTCAGTCACTCACTGTATCTACATCAGCAGCAGATGTGGATCTCCATCCACGTATGCAGTTGAGGCAAAAGGAATGATCACACGCCATCAGACCGAACCGCCTATCACTTGGGCGCCGAGATTGACTCAAAACCTGGGAAAGGTACACAGGTAGAAAATCACGCTCACATGCGGCGTGCAATAATTAAAAGGGCATACCATGTTGTGTCCACTCAAGCTCTGCTCAGAGCCTGTAACTGTCAAGGCCAATTGCATGTTCGACAAGACATTGGTAGGTTCTGCTTCAGAAAGAAATTGCAAGTCAGTGTGAGGGTGAAAAGAAGGCATACGAGGAAAGACAGTGTAAACACCAACAATGCAAGATATTGTTGCAGGACTGAGGGCAACAGTCCGTTTGTGATGGTGAAAAGGCGCATTGTTACAATGAACAGAATACAAAACGCTGGGCAAACATTAACACATATACAGAAGCACAAATGCTAGCCCTTCGTTGCGTTTGAAGTAAGCGCTGACTTGAAAATTAACAGGCAGGGATGTTTGATCGAAACAAAAGGGGCACCTCCCACATAATGGGACGTCAATATAATGGGTGCTTTATAATTGCACGACACGACATCACGACATCAGTCAGAAGATCAAAAAGGGGGCTGACCTTGTCGTAACAGATGCCGCACTCCACTTCTGCAGACATGAGCCGGGCCTGCAGCTTTGAGTGCCGCTTGGTGCACTCCTCTGTGTGGGCCGAGGCCTTCTCTTTGTTGTACGGGTGAAGCGCCATCATGTGACAC
>Ga0307945_1001652_pt1 | contig 17657 bp, 18 predicted proteins | sample OrgLakmetagen228_FD_201818 | JGI IMG/M metagenome (GOLD analysis project Ga0307945, IMG submission 201818) | Saline water microbial communities from Organic Lake, Antarctica - #228 | ecosystem: Environmental > Aquatic > Non-marine Saline and Alkaline > Saline | place: Antarctica: Organic Lake...
TCTCTCTCTCTCTCTCTCTCTCTCTCTCTCTCTCTCTCTCTCTCTCTCTCTCTCTCTCTCTCTCTCTCTCTCTCCTTACTATCTACAAACATTCCCTCAAGACATGAAAGCTATTGGCAACACCCTTACATCCTTAGACCCGTGAACAGGTCCATGTTATACGTACACAAGCATTTAATAGATGTGCACAGAAAACTTTGCATAAAAAGCACAAGCAGCACACACTAACGCACAGGTGCAAGTTCTATACTTAGATGAAATGTGCGCACGTGCAAGCAGGCTTCTCACAGCTGAGGACGAGCAGGTACGTGCCCAGCTTCTGTCCCAGGCAAACCAGGGCTTGAAGGCAGGAAGCAGCCAGCAAGGCGGAGCCACGCCATTTGCCTATGGAATGGGCGATGTATACGCGTAGGTTTGATGGGTTAGGGGTAACGCCCATAGCTTGCAAAGATTCATACGAAAGATTCATACGAAAGTAGCCTATGTTACGTTGTCAACCTGCTCGCTATGTTTTTTTTATGATCGCTACGACTCAAGTTTATCCTGTATTTGCTGAGTTATGAGCTTCTTGTTTTGAGAATGAATCTCGTGAGCCTGCCTGGTCTAGAGTTTCATAGGTACCTAAACAAAGCAATAACATGCTCTCTCTCACACAAACCTATGCCTCTGCCCGCATTCTTGCTCAATGTTGCAGGTCAGCGCTGCGTCAGATGCAGCCTTTGATTGAAGGACTGCAAGAACGTTCACAGAGGTCCATCAAGCTTGCCCTCATGCAGACTCGAGAGGAGCAGAAGGCTGGACAGGTAAGCAAGTACAGGACCCATACTCGGTCGGATTCAGATGAGAAAAGGATGCATTATGCTGAAGATGTGTGCTGCTGCGCTTGAATCCTAGACCCTCTCCACGTCCACCCTTTTGCTCTCAGCTACTCCAAGCCCCAGACCCCCTGCCACAAAGCACAAAATGGAGCACTTTTCCAGCCACTGCAACAGGCTTTAAAATAAAAAACCAAATGCTTCCATTCAGGTTCCAGGAAGCACCATAACCATCATGCTACACATTTGTTACTTTGTTTCTCTTGCTCGACCAGTAATAGCAATAGATAGTGCCTTATCATTTACATTGGTCATGACCTATTGAGACGCATGACAGGCTTGTATTGGTGCTGTTCACACTAATTTCGCTTTGTGCAAACCTGACTTAATGTTTGCAGGACCCCAAGGGCACGGACACGCAGCTGTGTGTGGTGCAAGAAGCTGGGCAGGGAGGTCAGCAGCAGCAGCAGCAGCAGCAGCAGGGTAATGTGGCGCACAAGTGCCTGGAATTTAAGAGCGAGGAGGTGGAAGTGGTAGATGGGAGCAAGAAGGGAGTGGGTCCTGGGGAGGAGGGCATGTTGAAGAATGAGAGAAGAAAGGACACAGATCTAGAGACTGTATGGGTGGGAGGTGGGACCCATGAAGGTGTGAGGAAGCAGAGCATAGAAGCCACAGTGGACAAAAAGGGAAGTGCAAAGGAGCAAGGGGCTGCAGAGAGGAGCATCCATATGATCAAGGCAGCACCTACAGGGGCCTTACCTCAGAGCATAGAAGCCACAGCGAACGATAAGAGAAGAGCAAAGGAGCAAGGGGCTGCAGAGAGGAGCATCCATATGATAAAGGCAGCACCTACAGGGGCCTTACCTGCCTCCTCTCAGGCCATCCGTGGTGTACACGTGAACGGGAAAGCTAATGTGAAGGAAGGTCCTCAGCAACTTTTGCCTCAGAAGCAGCCACAGCAGCTGGAGCAGCAGCATGAGCACAGCATAAAAGCCCCCCAAAAGGGATTTAAGCAGCAGCAAGAGCAGCAGCAGCAAGATTTGGGTCAAGAGCCAGGGGCAGAGGACGGTGGCGAAAATAGTGGGGCAGAGGAAGACTACGAGATCAGTGGTGTGGATCACAAGAGGGTTGCAAACCACAAGCTGATCTGGAGATTGCTGAAGACGAGGTGAGGGTCTGCTTCTTGGAAAATGTCGCAAAGAAGAGCAAGCAACTGTGCATGATGAGAACAACATTTTGCAGGTTAGTAAAATAGGGCTGAAAGCCAGTCTTATTTAGTAGAGTCGATTTTTTCCTTTCCATTTCCCGTCTTGGCAGCTAAGATGGAGGTTCTAGGCTGGCACGCGTGTTTTTGGGACGCAACCTCAGAGCTAGTGGGTTTTGGTAGGGTGAATCCTTGGGCTAATCAGGAGGGTTCAACAATAAAAAATCATGACAGTCACGTGTAAATTTTGGGACTCCGGCCCAAAATGGCTCCGGCCCAAAGTTTTGGGACTCCGACCCAAAATGACCCCCCCCTCTAAAACCTCTTCTTGACCCCCCACACTAATAAAAAGGGTCTCAATCTGCTCAGAATTCAAGCAGCTATCTGCCTGCACAGTTCTCATGCCAAATAATGCAATACCTGACGAACTATAAGGCAAGAACTGATTTGCGCACGCTCTTGCACTGACCACCTGTTTAGTGCACATATCCAGCCAAAACCTTCAATCATGCAACATATGCATAATGCGTAAACTGCAAGTTTGGGATCAATTGCTGGTAATTTGCCTGAACACACCCCCGCGGCCTACTTGGGGACATTCCATGCATTACTATGACCAGGCGCCCAGACCCCCCCCTTTAATCAAATCACCCAACACAAGGGTGCCAATCAACTGGGCTTGAGCTGAGGATTCCAAAAATGTATAATATTTCGTGAAAGTGGCCCAGTAAAACTCTGGAGACCCCCTCCAAAATTCCCCGACCCCCCCTGGACCCCCCCCCCCTTTTGACCCCCTCAGAATCGACTCATTTATATACCAATCAATAGCTCTCAACGTCAGGATTCCGAGTATGAAATTACAATTCGATTGACACGTGTCACCTAAAATTTATGATCCTTGAACCCTCCTGGGCTGATCTTAGAAATTCGAACCCTTGACCCTTAACCCTGACACAACCCCAACCCCCACTGTTTTGTTGATGGTGGTGGCCTGACTATGATATGAGTTTTAACCACACCCAAGCAGGAATGTAAGCTGGAGAATCCTTGAGCATGGATCCATATGTGTGCCTGTGTGCTTAAAGATTGTATGCGTCCTTTCAACAGCTTTATAAAGCTATGGTGCTTGTTATCAAGCCCACCTTGAGGGCCCCTGAGCTGTGCTTAAAATGATGCCATGTCATGCACAAAAGCTATTCCAGCTTGCTACCAATCAGGTATGAGGTGGTGGATTTTAAATTCTGCCATCACATTTGCTTGAAAACGTTGGAAATTTGCCATAAGTAGAAAGCATCATTTGTGTGTGTTCATTTGTAAATGTCTTTCTGTGATACTTGAACAGGTACTTCAGCCAGCAGTCAAGCAGCTCTGGGCTGGTGGGGCTGGTAGGGCTGTTCCGCCTAATGCGTAACGCGCTGCACCTCTGCCATGCAATAGTGTTACTAGGAGGTGAGCTAAAGGAGGAGCTTGGACATTCAGAACTGGAAGAAGGCGATTGCGCGATTTATGTGCTAGACTGAAGCACAATGTGCAACGCAGTTCTGTTCATGATGTCGCAGACTACAGGGGGGCGTTCATGTCAAATAAGGGCAATATACAAGGTCAAGCAGGCCCCTCATCTGCATGGTGTCTGCACGTGTGCGTTGCAGCTGGAGGTAAAGATTATGATGTCTGGAAGCAAGGTTAGCAAGTGATTTCTCAGTACCTTTTGGACAGACTCGTTGCATTTTGAGATCTACCTGCAACTCTTTCGTCATCTCGCTTGCATGGTGTCTGCACATGTGCGTTGCAGCTGGAAACGGAACAAGATGTCCGGAAGCACAGTTAGCCAACGATTCAGCACCTTACCTTTTGGGGTGACTCGTTGCACTGTATGACCCAGCTGTATGACCCAACTGTATGACCCAACTGTATGACCCAACTGTATGACCAAACTGTATGACCCAACTGTATGACCCAATTGCAACTCTTTTGTCATCTTGTTTGCAGCTCCGCTACAATCCTGCCAATCAGACCAAGCTGCCTGCGTGAGTGTCCCATCAGGCACTTAGATGGAGGCCGATTTCATCGTTTTGCCTCTATTGCTTGTGTCAACTCCAAAACTAGATGCTTAGCTGGAACTTCATCTCTAGATACGTGTTTTGCGTTGCAGTGTGCTAGGCTAAGGAGATCCTGCTTCAATTCAAACAGTGCTAGCTGACGCCGAGGATTTGCCTTTGCTTTTTGCGCATGATATCGCAGTTGCAAGCTGTATGCAAGATGTACACCCATCTGTACAATGACACCCTGGGTGATAGCCTGGGTGATAGCATGGATGCTACCAGTGACCTCTCCCGCTTTGTCATCCGAAAATTCCGTGAGTTTGAAAGAGTCAATGCCTTTAATGCAAGATGCAGTAAATGGAATGCTTCTGTACTTCCTTGGTGACAGACATGTGCACACGCATAATCAGCAAATGATGGGTAGATAAGCTTTTGAGCTCAAATCTGTAAGACACATTTGTCAATATGTTTTCTTTAGCCGTAAGAATTGCTGCATGCATTGCATTGTGAGACATTTGTTCTTGAACGAGGATGTAGCTTTGTGCCTCCTTCCTTTGCAATCGCATTTGTAATTCCTGACACAACATTGGTTTGAGTAAGCAATGATGTAAGCAATTTGAGCCATTAAAACCGCCGATTCCTTTTTCCAGGCAAGACATTGCCAACAGTACTTGAGCAGGCCTTCTCCATGGGGGAGGGCGAGCGTGCCACAGAGGTGAGAAGGCACACACTCTTGCAATTCTGCACCATACATTTGCCATAGCCCAGATTGGATTGAAGAGGTGTTTGAATAGCAGATCTTTCAAAACACCTCTCTCCACAGCAGATGCTCTTTCAAGCTTACAACGCCATGCTAACAAGACGTCATGCTAGCAAGCTGCAGCAAATAAACGCAGTGCCATTATTCTGCATTCAGTGTTTTGCTTCCAATCGCGGATCTGGCCCATGCTGCAAGCAGTACAAGATTACAAGATTACAAGAAAAAAGGCCTTCAGTCAAGAAGTATGACTGCTCGCCCTAAAAGCAGTACAATGTCTTTTTCTATGTTGCAGGTGCTGGATGGGCACAACAAAGGAGCATGCCATGGCTCCAAGGAGGTGGAGGTGCCTAGGTGTGTAACGTTTGAGCCTGCTAGTAGGCTTTTTGCTTAAGCATGCATCACCTCTACAGCAAGGTCAATCTCAGGTGACACTTGACCCTAGAGCAGCTGACCTAGAGCAGCTGACACTTGACTTAGAGCAAGGTCCATATCAGGTTGTTCAGGCATGCAAGCACAACAGGTCATCAGGGATGAGTGTGCATCTGGGGGTGAATACATCTTGTGTGTTATCACTCTACATCTTGTGTGTAACCACTTTACATCTTGTGTGTAAGCACTTAATAATACATCCTGTGTGTAATCACTTCCATAAACCCTGCAGGACCCACAGCAAGCTGGATCTGGACCAAAAGATTCCAAAGAATCTGATGCATCCGTGCAAGGTATTACCCCTTTTGCCTTCGCTTCCCTGAGCATCCGTACCTTACAAAAAGCATGCATCAAATTTTGTCCAAATTGGTAAAATCATGTGAAGTGCCGATTCTGTTATGTTTGCATCTATGCACAAAAGCTAAGTGGCAGCTTATCAATGTCAACGCGTAAGCCGTATATAGGGAGCCACTTGTTTGTGTGCTGACTCAGCCTTGGATCAGTGTGCCTACATATTCAAATCCCCAGACTGCGCCTTTTGTGTTTGCAGCCTTTATCACTTGAGGGAGCAACAGAGGCTACCAGCCGCACTTTCATGGACGGAACCATGCAGGGGTTTGCCCTGCCCATCACCACCAAACCGACCGCTGTGTGAGTTTACTACAAGTCATGCGACCAGTGTGCTGCCTTGGTAACATTGCTGCCTTGGTACCAATGCCGAACAGTGCCTTACAATGCTGCCCTGGTAACAATGCTGCCTTGGTAACAATGCTGCCCTAGTAACACGCAAAAGCACACTTGTTCTCGTCCTTTTGACGACTGCACAAAGTTGCAAATGAATGGTGAAGGCACACATATACACGCGCGACGCAAGTATTTGACCATATGCTCAAATGTATGCATGCACCCACAAAGTGCACACTCAACATCTCAACATGCATACACACACGCGTACACACACACACGCAAGCTGCGCGTGCGCCCTTAATGTCGTACAGGGCACAAGCGCAGCCAAGACGCGCCTCTTTGCGTGGAGCAGGGCCGTCTGTTCCTGCCTGCCTCCCTGCTTCCGGATCAGGTCGCCTATCAGCACGCCTCTACTCCATAATCAATCCCCCTACTGACACCGTCTCCCTTGAAGCGCCCCTCCCACCGCCCTCCAAGGCCCAACCGAGCGGTGCCAAACCCCTTGTACCTATCCAGGCTCGAACCAAAAGCGTCCAGCCAGGCACTGTTTCTCTCGCTCAGAAGCCTGCAAATGCCGCCCCCCTATCCATGAAGCCGCCCCCCGCACCCTTACAAGTGTTATCAGAAGCACGCACTGGCAACGGCAAGCCCCCCCTGGCACTGCAGAACGACACAGACTTTGCAACACGATTAGCTTTGATCTTGCAGCGTGAGAAGCAGCAGCAGAGGGTTGAGCTGCAGGCGCAGCAGCGCAAGCCGAGGTCGACGCAGAAGATGACACTGCCCTGGGGCTACATTGTGCCAGGCCCGCAGCAGCAGCAGCAACAACAGCAACGACAGCAGCAGCAGCAGCAGCAGCAGCAGCAGAGGACGCAAGAGCTTGAGCGGCAGCGACAGCGACAGCGACAGCAGCTATGGTGTGATGGCGATGATGAACGGGACCTGATGGGGGTGTTCCAGAACACGTCACGCATGCTCCCCTTTGTAAGTCATCTTACGAGATTAAGTGTGAGATACAAAGTGGCGTATTACGATGAAACGGTGTTATACAAACGCAACGAGTAGGACAGAACTTGTTCCATTGCCTGATGCTGATTAGAGCACATCGCCACTCCAACGGCCATTCCCTAGAGGCATCGTGCAAGTCAAGAGCTTTCAACCCAAAAATAGGGATGCCTACTCTTTCCTAGGTGTTCTGAAGGCTTGGTGGAATTAACCTCCTCTAAACAGAGTGGCACACACGATACAATGCAGGTGGTGCTTTATGGAAAGTCTCCTTTTTAACACTACCACCCAAGGTTGCCTCTCCTTGCTGCTGTTACAACGGTGACAGTCCTACTTGATTTGTTTGCGTGATTTGTTGGTCCGGTCATTAATGTGCCAAGTGCTAAATATGCCTATCTACACACGTGAACAAGGAGAAACGCCTATATATAAATATGCCTATCTACACACGTGAACAGGGAGAAACGCCTCTGACCAAGTCTGCACCCCCCCTCCCTGACGACATCCTCCCGCCCCCACAGCCAGCGAGACCCGCTACTAGCACTTCCCCCCAAGAGTCCCCAGTCCGCAACATCAGGGTCACCGGATCAAGAGCTGCCGCCTGGAGAGGGCTTGACGGGGGCTACTGCTTGGGGGATGCTCCTGCTTGTCCGCGTCCGCCTAGCTTTTCTGCCGGCGCACCGGTCAGGCAGCTGGTGGCTTACATCCCTACCCCACAAAGCCCTGACTCTTCCTCTCTTGTCCCTGCACTCTTACGGAAGGTCCCCTACGAGCAAGATCCACCCCCGCTGGTCATGACCCCTCCCAAGACTCGCACAACCCAAGGTCCAGCAGTGCAGTCAAAAGCTCTAACTGTTCACACACGGCTGTCTGCAGCAGCAAAGCCACCAGCACCTCTGCCAGCTCATTCCACCCAGGCTGCAAAAGCTCAAATCACTCACACGCAGCCATCCCCAGCCGCAGGGCCACCATCTTCAGCACTGCTACCTCCACAGCAATGTCCCCCCCCCCTCGCACCACCCACTTCCCCGACCGTCCATGCCTCACACGCACCACCAACTCAGATCGTCGGGGCCATGCACGGACCCTCTGCAGCTCATCTACCCTCTTCACTGCCAATGACGATGCCCTCGGAAGCCCCTACTCAACCACAGCTGCTGCCAACACTCTCCATTCTACTTCCTCCCTCCACACAGGCTCCCCCATCCCCCCTGCGTGCACCCCCACAGCCCACTTCCCTTCTTCCTCCTCCTGCTTTCACTGAGGCTCCTCCAACCCACCCTCGTGCACCCCCACAGCCCAACCCCATATCACCTCATCCTCCTCTCATCTGCCCCTCCTCCCATTCCCCTTCTCAACCAGGAGCACCAGGGATCCCTTTGTCTCGGTCACCCCCCTTCGCACTTGCATTGCCATCTGAGTTGCGGCAGCTAGGGCAGCAAAAGCCGTGTTTCCTGCCCACTGCCGTTTCAACGCTCAACAACTCAGGCACACCACTCAGCACAGACACTTTGGGGCTTGAGCCTACCCAGGCACCAGCGCCAGCAGCCCACCTGCGCTCCTTACACACGCACGAGGCAGATGTGCGTGTGCAGCACACCCAAGCTCCGCAAACCCAACCCCCAAAGCAGCAGGACCCCTGCTACCAGGCTCTTATGGTGCATGAGCTGTGCAACAGTGACCAGCGTGGACTCCAAAGCATGACACAGATTGAGCGGCGGCAGCAGCAGCAGCCGCAGCAGCAGCAGCAAGGGGAAGAAAAAGTGCAGATGCCGCTGTTGGTGGATGAGGGAACGGAAGCACACAACACCTCCTGTGCGACGTTCAAGTGCTACTCACCACGCTGGGAGCCTGATGCAGCACCACCTCTCCCTCACCAGGGTGGCAGGACAGGCAGAGACGCTGAGGACAGGCGTGACCTAGCTAGCGTGTCAGACCTCCTCATGCCTCTGCTTGTGCAGTGCAGAAAGGACCCACAAGCAGTGGCAGCACACACAGCTGCACAGCCTGTTGTATTCGCACATTCGACCAACTCCCCAGCTGCTCCACCTTTGGCAGCAGGTGGGATAAGCTGAATGCCCCCTTTTTTGCACCTCAATGCACATGAATCCTTGGGGCTAGGTTCAAGGATGCAGCATTGCTTATTGAAGTATTTACGCTATTTTGAGTGAGCATGTCAGCAGTAGATCAGACCTGAAAAGAGTCCTTTGTGTAACTCATTAACTTCATTAAGAATCTCCTCAATATGCAGCTCCACAAGCACTAGCACATGTACACACACAAATATACACATGCACATACAAACTCTCTCACACAAACACACACACATACACACACGCAAGGAACGGCCCTCCAACTGCTTTGCTTGTCTTGTACATCTGTTAATGAAAGCTCCAGTGGTTCCAACAGGCACGGCGCCCAACGATGATGCTGTGCCTTTCTTGCAAGCGGCAGCATACGTCGCTGCGCCAGTGTCAACGGTGCCAGCAAATCAAGCACAACAGCAGGAGGTATTAGCAGTAGAAGCAGCAGGAGCAGCAGCAGAAGCAGCAGAAGCACCAGGAACAGGCCTAACAAAGCCCACACCTTCTCCAAGCTCTCCGCCTTCTCCAGCTACTGCACGGACGCCACTGTCAACAGCACCGGCTCCCTCAGCACACCAGCAAGGGGGGTCCCCCCCTGCCCCTCTACCCTCAGCGCAGGCGGCTCAGCAGCTTTTGCCGTCTCAGCCTGATACTATGCAGCAACCCCATCAGCCATCATCGCAGCAAGCGCCAACCCTGGCGCCGTCCCCCCCACAGCAGCTGTCTCAACCACAACCTGCCCTTCCTGTGCCATCCCCAAACCCATCACCGTCGTCACAGCAGCAGCAGCAGCAGCAGCAGCAGCAGCAGGGGACGTCACAAGCACAAGAGCAGGCACAACCTAGCCCAGCTCAAGTGCACCTGCAGCACTCGCAGCTTGACCTCTCACGCTCCAGGAATATCCGCTCGTACACAGATGCAATGTGCTGCGCACACCCTTCCCTGCACAGGTGAGACGGCAAGCAGCTGCTTTTGTTTCTTTTTCTTTGGCGTGACGGCCATATTTGAAGGGAAACTATGACTTATGTGCTTGGACGCAGAAACCAAAGTCTATTTGTTGATTCATACTGCTCACCTAACCCTTCGATGCTGTTGTTGCTCATAATCGTGCCTCCATCCTCGTGAGCTCAACCTTCTGCTTCTTACCTCTCAAGCAGCCCTCAGTACATCTCCCCTACCTCTTCCCACCCCTTTGTGCTCGCACACTTTAAAGCCCTCACGCACAATTTTGTGTGTGTGTGTGAACACTTGTGCCCATGCACTTTTATATCCATCCAACCCAGGACGCTTGCGAGGTCCCCTATCCCTCCAGTGTTCCCCGCCCCCTCCTGTCTACCTAGCCCCTCTGCCTTTCAGTGTCAGCTTTTGCAGCATTCTGGGATTAAAAGAGGGGCACTTCAGCACGAACCAAGGGGGAGGCGTGGTGAAGGCAGGATGGGACTGATGCAAGCGCCTGAGGAGGAAGAGAGAGGAGAGGAAGGAGGAAGAGAGGAGAGAGCTGAGGGAGACGATGCTGGGGATGCAATGGCAGAGGGAGATGTCCCACAACACGTTACTTGTCTGCCACTCCAACAGCAGCCTTTCCAGCAGCCTATCCAGCAGGAGCAGCAGTCAGCAGCGCTTCGCTCAAGCCCACGCCTGCAACAAATCCGGCAGCGACAGCAGCAACAGCACCACCGCCAGCTGTCCTGTAGACTCCAACCTGAGCTGCAAATTATTGTCCACACCGCTGCCTTGAGATTCAAATTTTTTCTACCCATGAGTGCGTGCCTGGGAGACTTTCTTGGTGCGCGCTGTTTTTTTGGCTTCGGGTGCTGCTTGTGTTTTTGCACGTGTTTTTTGGCAGTATCTGCCAATGGAATGCTTTGTGCTCCTTGATTATTGTCATCTAAGAAGATGCTGGAATTCACCTACTGCTCTGTTTGGTAGTGTTGCTTCTCACCTGGTGTGACCTGACTCAGATTTAGATGTTTGTCCTGCTCAGGCTTGCCACAAACTGAATTTTAACATGTTTATAACGCATGTGACTTTTCAACGAGTTACAAGATGTAGGGCGCAGGCCGCTCAAAATAAAACACAGACACACATGCTTTTGCTTTTTAATGCACAGCTCGAGCCTGTGAAATGTACGGAGAGCATACCAAGAAGCGTAGCTCAGCAGGAATGGTGCCTCAGGTGTGCTTCTCGAGCATGCTTGGATTATCTGTTGCAGACTGCTTTTCATGCAAGCACGGGTATCATGTCTGTAGACTTTAACACTGAGCAGCACAGATGTTGGGTACCAGCAAAGCAACGTGCCTCAGATATGTTTAATTGTCATGTATCCAAGTCAGTATGTGTATTATCTGGCAGGAGGATCTTGTAACATATGGCGTTTGTAAATGATGTTTCACAATTTCTGACCGGTCGGAAGACTTCTGCACGAATATCGTGTTACCTAATGTAGTGCTCGCCACACAATTTAAAGGACATTCATCCTGGCATATCAGTCAACATACGTGAACAAAAAGTGCCTTTGGAATTCTTCTGCTTGACAACACCGTGGTAATGCTGGATTTTTTAGGATGGACGAGGACCTGACAAGCCTTGTGACTCACAAAATTGAGTTCACTGTGCCAGAACAATTGAAGCTTTTGAAACCGAAAGTCACCCTGATTTTACCTCTCTTGCGCAGCTGACTGCTTTGGAGGTCATGAGCAACTCTGCTGCGGGCTTTACGCCTTTGTCCCACCTCAAGCTGGTAAGCGGCTCTTGTCGCTTCAGTACCGTAAGAGGCTCGTGTCGCGTCACAAAACAAGGGTTGAGGCATACATGAGGCAAGATATTGTTAGGAGTGGTTGTATCGTCCGCGTGAGCTTTTTCCTCCATATCGGAATGTGCTGGTGTGAGTGCTAGGCCTCCTCCTTCAGCTGCCATGTATACCATGCCTTCTGCATTATTCGCAGTGCCCAATATCTGCTGCTTTATGGCAGTGGGGAGGTTTTGCTCTGCAGGCACAGCTGGCCAGCGCCTCCTTCACCTCAGCATACAGCAACAATGATTGCATAAACCACAAAGAGGCAAGCAAGATGGCCCTCAGTGGACTGCGAGCTTACACAATAAAAGCACACAAAATTGGAGGTGTAACACCCAATAATCGTCTCTTGGGCTGAGCAGTATAGGAGCGTCTTTGAACGTGGCTGCCATGCTTCCCCATGAGCAGGACCCCCCCCTGCTGTTTGCGGCTATGCATCTCTAGCGACCACAGACAGCACCCAGACCATCAAAATCCTATTTGTATACCTCAACAAAGATTATCACGACCCCCCCTTCCACGTGCAGCTGGACACGCTCTTGACATCACTCACTGGAGGTGCAGCCTCGCTGGAAGCACGCATGTCGTTCACGGGCGATGAAGATCTCCAGGCTGGCCCTGCTGCTGGCCCCGCTGCTGGCCCATCTACAAGAGAGCCACCAGCAGGACTGTCTCCATCATCACAACCTGCAGCGATCCTGTCCCCGTCCTCACACCTTCCAGGAGCAAAGGAAAGACCTAGGCCACTTCGTAAGGTCATGTTCTCGCCCAGTACGGTATCGGCTCCTCCGACTCACCTTCACCCTTTTCCAGCCCCGCCTGCTGCGACGCATCTGCCACTAGCACCTGCAGCTCCACCATCACCCTCACCACCGCCACAAGTCCCTGCATCTCTTGCTGGAACAGCTTCAGCAGCAATGCCTGGGCAGGGAGCTGCTGTAGCGTTACAAGCAGGATCTAGGAGAATCTCAGCGGCATCAGCAGCTGCAGCTGCTGCAGACTCGACAGTAGGGCATATGACTCCAGGATCAAGCCGTGCAGCTAGGCAGGCAGCCAAAAAAGATTCTGCCTGCAGCCAAAGGGCCGTGGACAGTGCTCAGAGAGGAGGCAGAAACGGCCTGGTAGCTGCTGCTCGACTTAGTCGTAATCCACCGGTGGGTACGGATTTTGGGGGGGGGCTGTGCGTGCATGTAAGTGGTGGTTGTGAGCACGTATGCCAGCATCATAGGTATCACAAATGTGTGTGTTTAACAGTGTGTGTATGTGTGTGTGCGTGTGTAAGTGCGCCTGTGACAAATGACAAATAGCTCTGCAGGCAGGAAATGTAATTTGCAATGGAAAGCTTCCTTTTGATGCCAGAGATGACGGCCTGACGAAAAGATATTTCTTTGTAAACAAGTCAACTTTCCCTGTTAGATTCTTTTTTATTCCTCGGTCAGTGGCACTGCATCCTTCACTCCGTTCAAAGATTGTATTGACACACACAAACCCAGGCGCAAATGTGGACCACAATGTTTTAAGCAAACAGCAATGTACATTTTTGGCTGCAATGAATCATTGCTGCAAGTACGCTTTTGATGCGCGTCATCCCCTAAAATAGCGACTCCGCATGCAAGCTTCAAGTGATTGCAACTCTGCACATGATGGATATCGTTATGTCTGTTTTGTGTCAGAGCACGGTCACCCTCTGTCCCTATGCATACAAATACACAAACAAACAAAAACACAAAAACACACACTCTCAGAGAGAAATGCCCTGCACTTGGGAGGTCATGACTGTGGATGACAGTGAAGAGGAGGGTACTGCACCCAAGCAGAGCAGCAAAGAAGCAGTGGCTGCCACACACACAGTAGAGGAGGTCTCATCTCACGGGGGGCATCAGGGGCGGCACGGCAACCCTGTGGGTGTGCAGCATGGGCAAGAGGAGCCTGACAGAATGGGGAAACGGAGAAGAAGGAGCAGCGGGCCTATGGGTGCTGATGCTACGCAGGCAGTGATTGAGCCATTTCCCCAGCAGCAGGGCAACGCTCCAGCCTTTCCTTGCAGTGGGCTGGACAGTGATGCGGTGCAGGTGGGACTGCTGAACGAGCTGTAGTTTGCATTTTTAAAGTGTGTTTGGATGTGTGTGTGCATGTGTTTGTTTGTGGTCTGGCAAATAGCTGTCTACTAAGGCAAGATATCAGCCTCTCAATTGTGCATGTGTGTGTGCATGTGCATGTGCATGTTTGTAGCCACCCACGGCAGTTTAGTTAAAAAGCTAGAAGCATCAAGAGCAGGACAATTCTCCTCTCTTGCGTGAACGATTTGCTCGCGATGCTGAGCTGCTATTGCTGGTTTTGGAAGCGTGGTTTTATGAGTGGCTAATGAAATGTATGTATACTGACTGTTGCTTTTTCTCGGTTTCTGTCCTGCACAGGCCGCTGCAGACCCCATACAGCTTGCAGGTGGTGCCGGAGCCGATTCGCCCTTAGCACCTTTGGGGTTGCAAGAGCAGCAGCAGCAGCAGCAGCAGCAAGGACCAGAAGGAGAAGAAAGCAAGAAGAAAATGAAACAAATTCGTGCAAAGAAGAGGCAGAAAAGGGAAGAGAGGAGGGTTTTGGAGACGCAGCAGCAGCAGCTGCAGGAGCAGCAGAAGCAAGAACAGGAGCAGCAACAGCAGCAGCAGCAGCAGCAGCAAATGCAATTGCAAAAAGAGCAACAGCAGCAAGAGCGGCAGCAGCAGCAGCAGCAGCAGCAGCAGCAGCAGCAAGAGCAAGAACAAGAACAACAGCAGCAGCAGCAGGAGCAAGAACAACAGCAACAGCAGCAGCAGCAGCAGCAGCAGGAGCAAGAACAGCAGCAGCAGCAGCAGCAGCAGCAGGAGCAAGAACAACAGCAGCAGCAGCAGCTGCTAGAGGAAGAACAGCAGCAGCAGGAGGAGCAAATGCAGCAGCAACGGCAGCAACCGCAGCAACAGGAGCAGCAACGGCAGCAACCGCAGCAACAGGAGCAACAACAGCAGCAAGATCAAGAGCAGCAGCACCAGAACACGCTTACCCTGGCCGAGAAAAATCTGCTGCATATATCAAACGAATTGAGTCAGGAGTTTCAAGCAGAGATTGACCAGAGCGTTCTGCACTATTTCCGAGGCCTGCCTTTGAGGCCACTGATTGAGTTTCTGAGGCCTGCCCAGCAGCAAGGTTGCAGCAGCAGTCGGAATAGCGGAGGCGGAGGTCCCGAGGAGGGAGAAGATGAACAGCAGCTGCTGCAGATCCTGCGGGATCTGCCTGATGAAGAAGCCCAGTACCCCTTGCAAGAGGAGGAAGAAAACGAAGAGTTGGAGAGGGAGGAAGAGGGAGAAGTGGAAGAGGAGATTGTCGAGAACGAGGGAGAGCAGCAGCAGCAGCAGCAGCAGCGTACCCCTAGTCCCACCCACAGCAAGCAGTTGCGTGGCATTTGCAGCCATTTCCAGAGCAGTGAGAAGGAGGAAAAGGGAGGGGTAGAGGAGAAGGAAGTGGAGGAGGAGGAGCTGAGTAGTAAAGAGGAAATCTTCAAAGAGAAGGTGAAGACGGAGGCGGAGGAGGAGGAGGAGGAGGAGGAGGAGGAGGAGGAGGTGAGTTATAGGGAATTATTGCAACAAGCTTCGCACTTGGGACAATTGAAATCTGTTTTGGTGTGGTAGAAAGATGGTCAGATCTGACATATGCTGTGTTGCACAATACAGTATGACAGCGGCAATCAGGCCAACTCCTTCGGTTAAAAGATGTGGACATTGTGAGCCAGGCCATTCTCTACATTTCTGACTCGTTTTCTCTCTTAACTCAAACTAATATTTAAACCCCAAGAAGGGACTCAATGAAATGTCTGTTTCAAAAAGCCATTGCTTCTTTTAAAACAGGAAGCGTCCTACTTTCAAGGCTTTATTTGCTTTTCCTGGTCGCTCTCTTGCTCGTTCACAGGTGCAAAGAGGCAGAAGAGGTGCAGAGGAAGCTGCCTTGGCTGCAGAGCAGCTGCTCTGGAATCAGTTTTTTGTCGACCATCAAAAGCAGACCGAGCAAAATCATCTGGACTGGAAGGGGGAGTGGAATCAATGGGAGGAGGGGGAGGAGGACTTGCAGCAGCAATGGGAGGAGCAGCAGCAGGTTAAAAAGGAGGAGAAGCGGGGAGCAAGGCTGGGTGGAGCAGGGGAAGCTCGGCAGCATGAATGGGAGGTAGAACAACAGCAGCACGACAAGAGAAGGGGCTCGGGGCTCGGTGAGGCTGAAATTCAGCAGCGAGGCCTCAAGACCTGGCATGGAGGTGAGGAAAAGCAAGGGGCCTCACGTGCTTTGCAAAAGGAAGCAGCAGGCCAGCAGCGGCGGCTCGGCAAGATCAAAAAGCTGCAGCAGAAGCAGGAGAAGAAGCAAGCATTAAGGCAGCGCAAGCGGGAGAAGCGCCAAAGTTTTTGGAGAGTGCAAAAGCAAGCTCAGCAGCAGGAGAAGCACGCTAAGGAAATCAGCCGAGAAGTAAAAAAGAGGAAACGGTTTGATTAAGCTGGATGATGTGGGTGTCCAGCGAATCTTTTAGCAAAAGGAGAGACGAAAACCATGTATGTCTAGCTGCTGTAGGATGTGCCTGTATGTTATGTCTTTAAAAAGACTTTTCTGCTTGGTGAGGAAGCGCTCAGCTTATCATGTTTGTTTAGTGGGAAGTATTTTTCATTGCCAGGGGAGGCTATGAGCTGGCGTCTGTTGGGGAAGGCCCAGTGGGTTTGGGGGGAGTGCATACCACTTCTAGTGGGATCTATGAAATTGCAGGAGATTCCAATTTTGAACTTGTGAGATCCTTTTCCCAAAGAGATTTTTAATCTATTAACAAAAGCCTCAAATGAAAACGATCTCACCGATCGCCAGCCGCGCATTTCATTGCTTCCACCCGCATCCTGTTTCACAAAGTTAGACCTCTTGTAAGTCGTCATGCCAGATCGGTGGCATGGGAAAATCTTGTGGTTTTTCCTGGGATTCATAACGTGAGCAACGGTTTGACGGTTGTTTGGTTGTTTGGCCAGTTTAAAAGGTCCTCTTGGAACAAACTTGCTTTTATTTTTTGTAAAGACGATTAAGACATCTTTATGGGGAGGCTTGGCAGACCCGACCCGAACCATTGACCTCTTCCAAAAGAAAGCATTTGATTAATAGAGATTGGCTTCCTATCATTGAATAATCATTTTAGTATCCTATGACGTTCGTGATAAATGGGGGGATATGGCTCGTACTTGCAATCCGTGCCGAAGATGGTACCATGATTTGTCATCACAAAGTGAGTTTACTTAAGAGTACTTGTGTGTAGTGGCTGGCTGTGTCGCAGCAAAATCTTAAATTACTAGTGTAAACATCGCTCCATGAAATTTAATACAGATCAGGAAAGGTTTTGTGTCCTGCACCACCCAATGGATGCAGAGCCGCCTGAAGAATAGCAAAAAGGCTTTTTAATGGGGCTCAGGGTGCAAAGCCTTGCACAATATCAGGAGCGTTGATCAAATATTTTAGAAGGTTGCATTTGCGTCGCGTCAGTTTGGTTTTTTGCTACAAACTTGATGACATGTATGAAGCTTAAGGTAAGGTAAGGTAAGGTTACATCGCTATATATGCCTCTGGTGGGCATCTGAGCGGAAGCTTGGGAAAAAAGCCTGTAACCAAACCAAAAAAACGCTAGCAAAATCAAGGGAACAGGGCTAGGCACTTAGCTACAACAAAAGAGGCAACACCAAAAATATCAGGTTGGTTCATAAAGGTCCTCAAACGAGCTGGGCCATCCTCAAACTGAGGTGGGAAGATAAGCTGTTGCTGTGTGCGAAGTCTGACTAGATGTTCATGCG
>Ga0307945_1001653_pt1 | contig 17656 bp, 19 predicted proteins | sample OrgLakmetagen228_FD_201818 | JGI IMG/M metagenome (GOLD analysis project Ga0307945, IMG submission 201818) | Saline water microbial communities from Organic Lake, Antarctica - #228 | ecosystem: Environmental > Aquatic > Non-marine Saline and Alkaline > Saline | place: Antarctica: Organic Lake...
GGAGAGAGAGAGGGAGAGAGGGAGAGAGGGAGAGAGGGAGAGAGGGAGAGAGGGAGAGAGGGAGGGAGGGAGGGAGAGAGGGAGAGGGGAGGGAGAGGGAGAGGGAGAGGGAGAGAGGAAGATAGAAAGAGGGAGAGGGGAGGGAGAGGGAGAGGGAAAGATATTCAGCTAGATACATGAAATAGGTAGGTGAGATAATTCCACGTTTGAAAGCAAAAATAGCGTGTGCCAGAAGGACGTGCATGGCGTCCATATTTTGATGGTGGGTTTTCAAAAAGGGGGGCTCCGTTGTCGCGTAGCCCTTTTCCTTTCACTTTCACCTTTTGGTACATCAGGCTTCATCACTAGGCTCGTTCATCTTTACCTTCTCCTTCATCTTCACCTTTTTATTCATAAACGCACCAGGGTTTTGATGGTGCTGCTGTTGGTTCTCTTGGGCATCTGCCCTCCTACGTGACTACCTCCTGGGGTTCCTGAGTTGGAGTAGTGATCCTCTGTGGTTCTGCGTGACCTGCTCCCTACCCCATTCAAAGAGTGTGCCTGCGTGCATGTGTGTAAGTGTGTGTGTGCATGTGTAGGGTGTCCCTTAGCTCAGAATTGGTCCTCTGTGGTTCTGCGTGACTTGTTCCCTACCCGTACTAAGAGTGTGCCTGCATGTGCGTGTTTTGCTCACGAGTGTGTGTGTGTGTGCTTGTGTGTGTATGTGTGTGCGCGTGCATGATTACATAACTGTCAGCCACACGCTATGGCCCATAGGGTGTCGGGGAACACAAAGAGAGCAAGGTGCTTTGGGCAGATCAGCATCAGGTATGTGGCCTGCACGGCAGCTGGCGACACGATAATGCAGGTTTGTTGTGAGCAGGTGCGCAATCTGTGTACAAAAGAACGGCAGCACAGTAATGCAGTTTTGTGAGCAGGTGCGCAATCTGTGTACAAAAGAACGTCAGCACGGTAATGCAATTTTTTGAGCAGGTGCGCAATCTGTGTACAAAGGAACGGCAGCACAATGTGTAAGTGGCCAGCAAGGGTGCTGTGCAGCAAATTCTCACGAGGACAGTATATATAGGCAAAGGACACTCATGCAAAGCTACACTGGCTTTGCACAGAGGACGGGCAGACAGTGGTCTGATTTCTGCTAAGGGTTGATATGTTTTTCAACAAATCGGCTGTGAGAAGGGCTGCAGTTGCGCGTGCTTAAAGCATGGGCATGGATCTATTTACAACCAGTGTTGTGCTTCTACGCCGTATTTCCATTTTCTGACCGTGTATACGGTACGCTGATGGTATGGTATGGTCGAAAACCGTATAATACGGTCCAAGTAATACGGCCAAACCGTATTAATACGTTCCTGTTTTGGTCTGAAATCGTATAAATACTGTTCTACTCTGTATGACCGTACCGTACTGTATAACCGTACACCGTACTGGTTTCCATACCATACTGGCACAACACTATTTGAAACGCAGCTCTGATGAGTCCACACAGCGTGCAGGACTCGGGAGAGCAGTGATAGGGAAGGGCATGCAGAAGAACGGAGCTGAGCTTTCACACAGCTGATTACAATTTGCAGAAGGAATGGACGGACTGGAGCACAAGGTGGTGAGAGGCAGCATGTCCTGACAGGAACATGCTGAGTGGCTTGGCTCAAAGCAAACACACGCAAACACGCGCACCACACACACACACATAAACGAACTCGACCTTGATTCAACCCCCTAAGCACAGCCAAACCCACCTCATGTGTGCTGTGGTGGTTTGTGTTAGGGCCTGGAGGGGCCCAGGGGGGCATGTGGTCGTGGAGGTGCTTCTGTGGGTCCTGATCCACTTCTGGTCCTAACTTGGCAACCCTGAAGTAGTGCACAACAGTGATAAGGATTGGCACACACACACATTAGCGTGCTCGTACGCTGGCCCCCCCCCTACATCTGGTCCTGGCTGAGTTGGCAACCCTGAGGCAGTGCAAGAGCAACAGCCATGGCTTTGATGTATAAACACACACAGGCACGGTTGCGGGAGTGCTTGTGCGTGGGTCCTAACGTAAAATCACTTGAGCAAGGCGTGACAGAGTGCACGACGCCAGCGTGAGGATGCCACTGCCGGTGACCTTGAATTAAACTGCAGAGGAAATGGTAGAGCACTGCACATCCTCTGCACCCATGCGCACCCAAAGCGCAAGCTCACACAACACATAAAGCACCCTTGCACAGTCAGCTGAACCCACACATGCGCAGTCAGCTGAACCCACACATGCGCAATCAGCTGAACCCACATCTACGCAAGTACAGTGTGCCCTCAAAGTTCCCACACGTGTCCACGCACCAGTTTGCAGTGGGGACGGCGTAGTTTGGGACCTCTTCTGCTCTCGCAGCTGTTTGCCTCCCCGCAGAAGCCTGAATACAGTGGCAAAAAGGCAGAGTGGTAGCATGTTTGTGTGTGTGTGTGTGCGTGCGTGTGTGTGTGTGTGTGTGTGTGTGTGTGCGCGCGTGTACAACAACCTCAGTCTTCAGCCACGTGTTTGACATGCAGGGGAAGTGCATCACACTTTCATATTGGGGCAATGAAGGAAAAGGGGATACCACACGCAAGGTGGTCCCACATGAGTTTATGAAAAGGAAGCCGCACTAGTTGGCATGTAAAATTAAACGTAGGAATTATAAACAAATAGTTGATAAGGATTAGGAGGCTGAGTAAGCTGAGGCTTTCCTTTCCTTCTGATGCGAGCAGCTGACGAAGATTTGACATTGGTGTGCTCAGGTTTTTGTTTTGAAATCGCTCACAAGTAGTAAGATAAAGGGCACAAACACACACAAACCTGGCGTTGGTAGATCGCGGCTCCGCTCGTGCCTTGGAAGCCGGCAAGGTGAGGAGGCAGGGCCCAAGTGGAGGAATGAGGCTACGCGTACGGCGTGTTGTGTGTGCACGTGTGTGTATGTGTTTGTGTGTTTGAGTGGTGTGCACATGTAAGTGCGAAGTGAAACACGTGCATCCAGAAGAATATGCCACACCACGCAATTAGAAGAAATATACGCTCATGCACACACACACACACACACACACACTCACACATACACACAAACACACATACGAGCACACACCTTGGGGGGGATGTGGCGTGCGGGAGGGTCCCCCTTTCGAAGTAAGGACTTGAGCACTTCGTCAGGGCTGATACCGCTGCAAGAAAAGCGGTGGAGATGTGAGTTTAGCGTGGGATGTACACACCACGTGCGATGTGAGAGCAGGATGAGGGTGGGCTTAGTATGAGGGTGTGCCTTGTGTGGAGGGTGAGGCACGTATGAGGGTGTGCTTTGTGAGAGGGTGTGCTTTGTGTGATACAGTGATACATGATCTGCATGAGTATTATGTGGGCCCAAGACGCATTGCGGCCAGAATGGCGTGTTTTACTTGATACATGAAACACTTGTTTATAGGCCTTAGGCCCTTGTCGAGTTCTATAGGAAGGACAGCATCAACGCGCGTGTGTCACGGGCTGTGTGGGCGTGTGCATATGCACCATTTGTGTGTAACGTGTGGCAAGACATGTGTGGCAAGACAGGCCAGCCAGTATGGGGCCATGCACGTATATATTAATGTGGCCAACTGTATGGCCCAGGCCAACCCTACAAAGGTTTTGTATCCCTCATTCCTCTGTTTAAACGTTTAAACCCACCTGAGGTCAGGCACCAGGGGGCGTACGTGTAAGGAGCTGCTGCGTCCCAGAGACGTGGTGCGCCTACGGCCAAAAGCATTTGTCGAAAACTGGTTGCAATGAACAAGGAGAGTCTGGTGTGTGTATGTGCATGTATGTGCGTGTGTATGACAGACGTAGTGTGCCTGCATGCAAAGTGTACTTCAGGACTGGTAGCAAGTACAAGGAGGGTCTGGTGTGTGTATGTGTGTATGCGCGGGTGTATGAGAGACTTGGTGTGCCTGCGTGCAAACTTAAGAAAACAAAGGAATTGCCAGCATGTTTGCGGAGGGTCTGGTGCGTGATAGCAAAGCTCAGTCGCAGGAGAGGGCCAAGCAAGGCAAAGGAACAACGCTTCAAACAACACTGTGTCCTTATAACAGAAACGCAGCCACCTGCACATAAGTGCGTACACACTCACACACCACAAGGCACTACCTCCCATTCTTCTGACCTACGCGATTCCCTTCTTATTTTTGACGGTATTCTGTCCTGACCCGACCAAATGATACGCACACCTGAAGGACCCCCCTCCCATTTCTGACAGCGCCCTATCTTCTCTCCCGTGGACGGAGCCGTTGCTGCCAACCACGGATTGGTGGTTGTGTTGGGTGCTAAGGCCTGCAGCACTTGCGGCTACTCGGCTGCTGCTCCCACTATGTGTATGTTTTGTGTGTGCGTGTATGTGTGTGTGTGTGCGCGCGTTAAATATTGTGTGTGTGTGTGTGTGCAGGTTGCAACCTCACGCTTGCTGCTACCACTGTGTGTGTGTGTGTGCTTTGAGTGCAGGTGCGTGTTGCGGCCAGTGTGTGCGTTGGTTGCTGCTGCCAGTGTGTGCGTTAAGAGTGTGTATGTGTGTCTCTGTATCCCTGCCCTTCTTGTACAAGCCACTCCCTTCACAAAGCAGTAGCCACACAAAACAAGAATACCAGCTTATGATATAGGAGCGTATTAGCTAAACTCTAAACCCTAAGGCACAGCAGGTCCGCGATCTATGGGCACACTTTTGTACTACAATCACGACTATTGATCTGACTCTCAAACATAGTACATGCAAGTGATTGGGGCGTGTGTGTGTGTGCGTGCATGTGTTTTGTGCGTGCGTGCATGCGTGTGTGTGTGTGTGTGTGTGTAGTTGCAGGGACCTCACCTCATTGCAGACATCGAACGTGGGACACTGAAAGCAGAGGTGGAGGCACGAGGGGCACGGACAGTACGATGGGCAGGTGTAGGGGCACTTGGGCTAGCACCAGTCCAAGGCTGCGGGTGCGAGCGTTGTGCGTGTGCGTTTGTGTGTGCGTGTGTATGTGTTGCGGTTGTTTGTGTGTGTAAACATGTGTGTGTACGTGTGGCTGCTTGTTGTCCTAGTTGCATCAAGTGCAGGCCCCCACTTTACGCAGTTCTTTTGTGCGCATGGTGTACAGTCTTTCAGTGGTCAAACACAATCCACACAGACAAAAACACACATCCACACACACACAAATCACTTCCACACACATGTACACAAACATGCACACACACACGTACACCACACATGTACACACACACATACACCACCAGCACATTAGCTTGCTCACCTCACGGCTCACGTTGAGGAAGCTGGGATCACTGTCATTGCCGCTGCCGCTGCCATGGGCCTGTGTGTTTTGTGTGTGCTTGTGGTGTATATTTGTGTGTGCATGTGTATGAGTGTGTGTGCGCACGCATGCATATGTGTGCAATTTGTGTGTGTGTGTGTGCGTGTGTATGTGTGTGCATGTGTACACGCATGAGTAAAGTGGGTTTGGCAAACCAGCTTTTATTGGGCCTGTCTGCTAGCAAGGCCATAGGATTACAAAAGTGACCAAGAGCCCCCTCATTCATGCTGACACATTTTGGGAGAACCGCCAAGCTCATTTGGTCCTATGGCATGGCCAAAAAAACATAGCAAAACATAACAGGGGAGTGCCCCATCGATGGCAACAAATCAATCGTACTCCTTGCCCACAAAACGTGCCTGATGTAGGTCGACACACGTTTGCATAATGGCGAACCAACAGTAGACACACGTGCTTGTGAATTCCATTTCAACGCACGTGCGGGCGGCTGATATCGCATTAGGATTGTCTACAGGAGATGGGCGTGCACACCAACAGAATAAGACAAACAAATACATCCACCAGTAGTAAATCACACACACTCAGAACAACGAAACCATATTATAGCTGCAGACAAATGTCTGCACACAATGCCTTCCCCCCCCACACACTCCACACACACAAGCCCACATTAGCTACAGAGACACATCTTAACCCCCTTACCCCCCCTTCTCTCCAGCTATAGACAGTGCTTGTTCGTTTGGCTATTTTTTGGCATCATTCATGGTATCCACCATCAACACACACAAACACAAACAGTGGGACAACCATGCACCTACCTACTGATACGCAAACCAACATCACCCAAACACTCACCGATGTGTCCACTGCACACACATCTACCCACACCCACACACAAACTGATCAACACCCACACATAATGATCTACATCGATCCACGCCCATATTGACCCACACCCATACCAACAGCCACCTCCACCCCCAAATTGACCCACACCCACACCCATACCCACACCCACACCAACATTCTCTCACGTTGGTCGCAGACCGTGCTTGCGAACGCCGCCTTGCTTGTATGGCTGTTGCCATCTCGCGGTGGCCTTCATTCCTGGCAGCATGGTCAAGCAGCAGCTGATTGTCCCCCTCACCCCTCCCACCCTTGAAGCCCCCTACTTTGAAGGGCGGGTGAGCCTGGGAGGAGGCTGGGTGAGGCAGGCTTGTGTGGGCAGGGTAGGGCAATGGCAAGCCTGAGTTCAGCATTTCCTGCTCACGCACACGCTCCTCGTGGGCACGCTGCCGCTGCGCCTCCTGCAAAAATCGCATCACATGGCTTGGTAGTAAAACATGCAGCAGTTGCTGGAGGTGAAAGGGGTGCGTGCACACGCTCCTCGTGGGTATCCTGCCGCTGCTTCTCTCAGAAGGATCATAGACCATGATGCATAGTGCAAGGAACGCAATGTTCAAAATTGCTGCTACTCAATCACGAGGATCCCAGCTGTTTCTCAGCCTGTGCCGGTGCGTCGAGGGTCTGTTGCTGCTGCTATACGCCCGTACACTCACACATATTCACACACACACGCACGCACACACACACCCACCTGCTGCTGCTACACGCCCATACACTCACACATACTCACACACACACACACAAACACACACACCTGCCGCTGCTACACGCCCATACACTCACACATACTCACACAAACACACACACCTGCTGCTGCTGCTGCTGCTGCTGCTGCTACAAGCGACTACAACATGCATGCACCTGCTGCCGCAACAGACGATGGTAGCTTCTGTGCAGGGCACTGCGTTTGATGATACACTCACACATTACACGTATGCCACATACGTATATGATACGCACAGTGCATAGGCACTCACACGCTCACGCACCTGCTGCTGCAACAGATGATGGTAGAAGTCGTGCATGGCACTGCTCTTTACGGTGTGAGGGACCACCACACCCGCACCCAGGGTAGCTAGGTCCACGTGACCACGGTGCACCATGTCTGCCTTTGACTTGTGTGAAGCTTGTGCGTGGTGCCGGTGGTGCGCTCCCTGCTACATCATGTGTGAGTGTGCGTGTGAGATTGTGTGAATACGTGTATGTGAGTGTGTGTGTAAGACCTGTGCAGGGCGCTAGTGGTACGTTGCTTGCTTGATTGAGGTGCAAATGTATGTATGTGTGTGTGTGAGTACGTACTTGTATGAGAGAGAATGTGTGTGTGTGTGTGAATGAAGGTGGTCTTGCACATAGGCTTCTTGAGACTGTGCTTGTGCAATTCGAGCCCAAGTGCCCGTCACCAAGGCTCTAGCGTGAAAGAATGTGCCTGGAAACATATTGGGCAGCAATTGAAGGGCTTGCCAGGGAGAGGAAGGTGGGCAGAGTTTGAAAGTGGGAGCTGCTGCTGAATCAAAAAACAGAGGCCAGCATCCATGACTGATCACCACCAGCTTAACAAACCGCGACCTCTGACCAAAAGGACGATTTCTGTTGCTGCCATGGTTAGGGCACAGCGCTTTGTTTGACCTGGATTGCACGCGCTTTACTATCAGGAGAAAATTAAAACACACTCGTCACAAGCAGCACCACAGTGTAAACACACAATCAGGCACACACAAAACCACCAACACACCTGTTTGGTCGCAAAGGGAGCATTTGGGTTTGCAGACAGGCTTCTCCTGCCCTCTAGTTCAGCATGGTGGGAGGGATCTGAAGAAAGAAACAAGAGAAGTGTGCGGGGAAAGATGGGAAGAAAGAAGGGAGGCACAGTGGTGGGGAGAACCTGAAGGAAAATAACAAGAAGGGGGAAAAAAGGGAGGCACAGTGGTGAGAAGGATCTGAAGGAACTAACAAAGAAAGGGGGAAAAAGGGAGGCACTGAATGACGTTATGTAATGACACAACAACCAAAAGCAGCATGACAAGAGGGTTTCAACGGAAACAGCAAGAGATGTTTGAGGGGAAAGATGGGACAAAGGGATAGAGGCGCAGACAGAATGACGAACTGACGTAGGGACATAGACAGCCAAGGGCGTGATAGCAAGGATGTGAGGTGAGAAGGAAGAGCAAGAAAGAAAGAAAGTTACGTGTGTGTATGTGTGTGCGTGTGTGTACATGCATGTACATGTGTGTGCATGCATGCATGCATGCGTGTTTATGAAAGAGAAGCACAAAGGGCAAGAATATCGTGCTCTACCTGGGGCAGTAGGCCATGCCAAGAGCATGTGGTCGTGGCCTTCACTCCGGCTGCTGTTGTGGTGGGGCCTGCTGCTGGCTCCTTTGGCAGCCTGACTTGCACGGACACCTGCAAGCATCAGAGGCAGCCAGACAATGGAAAGCTGCACACTGGAAGGAGAAGCACGCTGTGCCTTGCACCCACAAAGCACAACGCAGTTTTGTCAGCTCGACTTGAAACATTATTTAGGTTAGCCACACTCTGGAGACACTAAAGTGTCTGCGCACTCAACAACATACAATCGTTTGGGCACGAGAAACACAAGCACACCCACAAACACCCACACCCACCCACCTTTGTTATGGTGCAGCTCCTGATGGGCCCAAGAAGCGTGGAGGCCCGTAATGTTGGGCATGAGCATGGGGTCGACAGAAGCTGCTGCTCGGGACTGCGCAGCTTTGACTTTTGCCTTGGCTTGAGCAGCATACAGCTGTTGCAAGCGTGCGGCTGGGTGGGAGGCCTGCTAGAAGGTTTGTGTGTGTTTGTCTTTGACTTTTGGCCTTGGATTGGGCAGCATACAGCTGTTGCAAGCGTGCGGCTGGGTGGGGGGCCTGCTACAAGGTTTGCGTATACTTGTATGTGGGTGTTGTTTGTAGAGGAAGGAGGAAGAAGGGTGTTTGATGTGTGTTTGTGTTTGTAAGAGAGTGTGCAGATGTGTGCTTGCATTTAGTGGGTAGAGACAGGCACGGAACTCTCGATCTTTGATAAACCTTTGCACATCAATTCAAGGCTCCAGCTCCTGTCCTGAGCCAAAATGCAGCTAACGGCCAGGACACACACACCCCTACAGTTTCAACTTAACGGCACTGAAATACATGTTCAGGAAAGAAGCGTTTGCGTCCCTGCTGGGCTTTGACAACTTTGTGATGTCCAGATCCATATTCAGATCTAGATCCAGATCCAGATTCACCATCCCAGCTCCTAGCAAAATCCGCCACTTATAGTAAGCTATGCTACGCTCTTTAAATTATCTGGGCGGCATTGGATTTTGCACAACTCCCCATGCACAGCTCCTGAAAGATAGCTACAATGATTCCTAAACAAAGAAGCTGTGCTACAGAGAGGGTGTCATACACACCGCACGCACACTGTGTTCATACACACTGCATACAAACACACTGCGTACACGGCCTACATGCACACAAGCGCCCTTTACAACACATTCAGCACAGTTTGCATGAACTACAATCCCTACAAATCAACAGCTCTACGTTACAACCAAACATGCACATATCCACTTGGCAGCAAAGTCCTAACAGACTATCTCTGCTTCTACGTTCGCTGTACACGCACCTGGGGCGGTTCAGGTGCAGCAGCAGGGGCCTCTTTAGACTTGTGAAGGATGGCACTCAAGTCCAGCTCGTTGCTCGTCTGTCGCCTGCTGTCAGCACCTGTTATGCTGTACCTGCGTTTCACACATGTGCGCGTGTTGGTCAAGCATGTGATACACCAGGGTGGAATTAAAGGTATGTCTCTGCAACAAATAAGGGCAATGATAAGCTGTCAGCACCTGTCTGCATGTGGTTGAAATGTGCGCGTGTCGAGCACGCACGCAACATACACCAGGAATGAACTTAACGTGAATGTTCTGCATCAAATAAGTAGGGTTGGCCAGAACCGTATATCTGCACTGTATATGACCGTATGTATGGTGATTTCCCTGCTAAAAATACCGTATGTACACCGTATATAACTTTAAATGTATGGTTCTGCAACCCTACAAATAAGGGCAATCTGTCAGCACCTGCATGTGTGGAAAAAGCACGTGTGTCGAGCAGCTGCCATTTTGCGCGGTGGACTATGTGGTAAGAGGCGAGCTGGATCACAAAGCAAAACAAAAAATTGGGGGGCTGAACACTCTCCGCACACAACCAAAGGCACAGGAATAGGGTTGGCCAGAACCGTATAATTACACCGTATATGACCGTATATTTGGTGATTTCCTTGCCAAAGATACTGCATACACACCGTATATATACAGTTCCAGTCAACCCTAAGTATATATATATCGGTGTATGACCCTGCGCTGATCCTTAAAACTATGGTAAAAAGGGTGCAGGAGGGGCTCAAACATCTGCTCAAGCAAAAAGTAATAAGCTGCTTAGCTGCCCAAACCCAAATGTGTACCTGCTTAGGCCGGCCCCTGCTCCTGAGGATTGCCGCGCAAAAGGCCTTTTTGTTGAGGTGCTTCCCACCGTAGACATGCGTCGCACAAGCTTGGAGTTACGGCATGAGTCCTGAATTCGTGAGCAACAAAAAGTGGGAAATCGAGGTCGAAGGCCAAGGCCTGGAATCAATGTGAAGAGTATGGGTTTGGTTTAAAGCTGAGGTCTTTTTTTGGAGGAGTCTGCCGCCCCAGACATGTGCATCAAACGAGCTTGGGTTGCGGCACAGGTCCTGAATCAATGAGCAGCCAAAGGTGTCAGCATGCGTTGGAACTGTATAAATTAATATGCATCTGTGGTTGCGAGTCAATTTGTTTTGGTCAATGGAGCTCCTCACAGAATGGCCACCTGCTGGTTGAGCTTTGCAGTGCAAGCAAATGTATGTGGCAGACCTGCACTTGCGCACAAAAGCCATGTAGGGCTGCCACCGAGTCCTTAGACTGCAGGCTATGTATGAGTCTCCCCTGCAACAATAACGGCAGAAAGCTGCATGTCCTGGCAGGAAGCCGTACGCACTGTACACATGCAAATACGTAGCTTTGACAATTCTTACGGACATCATTTACAAAGGCCTCTCAGTCAAAGTCTTGACAACAAATTACCTTGCGAGATAGCAGACGTGGGAGGTCAAACAGGGGGGAGGTGGTCCGCTGGAACTTGCGTGAGTCTCCTCCTTCTCCCTGCTCTCCCTCCTCTCCCTCTTCCTGCTCTCCCAGATCCACATCTCCATCCTCGCCCTCTGAGTTGAAGTCTCCCTCACTGCCGCCCACAGAGCTCACCTGTGGTGTGTGTATATTCGTGTGTGTGTATGCACGTGCAAGGGTGTGTGAGTGCATGTGCTGCAAGTTTGCATGTTTTAACGTGCATTGTTTGTGTGTGCGTGTGATGCAAGCTTGCATGTTTCGACGTGCATTGTTTGTGAGTGCACATTGCACAAATGCATCCACTTCTTCAATTGGCAAAGGACACCAGAAGCCCCAGCCTGCATGCCGCCAAAGCCAGTTCCACCCAAGTAAATCTTAAAGACCAAGCTCCTACACACAGTCAATCGTAACACTCAAATCTAGCCCCACGTAACTCGCCTGTGCATTCAGGGCCCGTGGAGCTAACGCAGCTCGGCCTGCTTTGCCCAGCTCCCCGTCCTCATCCCCTCCAAAGTGCACAGCGCGCTTGCTAGCTGGCAGCTCCTGCTGCTGCTGCTGGTGCTGCTGGTGAGAGGGAGCATAGCTGCTGGTCTGCTTCAGTTGCAGGTCGCAGTGAGAGTGCTGAGAGGCGGGGTGCCCTGCATGGGGATGGGGTGGCACATGGACGGCTCCTTCCTCTCCAGAGCCACGTTTGGCGGTGCTCTTTCTGTTTGCCTTCACGGCATCATTAGCACGCTGCAGCCGAGCCAGCACGTCCATCTGCATCGGGGGTTAGGTGCAGCTTTGGTTTGCGTGTGCACGCTTCTCAGTGTGCGTTGGAACTTGTTCAGCTATGACCCTGACGTAGCTTTGTTTTGCACGTTGCAGCCAAGCAGACACGTCCACCTGCATATTCTACGCAACAACCAAACACTCAGCTGTGGGTGCATGCGTGCATTGTGTGAATGGTGAACTCAATCAGCTGTGCTTCATGCCCTTGTGTTTGAGAGGCTGCGTGAGTGCGTCTTGCTTTTTCTGCACCCTGGTCAAGACACCATTGAACTGACAAGCCAAGGCTTTTGAAAGATGCACTCATGCTTAGTAGGCATGGTTCCTATATCGGTGCTACACAGTGTGTAAGACACAAATCAATGACAAGTACCGTCACTTACGAATGTCATCCACGGGCGACACACCTAACAGCCAAGGACACAACAAAATAAACGCTAACAGCGATTGACACAATCCAACATCACCTTGCACAGCAAACAGCGTCGTTCCACAAAAATTGACAAATGTAACAATACCTTGGTAAGCATCGCAGGAGGGGGGGGCAGGGGCGCGGAAGGGGGTGGAAGAGAGGAGGGCAAGTGTGGCTGTTGCGCTGCCCGCTTTGCAGCTGCTGCTGCAGCTGCCGCCCTGCAGGTGCACAAATAAGGGACCATGTGTATGGGAGAATGTGTGTGTGTGTGTGTGTTTGTGTGTGAGTAACGCTCAGTTAAGGCTTGCATGTGTAGGATTGGCCAGAGTCAAACAAATAACATGTATGATTGCACCCTGGAGATATCTTTGCCTGCGTTAGCATATGCGCACCGCACACCCAAGGCTTTGGTCAACCCTGTCAAGGTAAATACGAGTGGACACTTTGCAGGCTATGGAATGAAAGGTTTTATGATGACTTGTACGTTATAGGAATACTTGTGTGTGGCCTTGAAAGGTCACTCAGGTGTGTATGTGTGCGTGTGTGTGTGTGCATATTGTGTTTGCACCTGCAGAGAGAGTACTAATGTGTGTAGAGAATGCCTATGTGTGTAGAGTGCACCTGCAGAGCGAGAGAGAGAGAGAGAGAGAGAGAGAGAGAGAGAGAGAGAGAGAGAGAAAGTGCTTACGTGATCTGAGTTGTCAGAACGAATGAACCTGCAGAGAGCTATCCTAGTTCTGTTCAAGGTAGCCTAACTCATTAACACCAGCTGACATTAAAGACACATATGTCAATCCAGCCCACCTTGATCTGACAGCTTCTGCCTTCATGGCGGCTCGGAATCTTGCGGCTGCGACCTGAGCCTCTGTGGGGCCCTCGACCACGGGCTGAGGATAAGGAGGTGGTGCTGCCTTGGGTCGAAGTGTGACCATAGGACGGGGGGGAGGGGGCTTCTTCACTAGATCCTGTGAGCAGGGGTTTGGCAAATGACTGTGATGCACAGCTTGCCACCGTTTGCAGGGCGTGATGTGTACAGGAGGTTTTAGCTAGCAATACTGGCATGAATGTAGCAGGAGACCATATGCAGGCAAAACGCATCATAGGGAGGTGAGAGCACGCAGTAGTTGGTGCATGAGCCTGGTCCTCAATGCTTATTATTAGCAGTGGTAAGAGCAACTTGATATTGTGATATTTGATACTATTTGTTGGAAACCTCGTCCAAAGGACTTCGGATTTCCTTCGGTTTAGTTTTTGGACAGGGGTTGGAATTTGACTACGAGGAGTAGTAAAGGGTTTTCATGATTCTTATGAACAACAGGTAATTCTTATAAACAACAGGCAATATTTATAACAACAGGTACTGAATGGTGCCTGGCAGCAACTGGTCCACCTGTGAGTTATGTGAAATAAAAGGCAGAGAACAAAGGGATTTTAAATAGAAAGTATTCGCACTTGTGATTCCGCGATCTGAGGGGGGGCAAGACGGTGCCTGCCAGTGTGTGTGGCTTTGGGGGTGACGCCACCGGCTTGCAGTGAGGTCGCAGGCTTGTAGAAGGAGGGTTGAGAGGAGACGTCCACCAGGGGCAGATCTGCTCTTGCCTGGCCATCGGGGTGCCCCTCAGTCTGCAAGGAATCAACAGAGCAGCAACAGCAGCTGGATACTATTGAGGTGGAAGGCATTTCAGAAAAGGTGAGCATCAAAGATTTGGGAGGGGGGTTAAGTGTGTAGTTTGACTTGGGTCAGCTCTTGTTTGACCAACAGAGTGCACCTCAGTCTACAAGGGATGAACAGAGCAGCAGCAGCAGCAGAAGCAGCAGTAACTAGTCAAGGAACATCAGCGCCAGGGTTTTAAAGGAGGGAGGTAAGTTGCGATTAAGTAGCTCCATCTATAGGGCTTGAAGATCTTAAGCCTAGAACAAATGGCACGAGTAGCAGCAGCAGCAAATATCGACAGAACCTGACTACAAACTTGAGCCCTTCATTCCTGATGTTTGCGTAACTTCCTCTGCAGTTCACTGGAGCCACCCTTAGCACACACAAACACGCCTAGTACAGCCTATGTACATGCATGCACACTTGCACGTGGGATTTCAGCACTTTGCCATCCGGCAACCATCAGCGTACTACCCATTTTCCCCTCGTTGAAGCCTTCTTTGCAGCACACGCATCCACACACACACACACACACACACACCTCATGCGTATTTGGCATAGGGGAGCCCATCAGCACGCTCCCACACTCGGGAGTAGGAGCCTTCTTAGCAGCATGGGGGCTGTGTGGGCCGTGGAGATCGGTATACGAAATGCGTGCAGGGTCCATGCGTGGCACACTGTGCCGGAAGTGGGGAGTGGGAGTGGGGGCTGAGGAGTGGGGGGAGACACCTGGGGGCAGGGTGGACAGTGTGTGGGTGTGAGTACGAGTGAGGTGCGGTGTGGTGTGGAGTTTGCATGAAAGAGGTTCTGAGGCGTGGGAGTCTGAAACGAAGATCTGAGGAGTGAGAGGAAACATCTGAAGTGGAGGCAAGAGGAGACTGTAGTGAGTGCAGGCGAGATGGTAAGGGCGTCTGTTAGGAAGGGGAGGTGAGGTGAGGTGTTGGGGCTGAAGGAGGTGTGAGGGAATTAAAGTGGAAAGGCGATTTGCACATTCATTACGTGGCCTCAGGGAGTGGGAAAGGTTTCGAGTGTGTCTGATGGCACCAAAAGGTATATAATGTCAGGGAGCTGAGCCTCAGCAGACGGTGCTGGACGTGGCAGCAACGTGTTTGGTGTAGCCTCTGCAGTAGTGTGTGCGCATGGTGAGACGTACGCCATGAGGCGAGGTGGTTAACATAAGAGATCAGAGATAAATTTCCTATCTGCACCCCTTGCACCCTAGCACCATTAAAAGTATAGCGAACCATAAAGAGCTACATAAGAGCAAGCGTATCGGATGAAGGAGAAACCGACATACTTTAATAAGATCAGTTAGTGGCTGTCATTTGCTCACCAGCAACATTTTTGTATCACACCAGAAAGCATCGTATTCATGCGCACACACACGCACACGCACTCACACACATACACACACGCCTCACACAAACGCACGCATACAGACACAACAAAACCACTTTTATACCTGCTTGAGAGCCTTCCATCTCCCCTTGAGCCTCTTTCGCCTGCTGCCCCTGATCTCCCTGCCTCCTGTTAGACTCCACACCATCTGCACCCCACTCAGGCGGCCGGTGGCTGTGGCCCATAAGCCCCTCCCCCCCATCCACGCTGACGTTCACAGAGCCATCTTCACGCTGTGGGTGCAAACAGCACGACATACACAAAACATGTCTTCTGTTAATTGAATTCACATCTTTCACATCTGTAGGTGCAAACGACAAATGACGTGAGCTTCGTTCCTGACATCTCTCCTTGCATTTCACTGTAATCACGCTGCAGGTGCAGCATACCTTCGTGTGGCTAAAGTGGCCAGAACTGTGTACACGCACGTGCACATAACACATGCAACGTTTTTTGGCAGGAACATCTCTGAAATTCACAGGCTGATACAGTGTGCACTAAAGGTTCTGGCCAACCTAACAAATGATGTATGATAGATGGCAGTCGCAACAGGAGCGAGGGCTCACACGTGTACGTGCGTACGAGTGTGGCATGAACACAGCAGAAGCACAAAAGCAGCCAGGAGCCTGCAGCTCCTGCAAGTAGGAACAAAAGCATGCTGAGATTACCAGATGGGAGCTTCATAACACTCTCGTTGTAGTGCACATGATCAATTCGGGCGTGCAAGGCAAGCAACAAAAGGGGGTTCAGGCACAGCCCTGCCGGCGACACAAAACGGGAGCTGCACAACACCCACCACAAAAACACCCTGCAGCCAAGGCAAACAGCAACGGACCTTCAGGGGCGGCTCCTGCAAGTTGGGGTAGCCATTAGATGAAGGGGAGCCAGCTACATGACCCTCAAGCTCAGACGCACAGCCCTCGCCCTGCACACTATCCCATCCCTCTCCCCCTAACCCTACAGCTGTAACCGTGCCCACGTCTTCATTGCTGTTGATGCTGCCCCCCTCCAAACTCGCTTGCACCCCCCCCTCCCTCACCACCTTGTTGTGTTCCCTGCCCCTCCCCGCCCCCTCATGCAGGTGCGCCTCCCCCTCACTCTCTCCTCCTCCCTGCGATCGAGAGCAAGACGAAAAAAAGTGGTGGACAAGTTGTTTCTCACACAGTTGAGCAAACGGAGAGGCACAAACGCAAACACACACGCAAACACACATACACACTTATACGCACAACTGAGAAGGGATGGGCCCTGATTGCACCATTATGTGAGCAACGAGGAGCATTCCCTGTCGCTGCCCCTATCTCTCTCACACACACATACACACACACACACGTACGCAATCAGATACACACCTGCTGAGCCCAGAGAGGGGCCCCAATTGCACGGTTGCGTGAGCGACGGGGATCGTTAGCTGCGAGCGCCCCAATCAGCACGTCCGACGAAGGTGGAAGAGGGAGGTAGTTAGAGGGCATGCGCATGTGGGACGCAGGACCCTCGCTGTCTGAGCAAAAGTCAGAGTGGCCGCTGGACACGCGCGCATATGCACGAGCCCCTGGGGGAGCCCCTGGGGGAGCCTTGCTCGCATTTTTATCTCCATTTTCTGCGCTACTTCCGGCTTGTCCCTGCTGCTGCTGCTGCTGCTGTGGCTGTGAGAGCATGGGGGTCAGGTGTGAGAGGATGCTGGGCAGTCCTGTAGTGGCTGGGTTTTGGCTCTGGCTCTATAAACGTGCATTTGAGTGTGGGTATTAAAAAATCTTGACTCCGTGACTGACTACATCCAACCCTCAACCGACACTCAACTAACTTTTCCTAAACCCTAAACCCTAAACCCTTCAATGTGTGTAGAGGGGGGAGGAGTGAGTCTGAAACACGTTTGATATTTCAAAAACGAAACAGCTTATGTGTACACAGGTGAGTGGAGAGTGCGCGCCGAAAGGCTCTGCACTTTAAATTTGCTACATCACAAGCTTGTTTAGCTTGAAGATCACCAGCAATGGGTGATTTATCTTGCTGGTACTGGTATCCATATTTGTGAGCATATGTATACACGTACTAGCATCCAGGGATGTGTCATACAGTCATTTGGAACGT
>Ga0307945_1001664_pt1 | contig 17569 bp, 18 predicted proteins | sample OrgLakmetagen228_FD_201818 | JGI IMG/M metagenome (GOLD analysis project Ga0307945, IMG submission 201818) | Saline water microbial communities from Organic Lake, Antarctica - #228 | ecosystem: Environmental > Aquatic > Non-marine Saline and Alkaline > Saline | place: Antarctica: Organic Lake...
TCAAAGACTCGGTGAGCGTGCTGCACAAGGAAGATGTTTAGCACACGTGCAGCGCTTGTCAGACAGGAAAGCCGATGGTGCACAGTTGTTTGTAGGTGTGCACTTCAAAGACTCGGTGAGCGTGCTGGGCAAGGAAGATGTTTAGCACACGTGCAGCGCTTGTCAGACAGGTAAGCTGATGGAGCACGGTTGTTTGTAGGTGTGCACTTCAAAGATTTGGTGAGCGTGCTGGGCAAGGAAGATGTTTAGCACACGTGCAGCGCTTGTCAGACAGGAAAGCCGATGGAGCACAGTTGTTTGTAGGTGTGCACTTCAAAGACTCGGTGAGCGTGCTGCACAAGGAAGATGTTTAGCACACGTGCAGCGCTTGTCAGACAGGAAAGCCGATGGTGCACAGTTGTTTGTAGGTGTGCACTTCAAAGACTCGGTGAGCGTGCTGCACAGGGAAAATGTTTAGCACACGTGCAGCGCTTTTCAGACAGGAAAGCAGATGCAGCACGGCTGTTTGAAGGTGTGCACTTCAAAGACTCAGTGAGCGTGCTGCACAGGGAAGATGTTTAGCACGTGTGCAGCGCTTGTCAGACAGGAAAGCCGATGGAGCACGGTTGTTTGTAGGTGTGCACCTCAAAGACTTGGCGAGCGTGCTGCGCAAGGAAGATTGCACACGCCGTGCTCGGGCGTTTACATATTCCTCAAGCTGTCTGTCTACATATTCCTCAAGCTGTCTGTCTACATATTCCTCAAGCTGTCTGTCTACATTTTCCTCAAGCTGTCTGTCTACATATTCCTCAAGCTGTCTGTCTACATATTCCTCAAGCTGTCTGTCTACATATTCCTCAAGCTGTCTGTCTACATTTTCCTCGAGCTGTCTTACATGCGCTGCTTATTTCTAGGGTCGGCCAGAACCGTATGTATACACCGTATATGACTGTGAATTTGGTGATTTCCCTGACAAAAGTACCGTATGTAGACCGTATATATATGGTTCTGGCCAACCCTACTTATTTTGGTACCTATGAGTCAATGAAAACAAAAGCACAGGAACAGAAGAATGAAAGATGAGGTGTGATTTTGTTGAGGTTTATATCAGAGGTCTTACACACCATTGGCAAGCCAACGCAATTTTTCGGCCTCCCTTTTTGTTGAGGTTTATATCTAGGGTTGGCCAGAACCGTATATCACCTTTTCAAATACCGTATATACCGTATAAAACCGTCCGTATATATATTCCGTATATACGGAGAAATTGGTACCCTTCAGATTTAAATCATAATGGGCTCAATTTGTAGCTCTTGAAAAGCTGCAATTTAGTTGTGCCAAAAAATCAAAATTTGAAGGGCTAGGTCTGTCCAAAGCCAGAAAGACCCCCAAAATGGCCATTTCCAGTGCAACAAGAAGCCCAACTAATCTAACCACCAATAGAACATTGTGATTAATGCAAAAACGTGCATAAAAAAAGTGTAAAGCAAAGGGAGTGCTTAATTAAAGGAGTCGCAAAGAAAAACAAATGACCCCAAAGAGCAAAAAGTACTGTTCCTGCTGGGATTTGAACCTGAGTCTGGGGTGTATCAATTCGAAATACGGTTTTGCAACGTATTTTTATACGGAAGTACGGCGTATATACGGCGTATAATACCTATCGATTTCTGATACGGAAAATACGGTACGTAGATACGCTCCCCCCCCCCCTGTATTATACGGCGTGTATACAGTACTGTATAATACCTATAATTATACTTATACGGTTCTGGCCAACCCTATTTATATCGGACGTCTTGCACACCATTGGCAAGCAAACGCGTTGGCTTGCCAATGGTGTATAAGACCTCCGATATAAACCTCAATAGATTTGTAGCTTACTACAAAGACCAGTGTTGGTGAGCGTGCTATGCACAAAAGACGTGGACGCACAGCACAGGCTAACGATAGAAATCGCGGTTAAATATGTTTGGTGCTCACTATAAAGACTCGGTGAGCTTAGTGTATAATTAGAAGACATGCATGCATAGCACAAGAAGGCACACACAACGCAACTCTATTGCGTGCCCTCTCACACTCATTTCGCTTGCACGCATAGCATCCAATCAAGAGAGAGAGAGAGAGAGAGAGAGAGAGAGAGAGAGAGAGAGAGGGAGAGAGAGGGAGAGAGAGAGTCACGGTGTGCGTTCGCTTGAGTGGAATCATAAGCTATATAAGTGGAACAGAGGGATAATAGAGAGTTAACTGGCATTACAATTGATTGTTTGTAATGGTCAACACGTGAGGTTGCAGTGTAAGCAGGCTGCATGCACACAGTGTAAGCAGGCTGCATGCACACAGTGTAAGCAGGCTGTAATGCACACAGTGTAAGCAGGCTGCATGCACACAGTGTAAGCAGGCTGTAATGCACACAGTGTAAGCAGGCTGCACACAGTGTAAGCATGCTGTAAGTGCACACGGTGTAAGCAGGCTGCACACAGTGTAAGCAGGCTGTAATGCACACAGTGTAAGCAGGCTGCATGCACACAGTGTAAGCAGGCTGTAAGTGCACACAGTGTAAGCAGGCTGCATGCACACAGTGTAAGCATGCTGTAAGTGCACACGGTGTAAGCAGGCTGCACACAGTGTAAGCAGGCTGTAATGCACACAGTGTAAGCAGGCTGCATGCACACAGTGTAAGCAGGCTGTAATGCACACAGTGTAAGCAGGCTGCATGCACACAAGAGGGCACACGGAAAGAATGACCGTTGGGCAGCTATCCTAGGTGGAGTGCCTTTCACAGTGAGAGCCAAATGAAATCGAGTAAAAGACCTCTCCTTGCTTGTTTTCCCTTTTGATTGTCCTAACCCCATTACCCCATTCCACAAACATCACACAAAAAACACACAACACAAACACACACACTTTCTCCTTGCAACCGTGCCCATTCTTTTTATTGCAATTTTCGTTTCATTCCAACCCTCTGCAGCTCAGATCTCTATTTACTTAAAAATTCTCGCCAATTCATTGCTTTCGAAAAAAATCCGAGCTCACAAACAAAACACATCAGCACCCCAGGCGCCACATTACATCGTCGATCAGCTCAGAAACAACACGCAGAAGAAAGCGTCGTGTGACCACCTTCTGCTACCGCATTACATTTTCGATCAGCTCAGACACAACACGCAGAAGAAAGCGCTGTGTGATCACCTTCTCACACCACATTACATTTTCGATCAGCTCAGACACAACACGCAGAAGAAAGCGCTGTGCGACCACCTTCTGCTTCCACATTACATTTTCGATCAGCTCAGACACAAGACGCAGAAGAAAGCGCTGTGTGAGCACCTTCTCATACCACATTACATTGTCGATCAGCTCAGACACAAGACACACAAAAAAGCGCTGTGTGAGCACCTTCTCATACCGCATTACATTTTTGATCAGCTCAGACACAAGACACAGAAGAAAGCGTTGTGTGAGCACCTTCTCACACCACATTACATTGTCAATCAGCTCAGACACAACACGCAGAAGAAAGAGCTGTGCGACCACCTTCTGCTTCCACATTACATTTTCGATCAGCTCAGACACAAGACACACAAGAAAGCGCTGTGTGAGCACCTTCTGATGATGACCAGCGGGAAGTATACGTTGCGTGTCGCGATCCAGGTAGGGACAAACAGCGCAAACATGGTGACGCACAGGGCTTCCTGCTTTGCATAACTGCAGTGGTGGTGGCAATGAAAATAAGGGGGTGTTAAAAGGTGCGACCCAGGTAGGGACACACAGCGCAAACATGGCGACGCACAGGGCTTCCTGCTTTGCATATCTGCAGTGGTGGTGGCAATGAAAAGAGTGGGTGTGAAAAGGTGCGACCCAGGTAGGGACACACAGCGCAAACATGGCGACGCACAGGGCTTCCTGCTTTGCATAACTGCAGTGGTGGTGGCAATGGAAAAAAAAGGGGGTGTGAAAAGATGCGACCCAGGTAGGGACACACAGCGCAAACATGGCGACGCACAGGGCTTCCTGCTCTGCATACTCAACCACGCCCCCACCCCTACCTTCACCTTCACTTTCACCCCCACTCCCACCCAAAAACCTCCACCCCTACCCCCACCCCGGGACCCACAAAACACACACAGCGTTGCAGCATGAGGCACTCCTACACACTTGCACGGTCGAGCGGCCGTACTTAAAAGTTGACAACCCCACACACTTGCACGGTTGAGCGGCCGTACTTAAAAGTTGACAACCCATGCACTTGCACGGTTGAGCGGCCGTACTTAACAGTTGACAACCCCACGCACTTGCACAGCTCGGCCGCTTCCGAACTGATGTCACCGACATGTCTTTTCTGCTTATATGAGTAGCACTTATATGAGTTGTAGTACTTATATGAGTAGCACTTATATGAGTTGTAGTACTTTTATGAGTATTAGTACTTTTCCTGCTGATTCTTTTGTCATAGACTTCGGCTCCCTTTCTTCGTGTCCAACTTCTCGCCTTTTCTTCTCCAAGCTTGATACTTCTTTATTCCAAACCTTCTCTTGTTTCTCTTGGACGTCCCCCTTTTGTTTTGCTACGTGGTTTCACACTTTTTTCAAGCTTCCCCCCCTGAGGCATATATAGCAATGTAACCATACCTCATATGAGTAGGGTTGGCCAGAACCATACATATACGGTGTATTCACTTTTTGGCAGGGAAATCACCAAGTATACGGTGTATATACGGTACTTTTGGCAGGGAACTTACCAATCATACGGTCACATACGGTGTAAACATACGGTTCTGGCCAACCCTATATATGAGCAAAGCTACGCCCTTGAAATATAATGAAATAATTTACACATTTGCGCAGCTTGGCAGCCCCTGAGCAGATGTCATTGACATGTTTTATATGAGCACACACACACACACACACACACACACCATTGTAACAATTGTAACCATATGAGCACAAATACAACCCTGAGCTAGATAAATGAAAAATATACGCGCTTGCCCAGCTTGTCGGCCTCCAGAAAGATGTCAGACACATCCTGGATGAACAAAACTAACCCTAGAAAAATAAAAAATAGATGCACGCACTTGCTCAGCTTGGCGGCCTCCATGAAGATGTCAGACACATCATGGATGAGCAAAATCATGACCCCCAAGCGCGAAAGGTTGACGTAGTAGGAGTAGACCAGCAGTAATACAGTGGCGAGGTGGTGGACCATGTTGGTGCTCCAATCATTGCGGCGGACCTGTGTGTGAGTTTGTGATGCATATGTCATATGTTTGGTCAAAACGTGCATGGTAGGAGTAGACCAGCAGTAATACTGTGGCAAGGTGGTGGATCATGTTGGCGCTCCGATCATTGCGGCGGACCTGTGTGTATTAGTTTGTGATGCATATGTCATATGTTTGGTCAAAACGTGTATGGTAGGAGTAGACCAGCAGTAAGCAGTGGCGAGGTGGTGGACCATGTTGGTGCTCCAATCATTGCGGCGGACCTGTGTGTGTTAGTTTGTGATGCACATGTTTGGTCAAAAGGTGCATGATGGACCAGACGCACTGCGTCAGGGTATAGGAGGATGCCCAGAGGTGTGCTGCTGTCGATGTGACGGGCCTGCGCGTCAATTTAAAACGTGCGTGTCTGGACGTTTATAATTCAGGAAGGACCTGACGCACTGCGTCAGGGTATAGGAGGATGCCCAGAGGTGTGCTGCTGTCGATGTGACGGACCTGTGAGTCAATTTAAAACGTGCATGTCAGGACGTTTATGCTTCAGGAAGGACCTGACGCACTGCGTCAGGGTATAGGAGGAAGTCCAGAGGGAGGTGTGCAGTGGTGCTTGCGGCGGACCGTCAGTGAGTTGGTTTAGGATGCACATTTTTGGTCAGTTTGTGATGGACTGAAAAAGGTCATTTTTGGTCAGTTTGTAGTGGTCAATTTGTGATGGTCAGTTTGTGATGCACATTTTTTGGTCAGTTTGTAATGGTCAGTTTGAGATGGTCAATTTGTGATGGTCAGTTTGTGATGCATATTTTTGGTCAATTTTTGTGATGCACACTTTTGGTCAGTTTGTGATGGTCAGTTTGTGATGCACATTTTTGATCAGTTTGTAATGGTCAGTTTGTGGTTTGTGATGGTCAGTTTGTGATGGTCAGTTTTTTGTTCAGTTTGTGACGGACCTGAAATTGCACATTTTTGGTCAGTTTGTGATGGTCAGTTTGTGATGCGCATCTTTGGTCAGTTTGTAATGGTCAGTTTGTGATGGTCAGCTTGTGATGCACATTTTTTGTTCAGTTTGTGATGGACTGAAAAAGCACATTGTTGGTCAGTTTGTGATGCGCATTTTTGTGATGCACATTTTTGGTCAATTTGTAATGGTCAGTTTGTAATGGTCAGTTTGTGATGGTCAGTTTGTGATGCACATTTTTTGTTCAGTTTGTGATGGACTGAAAAAGCACATTTTTGGTCAGTTTGTGATGGTCAGTTTGTGATGGTCAGTTTGTGATTTTTTGTTCAGTTTGTGACGGACCTGAAAAGGCAGCACTTTGTACTAGAGGGTGGAATATTCTAGACGGAAATAGGATGTACATGTGGAATATTCTAGACGAAAATAGGATGTACGTGTGGAAGGTTCTAGACGGGAATAGGATGTACATGTGGAATATTCTAGACGAAAATAGGATGTACATGTGGCATATTCTAGACGGAAATGTACATGTGGCATATTCTAGACGGAAATGTACATGTGGAATACTTTAGACATAGATGTTTGAAGTTTGTAGGGATGGCCAGAACCGTATATGTCAACAGCGTATATACGGTATTTTTGGCAGGGAAGTCACCTAATATACGGTCATATACAATGCATATACAATTCTGGCCAACCCTATATATACGGTATTTTGGCAGGGAAGTCACCTAATATACGGTCATATACGGTGCAAATATACAGTTCTGGCCAACCCTATAAATACGGTATTTTTGGCAGGGAAATCACCTAATATACGGTCATACACGGTGCATATATACACGGCCCTGGCCATCCCAAAACATGTACAGCAGGTGTTTTTGGCTAAAGCAATGCACAAGCACAAAATTTTACAATAGTGTGCACTTATGCATACGGTTCTGGCCAACCCTAGACGTTCACACTTATGCATACGGTTTTGGCCAACCCTAAAAGTTCACACTTATGCATTTGGTTCCGGCCAACCCTAGAAGTTCACACTTATGCATACGGTTCTGGCCTATCCTAGAAGTTCACACTTATGCATACGGTTTTGGCCTATCCTAGAAGTTTGCACTTATGCATACGGTTTTGGCCTATCCTAGAAGTTTGCACTTATGCATACGGTTTTGGCCAACCCTAAAAGTTCACACCTATGCATACGGCTTTGGCCAACCCTAAAAGTTCACACCTATGCATACGGTTTTGGCCAACCCTAAAACTTCACACCTATGCATACGGTTTTGGCCAACCCTAAAAGTTCACACCTATGCATACGGTTCTGGCCAACCCTAAAACTTCACACCTATGCATACGGTTTTGGCCAACCCTAAAAGTTCACACTTATGCATACGGTTCTGGCCAACCTTAGACGTTCACACTTATGCATTCGGTTCCGGCCAACCCTAAAAGTTCACACTTATGCATACGGTTCCGGCCAACCTTAGACGTTCACACTTATGCATTCGGTTCTGGCCAACCCTAAAAGTTCACACTTATGCATACGGTTCCGGCCAACCCTAAAAGTTCACACTTATGCATACGGTTCTGGCCAACCCTAGAAGTTCACACTTATGCATACGGTTTTGGCCAACCCTAAAAGTTTGCACTTATGCATTCGGTTCCGGCCAACCCTAGAAGTTCACACTTTTGCATACGGTTCTGGCCAACCCTAAAAGTTCACACTTATGCATACGGTTCTGGCCAACCCTAGAAGTTCACACTTATGCATTCGGTTCTGGCCAACCCTCGATGTTTGCACTGGGTGAGCAAGTACAAGTGTGAGCTTGCGTACAAGTGTGAGTACAAGTGTGAGTACAAGTGTGAATACAAGTGTGAGCTTGCGTACAAGTGTGAGTACAAGTGTGAGTACAAGTGTGAGTACAATAGTGAGCTTGAGTACAAGTGTGAGCAAAGTAAGGTAGGACCTGGTGTGTAACAATGGTCAGGAAGTGTGCTTCATATACACTCCTGTCATAGTGCGATAGACACGTGGCAGGTTGAGGCATATTCTAAGGATGGTACAAAAAGTATGCACACACACACATATATATATATTTTTTTCAGGTTGAGGTATATTTTAAGGATGGTACAAAAAGTATGCACACACACATGCACACACACGCACACACACATGCACACACACACATACACACACATGCACACACACACACACCTCGTGCACAACTAAGAAGTGGATGGCTTGGATGTAGAACCCAGTTTCTGAGGTGTAGAGAAACAGGATGCCCTTGGAGACAGTCTGGCTGCAAGGTGGGAAGTTGTGCGTGCCCTGCCAGAAATACCTGGGAGTGCAGGGCAAGCAAGTTACCGCATTAGGCTTGAAGAACCTAAGAGTGTGGGACATAACGACTTGGTAGACAGCAATGGAAAGGGCACAAGAATTTTGTGCGCGCCCTGCCAGAAAAACCTGGGAGTGCAGGGCAAGCAAGTTACAGTATTAGGCTTGAAGAACCTAAGAGTGTGGGACATAACGACTTGGTAGACAGCAATGGAAAGGGCACAAGAAATCGTGCAAGCCTTGGAAGCAGAGCCACGGAGTTTGTGGTAAACAGTTAATACCAAGGTTGGTCAGCACCGTATATATATATATATATATATATATATAAGGTTGGCCAGAACCATACATTTATGCTTATATACGGTACACATTTATACGTATATACGGTGTACACACGATGTTTTTGGCAGGGAAATCACCATACATACGGTCATATACAGTGTGTATATAAAGGGTTGGCCAGAACCATACATTTATACGTATATACGGTGTACATACGGTATTTTTGGCAGGGAAATCACCATAGAAGGGCTCCGCCCGCCCAAATTTTGACACAGTAATTTTTGTGTTTTATGTTTCTGTTTTCAAGCGCTGGCTTTTTCGTGCCCTCCCTGCTTCTGCCTTGCAAGTCAACACAGTCTAACTTGTATTTTCTACTGAGTTTGACAACACTTGAGACCTGAGACCCTCTTTGCCTAAATCCTCACTTAATTATTCATGCAACCCTCTGATTCTAGCCTGCCAGAGTCGCTGCAACAGCTGAACGTATTTTAATTTGTCCGACAGGTCTGGCACACAAGCTGCTCTATTTTCTTTTTGAGTTTCTTCTTGAGTAGACTTTTTTGCAACACATGACTGTGTCCTGCCTTTATTCCATCTGCGAGGTTGGCATATTTAGAAGTGTCAGATGCACTCTTCAAGATTCACAGAGTCTCTAGCAAACAAGTCAGGAAGACAAGCAGTAGACATAAAATTATAGTTTATAACAGCATATCAGCGGCACTAAAATGTCTGAAAAAGTCGCCGACCAAAAATCCCTCCTCGGAGGTCTCCATGCAGGCACAGAAAGCGACAGCGCATGATAACTGCACGATTCCTGAACGGAATCAAGTAAAAATCAAAACAGTTAATTCCGCAGTTTGAGGCCGTCACAACGCGCCGCTCTGCAGCCCTTCTCGTCACCAAAAGTCCGACCCTCACAGCTTGCCACGAAATTCAATAGACCTGTAGATTGGCACCTGCCACAATTGTCTACAGAATCTTACGCAGAACGGACGCCCGACCGCGGAGCTATTCAGCCCCAAAGTGCGCCCAACCGAATCGGTTAAAACCCAGACTTCACAGATTTCTTAGAAATTTGGGTATACATACGGTCATATACGTAGGGTTGGCCAGAACCGTATATATATACACCGTATATGACCGTATATTTGGTGATTTCCCTGCCAAAAATACCGTATGTAAACCGTATATATATGGTTCTGGCCAACCCTACATATACGGTGTCAATAAATGGTTCTGGCCAACTCTACGTGTACACACCGTGTATATGACCGTACATTGGGTGATTTCCCCTGCCGACATACATACTGTAGATACACCGTGTATATATATATAAATACAGTTCTGGCCAACCCTACAAATGCACAATCATAAACGGCGTATATATACACACATTTACGGTTCTGGCCAACCCTATATGTACACGTTTCTAGCCAACCAGGAGCCAAAAAAAGAAAGAATTGTTCATGACAGGCACATGTCAAATTTAAGCCTCCAGCCCAAAATAGCCAACCAGGAGCAAAAAAAAGTAAGATTTGTTCATGACAGTCACATGTCAAATCTAAGCCTCCAGCCCAATATAGCCCCCCCCCCTTAATCATTTTCCTGACCCCGTTCCTGTGGGGCCCGGGCAACTTCTGAAATGCACCTTTTCCCTGCCAAAGTGGGTGCAAAGTACGCACCGGGCCCCACAGAACCCCCCAGAATGCCAGATTTCCAGCAAATGTCAATGATTTAGATATAACATCAAGTATCTTGCATTCAGATAGATGAGGTATAGGGGGCTTTGAATTGGGTGGATAGCTAAGTGAGACTGGTTGGGGGGTTTTGTTTATGGGGACAGCCTAGGACAAGAACTGATGCGCACGCTCTTGCACTGACCACCTGTTTAGTGCACAAGTCCAGCCAAAACCTTTGCCAAAGCACATGTTTACTCCATTTATGCAACTTATGCATAATGCGATGCGTGAACTGCAAGTTTAATATCAATTGCTGGTAATTTGCCTGACCCACCCCCGCACCCAAACCCTCACTCGCACCCCCGCACCCACCCCTGCACCCACACCCAGACACCAACCCACTCACACCCCCACCCCCACACACTCACTCACCGTGTGTCCGTGAACCAAGCCTCCTTGTAGCTCACAAGGAAGGCCGTGAGCGTAAAAGTAACAGAGATGGTCAGCTTCCAGGCGGACTCCAGGACCTTCTGCCGCCATTCTCTGTGCTGTTCTTCACTCATCTTAAGCCGGCGCTGGCCACACATGTAATTGGCGGCTGGCTGAAAGGTGGGAGATGCAGTCAGTGGGGTAGAGACACTGGTTAGTTCAGTGCGCTTGCCAGGCTTTTCATTCTAGTTTTCGCTTACACTGCCGTGTTGGCCGGGCAAATCAATGTAGTTGTCAAGAACACTGCCGTGTTGGCCGGGCTTAACATTGTAGTTTTTGCTTACACTGCCGTGTTGCCTTTTCTGGCATGATGCGTCCTGTGCGCCCTTACTAGTGTTCACACTGACTAAACTGACGCAACCCTGTGCGCCCTCACTAGTGCTCACACCCACACACCCACACTCGCACACCCACACCCACTCACACTGCTTAAAACAAACGCTTAAAGCTGTTTCCTAGCAGCTGCTTTGAGTCTGCTCTTGGTGAGCCTAGGTGAGTCCGACCACCCCCCACCATGCCTGCACACACACACGCACACACACACACGCACACACATACACGCACACACACATAAACACATAAACACACACACGTCTTTGGCCTGAAAACACCGGGTCGCACCATATTGTCAAGCCAAATCAATGGGGTTGGCTAGAACCGTATGTATGCACCGTACATGCACCGTACATTTGGTGATTCCGCTGCCAAAATACCGTTTATGTATGGTTCTGGCCAACCCTACCATTCAAGGAAGGAAGGGGGGGGGGGGAAACCAAGAGTGAGGGTTGTCATCAGGGTTAAGGTTATTAAAGAATTATAAGTAGAGGCCAAAGCAGGTAAGGTGAGGCGGTTGACTGAGGGCAGCTGCTGATTAATGCAGAAGCCTCTTTTCACAGAGGATGCCAACAGGGAGGTCCAGCAGGTGCAGGTGCAGGTGCAGGTCTTGGTCATGATTTTGGGGGCAACTCAAGGCAAGTGCATCGTCAGACAGAGGGGAAAGGATTTGCTATAATAACGCACTCAGCTAGGGTTGGCCAGAACCGTATAAATACCACCGCTTATGACTGTACATTTGGTGAATTTTCTGCCAAAAATACTGTATATAGTATATACGCTGTTAATCCAGGGTTCTGGCCAACTCTGCCCACACTGAACTGCAAGAAGGAACCAGGCTCAAAGAAAGCAGCTACAAACCTCGAAAATTGTAGTATTCAGGATCACGCGCAAAATAGGGAAGGCGAGGGCAAAGACCAGAGCGAGCCCGAAATCAAACCAACGGTTGCCCAGCAGAAATTCTTGCTCTGGCTGGGGACTGCTGTCCACATCCACTTCGAAATCGTGCTGTGGTAGAAAGGCCTTTGCGTAGCGCCTGCGAAAAGGAAATGTAAAACACTTGTTCAGTTAGCATACTGAGGGCGACAAAACAAAAGAGTACGATCAGTGTGTTGAATCCAGCACACATACAGCATACGCAGAAAGTGCGCAATGAACATTCGTGCGTGCGTGCGTCCGTAGGTGTTTCGTACGTGCGTGAGCATAAAACTACGCTGTGTACTACGAATGAGTGTGCAGCCATGTTGCAAGGAGTGTGTGCAGGGTGCATGTGATGTACCACACGAACACAGTACCTTATATCATCACCGTAGCTTCCTAAGAGTGCCATACTGCACTCCCCCCGTCAACGCTTTGTTTCTGTACTGTGCCGCGAGCCGGCAAACAAAAGATGCGAACAAAGATGCGATTTTATAAATCCCACACAAAAAGGCGCAAATCAATAAACTCCTAAATAAAAGAATTTAAAATGAATTGGCTTTCGTACGGAACCTGCTGAAGATATATCTTGCAATGCGTAATGTTGGATAAATTCAGGTTGCCTATAATTTACCATTCGGGAAAATCCAAACTATTCGCAAACGCAAACGTAGGTCTACTGGATTGCCCTGGATGAAAATCACCCTTCTAATCCTAAATTCCTCCCTTAACTAAGTCTCTTTCTTGCCCTCTCTGCTGGGCAAGTCCTCTTCCCCCTTTGCGTGCCCCTCCCAGGCACTCCCATGCATATGCATGAGTCAAAGTACAGTCCAGAACATCCTGGATGAAAGAGAGCCGGTGCCCCCGTGCCCGTAGTTTATTTGGCGGTCTGTCACTGGCCAAATGTTGGTCACTTGCACATTTCAGAACAATTTGGATCAGGTAACAGTGTCGGGCAAGTTTGGCGTTGAGGGAATAAATGCACCGAGCAAACAAAAAGCCTCAGCATGTCATCTGGGCGAGGATCCTTTGAGACCCCAGGTGGTAGCGCTTGTACCAGCTGGACGCCACGACAAAAAAGCAGCCAGCACATATATCTCTTTAATCGCAGCAATCTGACATGTCTCCCTTGATTACGCACAAGCACGCACACATACACACACATGCACACACATGCACGCTCACATACACATACAAATACATATGCATCGCAAGGAACACTAGGTCTTCATTCTCGTAGAACCCAAAATCTTGCTAGGTCTTCATTCTCGTAGAACCCAACATCTGGCTTGAATGCGAAAGCAAAGTTTCATTATAGAAGCTTGTCATATGCCAGGTATCGTTGTCGGCTGTCATTTACTTTGCTTAGGCTCTTGCCTAGCAAGGGGGGTTGTGCTACAACTCTTTGTACAGACCTACCATCGGCTACTTTCAGCATTTTGCCACTTCTATAACCAATGCTTATTCAACTCATTTCGTCAAGTCTTCTGGCTTGAATGAGGAGGCTCAAAGCTCAAAGCACTTTAATGCCAGCCTTCACGCTGTTGAAAGCTGTTCAGTCCAGCTAGAAAACTCTTTTCACTGTTGAGACCGCCAGGAGCCCAATTTGTAAGGTCAGGCCTGCAAATTTCAGAACCCCACTTATCTCTCATGATCTCATGTTCTCTCCCTCTTTTTTGTGGTGGAGGAATTTAACGACGCTTAGCGCCTTCGTGCTTCCATTTTGCAAAGCTGGGATGACAAAAATGCCTGCCTATTCAGCAAGCTGGAAACAGGAAAAAGAACGCAGGTAGTGTAAGCCAAAAACCATTCCTGACCTATGCCTTCTTGTTTGACGGTTTTATTGTTTATGATGAACCAGTTTAAAATTTTATAAAGCACACGAGTTTAATTTCCATTCTTCCCCCTTCCAAAGTGGCTTCTTTTCCTTTCCTAATTAATGTGAGGAGCGGTTTTACGAATTGTATCGTGTTTTCTTATCTTTTCTCTTCATTTCTTTCATTCTTTCCTGACGTTCAGAATGGTTTAGATCAAGCCACATGTAGTGTTATTTAATTCCTTATACGCAAAAGGAGGTGAACATGATGTAAAATACCAGAACTTGTAACTACTCAGTACCCAAATGGGGGTGTCCAGAACAACTTTTTTTGTGAAAGCAAAAGTGCAGTGTAATCGGGCGGCGATGTATACCCTGTCACATTTTGCGCTGCTAAATATTATGAGGTAGCCGAGCCCTCTCCTTCCAGATTAACCGTTGCCAGCCAACTCTCAACAATTGATCAGAGCCGCTGCAAAGCCAAGCCTGCATCCCTCCTTAAAATCCCATCGAGGAGAATCCCACCCCTTTTTGGTCGAGAAGTTTTGCAGTACTTGGTGCCATTTGGGCTTCACCTATTCTTTCCTTTCAAGGAAGGTCAAATTAAATATGTGCCTTACCCTAAACCCTAGCGTAATCCGAACCTAGAAGGCATAAATTCATTAATATGGGACACAACTACTCCCTGCTCCAATATTCGGATTAACTGCCTGAGTAGTTTCTTATTTTCTGGTTCATAGTGCTATTAAATTGCTCCGGTCTACGTGAAGCCGTATTGCACTACTCAGGTGGCAAGTACCGCCTGTATCCCAGCCCGCTTCTACCAACGGACTCCATATTTATGAAATACAACATAATTTTGATATTCCAGTGTGCATGTCTGGCCGTATCAGGGCTCGAATCAAGGGAGTTCTCTCGCAGGGGATGTTGTATTTATAAATTAAAACATAGATTTGATTTTCCAGAGTCCATGTCTGGCCGTATCAGGGCTCGAATCAAGGGAGTTCTCTCGCAGGGGAGGGAACGAAGTAAAGCGTGCAACTTTCATTTCCTACAAAATCCTGGCTCGAAAAGAACCGGCATCCAAAGAATTCGAAAGGATCCGAATCGCAACATTCGCAAAGGGAATTAATTGAAAGCTACGTTTTAAAAGAGCTCCCCCACCACGAATGAACTAAGCGTAATAGCCATCGGATCGCCAGCATCAACTCAACGAGCAAAGTGACCAGCAGCATCATGGGTGCAGGTAGCTCACCCGCTTGCCTTGCTGCTTGTCCTCCTGGAGGAATGCAAGCTCAGTTCTCAATGGCATCAGAGCCCTGGCAGGCAAGTACCATTGTGCCCCTCCCTCCTCTTCCTTTCTTCCCCAGGTGGCAATGATGGGCGCTCAATCGTGGCTGACACCCGTAGAGACAAGGACATTACACGGAGGAAGAGCAGCTTCTCCGGGCTCAAGGCCAAGCTGCCCAGCAAGGCAAATATCAAGGAGCAGCTGCAGAACGACCTGACCGTGCTGCGCCACATCTGGTTCACCAAAGCACAAGGCGACGACCACGCCTCGCGTCTGGAGAGCTTTTACGGGCCGCAGGCAAAGGCTTGTGAGTGTTGCGCGAGAAAAGCATCAGATTTTCCCGCCTAGGGGCCTACGGCGAGGAAGAGAAGGCTGGAACGTCACTATAAATTTCCACGCACATTGGCAATTAGATGCTGTACTCACACGATCGGCGTTCATTCCATCTGGCGCAGATGACAAGTTCCGGGCCAACTTTTTGTGGGGACGCAAGCCGATGCTGGCTGCTTGTGCTGCCAGGCTCTCCCAATGCAAGGACCTGATCTGGGTGGACCTGGGAGGAGGCACTGGGGTGGGTATGCTTGAGCTGGTTGGCCTGGTTAAATCCTCAGGCAGCCTGTCCAAGAGGACCTTGCCTTCTTCTCAGCACGCCACGGGCAGCATTTCGTCGTTGACACTTCACGTTAGTTTGCTCAGATGTGCACAGACACCACATGCATGCGTGAGGTCGCACGTGAGCATGCGCACGCTGTACTCAAAGCACTGCACTCACTTCCACCCGCTGCAGGAGAACGTGGATATGATGTTTGAGTACATGCCCATCGAGTGCTTCAAGGCCATCTACGTTGTGGACCTCTGCCACTCCTTGTGTGAGGTGTGTGAACGCTCACCCTATTGTGCACCTTCCACCCAACATTGGCCATCATAGCCAACAATGAGCATATAAGCCTGTCCAACCTCATTTCACCAGTGGTGGTCGCATGCATACAAGCCTGTGCTGTGACTTGCATTTGCGAACAAACGCAACATCATCAAGTGCCATCACACACAATCATGAAGCACTCGCTCTTGCATGGGTGCAACCACACGCACACGCACATGAACAAACGTGCACACAAATGCACACAAAGACACATACAAACGCACCCAACACACACGCACATGCCCACACGCCCACACACATGCACACACACACACTCACACACATGCTTACACACATGGCAGGTGGCCAAGCTCAAGGTGCAGGAGAGAGGATGGAAGAACGTGCACGTTGTGGAGAGCGATGCCTGCACCTTTTCTCCCCCTGAGGGCTCAGCATCTCTTGTCACCTTCTCCTACTCGTTATCAAGTGCGTGTCGCCATTATTATTTAGGTTGACCAGAACCGTATATGGCCGTTTATTTGGTGATTTCCCTGCCAAAAATACCGTGTATACACTTACACGATTTTAGCCAACCCCATTATTACCAGTTGAAAATGAGAGGCTGCACGTTTCTTGGACAATACTCCTGACACACAAACAACAATCACACAAGCACACACAAGCACGCACGTGCACACGCAAGCATTAACACACATGCATATGCACATCCAAGCACATGCACATGCGCATGCACATCCATACACGTGTGCACATACGTGTTCGCACGCACACACACACTCACACACGCTCACACTCACACACACACACACTCGCACACACACACACACACACTTGCACACACACATACGCCCTGCAGTGATCCCTCCCTTCCACAACGCTGTAGACGCTGCATGCTCCTACCTCACCAACGATGGATACCTGGGTGTGGCTGACTTCTATGTGTCCAGCAAGTACGACCTGCCAATGCGACAGATGCCATGGCTGCGGCGGTTTTTCTGGAGGTGGGCGAGGCTTGGTTGTGTGCGTGTGTGTGTGTGCGTGTGTGTGAGTGTGTGTGTATTTACGAGTGCGCGTATTAGTGGGTTTGGCTGCATATGTGTGTGTGTGTGTACGTGTGCACCTGCGTGTGTACAATACTCCTGCCTGTTTGCTCGTCGCGCGCACCCTAGCGTTTAGCTTGCACACTTGCAGCATACACTTCCACATGCACACACACGCACGCGTGCACACACACACACACACTCTGTGGGCTGTTTTAGGGCAACCTTTGACACAGACAACATTGACATCGGCCCCGAGCGCCGTAACTACATTGAGCACAGGCTAGAGCGCGTGTGGGAGGTCAACAGCCAGGTGGGGGTGTGGCAGTGTGTGTGTGTGTTCACGTGTGT
>Ga0307945_1001669_pt1 | contig 17554 bp, 20 predicted proteins | sample OrgLakmetagen228_FD_201818 | JGI IMG/M metagenome (GOLD analysis project Ga0307945, IMG submission 201818) | Saline water microbial communities from Organic Lake, Antarctica - #228 | ecosystem: Environmental > Aquatic > Non-marine Saline and Alkaline > Saline | place: Antarctica: Organic Lake...
CAGATCCATCCGCATTCACACCCACCCTGCTCTTGCCCAGCACGCCTGAGTCCCATGCATCCAGGTAGATGAAGTCAAACTCCAGCCAGGGTGTGAATGTCTCTGTGGTGAGCGTGCCCCACATGTTACTGCCTTCCGGCATATTCTTTTTGTTACCCTGCACACAAACACACACACGACCACAACAAGGGCATGCTTCCGTGTAAATTAATTTGTGGTGGGTATGCCCCACATGTTACTGCCTTCCGGCATATTCTTTTTGTTACCCTGCACACAAACACACACACGACCACAACAAGGGCATGCTTCTGTGTGAATGTATTTGTGGTGGGTGTGCCCCACATGTTACTGCCTCCCGGCATCTTCTTTCTGTACCCTGCACACACACACACACACACACACACACTCACACACACAATGCTTACATGTTTGCATTCTACTCTGTACTCAAGCACACGTGTGTGATGCATGGCTTTGTGACTATGGGCAATAGATGATCGAACCGCAAAGAATGGTACTCGCCACAAGAAAGCAATGCTGAAATCACGCACGCAAAGCACAATCACGGCCAAGACGTGTCCACACAAACTGCGCAATACACTGTGTGCATATTTTGCAACAAAAAGAAAGCTCAGGAGCATACGTACCTTGCTTGTGAGTTTCAAATGTTAGGCACCCCACCCATCAAGGCTGCGTAACAAGGTAACCTCCGTCCTCACCTAGCCATTTCTTAGATACATGCCAAACCTAATTTATGACCCCATCCCATGTGTTACAAGTACTTTTTTTTACAACATACCTATTTACGACCCCATCGCATGCGATAAAAATACTTATTTTTACAACGTACCTATTATGATCCCATCCCAAGCATTACAAATAAGGTATTTACTTTGACAACATACCTGGACTCGCAGGTTCCAGAAGTTGGACACGTCAGGATTTTTTGAGGCCATGTCTACAAGACGGCGTGCGACCTGTGAGCGTAGGATAAAGCAGGTGAGGGTGTATTAGCTGTATGGATTTGTGGGCTTGAACAACCTAAATGCCAAAATCACCGCTCACGTTGAGTCCAGGTATCTACGTTGCAAAAGAGCTATAGAAAAACCAATCTTTTTGTGGAAGTTTAAGCGTAACAGAACTGGTGACAGCTCTCAGCAGGAGTTTTTTCACGCCCAGCTTGTAATCCTATTGAATCCCGAATGGTTTATCCATGTTTTATTCTGCAGAGGAGGAGCTTGCAGCCAGCCACCCACCCACCCAATCTCCCACGCACATGCACACTCTTCCATCCACATCCACATCCACACCCACACCCACACCCACACCCACCCCCACCCCACACCCACACCCACACCCACCCTCGCACCCATACCCACACCCACATCCACACCCACACCCACGCCCACGCCCAAACCCACACCCACACCCACACCCACACCCACACCCACACCCATACAAACACGCAAAACCCCACCCCACCCCAACACGCACTTGCTCGCACAACTCCTGCGCCCACCTCACCCCAACTCCCACCTGCCAACACCCATGCCCACAACCACACACCTGCTCATGCATGTTGTTTGAAAGGTCCAAAACATAATGCGCAGATGGGTGGGCTTTGTCCAGTACGTTCAGAGGGCCCAGTCGCCACATGACCAAAGACTGCTCAAACGCAGGCAAGCTGCAAGCAAGCAGATAGAACTGCCCTGATCAGCAACAACACGTTCAGAGTTCAGAGGGCCCATTCGTCACATGACCAAAGACTGCTCAAACACAGGCAAGCTGCAAGCAAGCAAGCAGCAAAGAAATCATCACGCGTATCTCCACACAGGCAATGCCTTGATTAGTAGCAAAAAGCAGTTAGTCGACACAGAAGCAGATGCACACACGCACACGCACAAGCACACACACACACGCACACACACACAAATAAACACACACAGAAACAAAGGCACACTCATCCGTTAATAACCACACCAACCTCACACACTGCATCCTAAAATTTCTGTCATACCTGTAAAGAAGAGTCCAGAAGTTTTTGCGGTCAAGGATGAGCGCCCACAGCAGTACAATGACTTCTACCTGCATGTGCGCATGTTTATGTGTGTGTGCGTGTGTGTTGCGTGTGTAATGACCTCTACCTGCATGTGCTCATGCATATGTGTGTGCGTGTGCGTTGCAGTATAATGACCTTTACCTGCATGTGCTCATGCGTATGTGTGTGTGTGTGTGTGTGTGTGTGTGCATGTGCGTTGCACATTTTATGTGTGTGCATGTTAGTTGTACGGTGCATGTTTTTCATCCTAGCTTCTGCCCATGCAAACGCTGCACATAAAATGCACGTGAAATTTCAACATACCTATGCAATGGATGGCACTTATACTCATATCCACCAGCCATACACACACACACACACACATGCACAAACCTATACAACCGCACACACACACAAAAACGCACACACAAACATGCACATGCGCATGCGCACACATACACATACACAACACACACGCACACACACATACACACACACCAAACGCATACACACACGTAACCCTGCGTGGCCCTGCCACATCCAAACATTTTCAGTGTACAAGCAGTGTGAGCAAGAATGCCGGTCCTGGCAAAAGCAAATCACAGTGAAGGAAACACGCACACCACCATGCCTTGTGAAATTCTGCAACATCCAAACATTTCTAGTGTACAAGCAGTGTAAGCAAGAATGCCGGTCCTGGCAAAAGCATAGCACAGTGAAGGAAACACGCACACCACCATGCCTTGTGAAATTCTGCATCATCCAAACATTTCCAGTGTACAAGCAGTGTGAGCAAGAATGCCGGTCCTGGCAAAAGCATAGCACAGTGAAGGAAACACGCACACCACCATGCCTCGTGAAATTCTGCATCATCCAAACATTTCCAGTGTACAAGCAGTGTGAGCAAGAATGCCGGTCCTGGCAAAAGCATAGCACAGTGAAGGAAACACGCACACCTCCATACCTTGTGAAATTCTGCATCATCCAAACATTTCCAGTGTACAAGCAGTGTGAGCAAGAATGCCGGTCCTGGCAAAAACAAAGCACAGTGTAGGAAACGCGCACACCACCATACCTTGTGAGGACCTGCAACAAAGGCTTCCGTGACTCGCTGCACTTGTGCGCACGTGAACCAGAAACGATGGCCAGCCTCTTGGCGTAGTAAAGCAAGCTGCAGGCAAGGAGTTGTGCGGTGTGCATGTGTGTGTATGTGTGTGTGTGCGTGTGTGTGTGTGTGCGTGCGTGCGTGCGTGTGTGTGTGTGTGTGTGCGTGTGTGTGCGTGTGTGCGTGTGTGTGCGTGTGTGTGCGTGTGTGCGTGTGTGCGTGTGTGCGTGTGTGTGCGTGTGTGTGTGTGTGCGCGTGTGTGCGTGTGCGCGTGTGTGCGTGTGTGCGTGTGTGCGTGTGTGCGTGTGTGCGTGTGTGTGTGTGTGTGTGTGTTATACATAGATATGCGTGTGTGCGATGGCACAACTGTGATATCCCGTAATCCTATAACAGACGCCGTTAGCCACTTTATGCAAGAATCAAGATCAAGCAAAAAAATAAGAAACGAGTGGGAATGTAGGAAAAGAACGAGTACCAGTACCAGAGCACTGCACAGCAAGAGTGAATGCACAAGGTAGCATTTCTGCACCTCAAGAGTGCATGCACAGCAACATCTTTGCACAGCAGCATCATGCACAGCAGCATCTTTGCAGAGCAAGAGTGCATGCACAGCAACATCATGCACAGCAACATCTCTGCACCTCAAAAGTGCATGCACAGCAACATCATGCACACCAACATCTCTGCACCTCAGGAGTGCATGCACAGCAACATCATGCACACCAACACCTCTGCACCTCAAGAGTGCATGCACAGCAACATCATGCACACCAACATCTCTGCACCTCAACAGTGCATGCTCACGGCAACATCATGCACAGCAACATCTCTGCAACAGGAGTGAATGTACAGCAACATCATGCACAGAAAGAGTGCATGCACAGCAACATCATGCACAGCAACATCTCTGCACCTCAAGAGTGCATGCTCACGGCAGCATTTCTGCACCTCCACTGCAGGCAGTCCGCCTATGGCATCACTCCCCAACACAATAAGGCATCACATTCCCAACGCCATAAGGCATCACATTCCCAACACCATAAGGCATCACATTCTCAACACCATAAGGCATCACATTCCCAACACCAAGTGACATCACATTCCCAACACCGAATGGCATCACAGTCCCAACGACATAAGGCATCACATCCCCGACACTATAAGGCATCACATTCCCAACACCATAAGGCATCACATCCCCAACACCGTATGGCATCACATTCCAAACGCCATAAGGCATCACATTCCAACACCATTAGGCATCACATCCCCAACACCATATGGCATCACATTCCCAACGCCATAAGGCATCACATTCCCAACACCATAAGGCATCACACTCCCAACACCATAAGGCATCACATTCCCAACACCATAAGGCATCACATCCCCAACACCATAAGGCATCACATCCCCAACGCCTCAAGGCATCACATTCCCAACACCGAATGGCATCACATCCCCAACACCATATGGCATCACATTCCCAAAAACATACCGTTCTCAGTAGTCTCATTTGATCCACCCCGTGCGAGTCTTTGCAGTCTCATCGTGTCAGTACACACAATCTGAAAACGTGCCAGTCTTTGCATCTCATTGTGCAATCCTCTGTGTAAAAACGTGCCAGTCTTTGCAGTCCCATCGTGTGATTACACCCTATTACAAAACGAGCGCATTCCTTGCCTGCATGTCTGCGATGGAGTACTCTGTCTCCGGTGTCACGTTCCCATCGGTACCCAGCATCATGCCAATCTCTCTGTGCAAAAATTCGGCCAAATCCTCGTCGCCTGCGACCATGCAAATATTCATTGTTAGCAGTGATTGGCATCGCCTGTTGAGACGCAAGCATTGCAAACCGTAAAAGTCACAACCTCTAAATACGCACACAAACAGCAGTGATTGGCATCGCCTGTGTTGACACGCACACATTGCAAGCCGTATATATCACAACCTCTAATAAAGCACACAAACAGCAGTGACTGGCATTGCCTGTGTTGACACGCAAGCATTGCAAGCCGTAAATGTCACAACCTCTAATTAAGCACACAAACAGCAGTGATTGGCATTGCCTGTGTTGACACGCACACACATTGCAAGCCGTAAATGTCACAACCTCTAATTACGCACACAAACAGCAGTGATTGGCATCGCCTGTGTTGACACGCAAGCATTGCAAGCCGTAGATGTCACAACCTCTAATGTGATTGGCATCGCCTGTGTTGACACGCAAGCATTGCAACCCGTAAATGTCACAACTTCTAATTAAGCACACAAACAGCAGTGATTGGCATTGCCTGTGTTGACACGCACACCCATTGCAAGCCGTATATATCACAACCTCTAATAAAGCACACAAACAGCAGTGACTGGCATCGCCTGTGTTGACACGCAAGCATTGCAAGCCATAAATGTCACAACCTCTAATTAAGCACACAAACAGCAGTGATTGGCATTGCCTGTGTTGACACGCACACCCATTGCAAGCCGTAAATATCACAACCTCTTATTAAGCACACACACTAGCATTGCCTGTGTTGACACGCACATTCCGCGACAAGCCTTGAATGTTGCGACCTTATAACTAAAAAATTACAAACTGCTAACAAATTTTTGTCGTGCGTGGCCATGCACACACAGCGCATGTCCTTCAGGTGCAATGATTTCGACCGCCCATATGCATGCATGCATGCATGTACTACGCATGCATGCATTTGCCCGTGACCCATGAGTAAATGCAAGCATTGAATTCCATTGCCTGCAAAGATATTCTGAAGGGAAGGGTAAAGCATGACAGAGGTTTGTGAAGGGGTGGGTGGTGGGTGGGTGCAATTGCATCAATCGTGGGGGCTTATATCTAGGGTCTAGGTGGTTGGGTTCATGGTTTAGGGTTTAGTTTTCACTCGCTAAACATTACGTAGGGTTTATGTGGGTGAAGTTGGAATCGTCACGGGGCTGCTTGTGTGTGTGTGTGTATGTGTGTGTGTGTGTTTGAGTGTGGGTGTGCGCGTGTGCTTGCCACCATTGCGGGGCTGCATGCACCAAAACAAGATCTGTGGTGTTTATGCATGCAGGAATGAGCGCGTGTATAGTGGGTTCAGTGTCTCTTATGCGGTCTAAGACAGCTCGCCTGTGTTCCGACCATTAACAGGGCTAACAAGCAAAGTAAGCTGAGGTGATCTAGTATACACCAAATACGCTCCGGCTCATTATTCATCCTCTATTACTGTTCATGCATCTCTCTATGTGGCAGAGGAGTGTTTAACGATACCCATGTAGCTTTGTCCTTTGTCCGTTTCAACATCGCTGCGACATTAGCCAAGCTGCTGTCCTAAGCAGTGCACCTTGCAGCGCTTGGGCACGGCAAGTTTGCTGAGTAAATGAAGATACCCTCTCAATAATTATGTGGACTAAGCCACTCACCTAAGCCGTGTGATGGTGCAGCACCTTTTGCAGCGCTTGGGCACGACAAATTTGCTGCAATCAGTAAATGAAGATACCCTCTCATTGATTATGTGAACTAAGCCACTCACCTAAGCCGTGTGATGGTGCAGCACCTTTTGCAGCGCTTGGGCACGGCAAGTGTGCTGCGTCCAATTGCTGCTACACTTTAACCTTGTGTGTCAAGATTTAGCCATAGAGAATGTTGTGCCCCTTCCTTGTGCTGTCTAAATGTACCGAAGGGCAACCACTTTGCCACTCAAAGATTAGCTTAAGCTTCTGCTGCGGTCTACTCAGTCAGCAATAAGTCGCACCCAGACATCATACGCAACTGAAACTTCTACTTTGAGAAATCACTCACTAAACCGCTGAGCTTCTGCAGGAAGCCTGCTGGTCGACAGTGCATGCTCGCAGAAATCCAACTCGTTGCTCTATCTGCAATACACTGTCAACTCACCAATGGGATGAGCTTCTGCAGGAGGCCTGCTGGTTGACAGTGCATTTGAGCTATTGAAATTATAACATGGTGCTCTGTGAAATCAAACATTTAACTCACCAATGGGATGAGCTTCTGCAGGAGGCCTGCTGCTGACAGTGCAGTCCGAGCTATAAAATTTATGACATGTTGCTCTATCTGCAATATACTTTCATCTCACCAATGGGATGAGCTTCTGCAGGAGGCCTGCTGTTGACAGTGCAGTCCGAGCTATAAACTTTATGACATGTTGCTCTATCTGCAATATACTTTCAACTCACCAATGGGATGAGCTTCTGCAGGAGGCCTGCTGGTTGACAATGCAATCCGAGCTATTAGATTCATAGCATGTTGCTCTATCTGCAATACACTTTCAACTCACCAATCAGCTGAGCTTGTGCAGGAGGCCTGCTGGTTTACAGTGCAGCCCGAGCTATCAAAATCATATCATGTTTTGCTCTGTGCTATCAGACCATAAACGCACCAATCGGCTGAGCTTCTGCAGGAGGCCTGCTGGTCGACACATAGTCAAAGCTCACTGTTCCTCGGGTCGGAATCACGCCCTTCCACACGTCAGGGGGACCGTAGTCGCCAGGTACCTGTGTATGTGTGTGTGTTTGTGCGTGTGTGTTTGTGTGTGTTTGTGTGTGTGTGATATATATACACACACAGACAGACAGACAGAGAGAGAGAGAGAGAGAGAGAGAAATAGAGAGAGAGAGAGAGAGAGAAATAGAGAGAGAGAGAGAGAGAGAGAAATAGAGAGAGAGAGAGAGAGAGAAATAGAGAGAGAGAGAGAGAGAGAGAGAGAGAGAGACAGAGAGAGAGAGAGTGAGAGAGAGAGAGAAATAAGAGCAAGAAAAATAATTCGGTTATTATATGTGCTGTACATATGATTATGGTTGTGTGTCTAACATATCATACATGTGTGTTCATGATGTCCATGGTGTATAAGTTTCATCAAGTATTCGGAACATTGGTACTGACACATATTATCCGATTTGTACCGCAAGTAATGCTACGCCATATAAAATGCAGCACAAGTCGCTGATCAGCAGCACGTTATGTGCGGGTTTTGACTTGCAACTGTATTTCTTGTTATCTAAACTTGATTTGCAACCGCGTATCTTCCCATTTGTTATCCTAATTTTGATTTGCAACTGCGTATCTTCCCTTTTGTTATCGTAATATCGATTTGCAACTGTGTATCTTTCCTTTTGTTATCGTGGTTTTGAATTGCACCTGCGTATCTTCCCTTTTGTTATCTTAATTTCGATTTGCAACTGCGTATCTTCTCTTTTGTTATCGTTGTTTTGATTTACAACTGCGTATCATCTCTTTTGATATCGTGTTTTTAAATTGCTTATCTTCCCTTTTGTTATTGTGAAAAGATGCTTCCCTGTCTGCATAGCTGATTGTTTCTGGCGGTGAAGAAACTTGCTGGCGTGAGAGTACACAAGGTTTGACGAGTTAAAGCCTAACTCCTTATCAGGATCGCAGCCTGCACAATAACTTCACTTCTCTTAATAACCAGCCTTGATGGTATGAGACGTACACGTCTTTTTACAATTGAAAATCCTAATTAAAATCGTAGCCTGCATTTTCTTTTATATTTATATTTAGCTTTGATGGTATGAGAGTAAATGATATTCCTGATTAGGATCGTAGCCTGCATTTTGTTATATATTTAGCTTTGATGGTATGAGAGTAATGATATTCTTGATTAAGACCGCAGCCTGCATCTTGTTATATATTTAGCTTTGATGGTATGAGATTAAATGATATTCCTGATTAGGATCGTAGCCTGCATTTTGTTTTATATTTAGCTTTTGGTATGAGAGTACACGTCATTCACATCGCTGTACAGTTGAAGCCCACTTTCCTAATAAGATCTGCAGCATGCACAGATTCTCCATTTCTCTTATCAACTAGTTTTGATGGCTTGAGAGTACATGTCGTTTACACTGCTGTACCAGTTGAAGCCCACTTTCCTAATAAGATCTGCAGCATGCACATATTCTCCATTTCTCTTAACAACTAGTTTTGATGGCTTGAGAGTACATGTCATTTACACTGCTGTACCAATTGAAGCCCACTTTCCAAATAAGATCTGCAGCATGCAAACATTATTCACTTCTCTTTAAAACCTACCTTGATGGCATGAGAGTACATGTCGTACACAACGTTGTACCAATTGAAGCCCTCGTTAGGTTCCCCGTAGGCCACGTCTTTAAGACGCACGGCAAAAGCTTGGTGCACTGGGGTAGTGAGGTTGAGCTCATAGTGGCCTGCAGACAGTTGAAAAAAGCCAGAATAGAGATAAGATTGCAGTGCAAATGTCTTGGGATGTGCAGCAAAGGCGTATGCACTGGGGTGGTAAGGTCGAGCTCATAGTGGCCTGCAGACAGTTGAAAACAGCCAGAATAGAAATAAGATTGCAGTGCAAACGTTTTGGGATGTGCAGCAAAGGTGTATGCACTGGGGTGGTAAGGTTGAGCTCAAAGTGGCCTGCAGACAATTGAACACAGCCAAAATAGAAATAAGATTGCAGTGCAAATGTCTTGGGATGCGCAGCAAAGGCGTATGCACTGGGGTGGTAAGGTTGAGCTCAAAGTGGCCTGCAGACAATTGAACACAGTACACATAAAATTGATTTTGCAACGCGGACATCTTGGGATGCGCAGCAAGGTCTTACTGCACTGAATTGGTAAGATAGAGCTTGAGGTGACCCCTAACCTTGTCAACACAGTTTATATCCCTAACCTTGCTCTCCCACCAACCTTGCTCTTCCTCAGTGCAGTAATATGAATTTACTGCACTGAATTAATGAGATTGAGCCCATGGTGACCTGCAGACCTTTGAACACAGCACACTGTCACTAAATTTGCAGAGCAAATATTTTAAGACGATGGTTCATGCTTGGTGCACTCGGGGTGGAGCTCACAGTGGCCTGCATACAGCTGAGCACAGCACAGCATTTAATTCCGTGGGGAGATGATTTTGGACTACTGGTAGTTTTTAGGGCAGCTTTTAATGCTGTATGGTTTGTACGGCAGTAAGGCACATGCGTAAATTGTATGACGATGTGTTTAATGCGTAGTTTGTACAACAGTGCAGGATGCTCAGTGTGTACGACAGAGTGAAGGGCGCACGGTTTTTATAGCAGTTTTGGGGATGCGCGATGTGTACGACGGTGTGTGTAGGGTGCATGGTTTGTGCAACATGAATAGAATGCTTGGTTTGTACATTGGTGTGCATAATCTTTACAACAGACACGGGTACATCAGTGTACAGAATGATCTTGGGCAAGTCTGAAACAAGACAATGAGGGCCACTGCTGCAGCGGCAATGCCACAAGGATCGGTGTGCAGGATGCATAATTTTTACAACAGACACGTGTACATCAGTGTACAGAATGATCTTGGGCAAGTCTGAAACAAGAAAATGAGGGCCACTGCTGCAGCGGCAATGCCATGAGGATCGGTGTGCAGGATGCATAATTTTTACAACAGACACGGGTACATCAGTGTACAGAATGATCTTGGATAAGTCTGAAACAAGAAAATGAGGGCCACTGCTGCAGCGGCAATGCCACAAGGAAACAACAAACATGGCTGCACTCATGAATGATGGTCTTGGCCGGAGACGCACGTCCACATGCCGCACCTAAAGGGTTGCTGAAGTGGCACTACGAGAATGTTTGCATGGCTGCGCTGATATATACCATCTTCATGCATGTTCACATGCCATACTTGATGGGTTGCTGAAGTGGCACTAAAAGAACGTCTGCAAAACCGCACTGCTATATACCATCTTCATGCATGGTCACATGCCCTACTTGATGGGTTGCTGAAGTGGCACTCAGAGAACGTTTGCATGGCTGCGCTGATATATACCATCTTCATGCATGGTCACATGCCATACCTGATGGGTTGCTGAAGTGGCACTAAAAGAACGTCTGCAAAACCGCACTGCTATATACCATCTTCATGCATGGTCACATGCCATACTTGATGGGTTGCTGAAGTGGCACTCAGAGAACGTTTGCAAAACTGCACTGATATATACCATCTTCATGCATGGTCACATGCCATACCTGATGGGTTGCTGAAGCGGCAGTAGGAGAACCAGCCGAGCACCTGCTGCAGGGATCGGATGTCGTGCTCCTGCGTGAGTGTGTGAGCAACCAGCACTTGAGAAGCTGTGCAAGTATGTGAGTGACTAAAAGGGGGGGATTCATGGCAGAAGGGACAGGAAGCGCACGGAGAGGTGGAGATTACACACACATGTGGTTAAGCACACACCCACACCCACACCCACACCCACACCCACCCACACACCCATACACACGCACACACACGCATGCACACACGTGGGTTGCACACAGAAACAGTATACACAGGAAAAAAACATGATTGGATTACACAAGGGAACACCAACCTGCATAGCACCCGTCAGGGCGTCGATGTTTTCTTCTAGGTCGGCTGCACGCGTGAACAGCAGGGCTGCTGCCCTGACGAGCTCATCGCCCATACTAAAACAGCTTAAAATGGTCGCAATCTGCATTGCAGCGACCAGGCAACGATGTGTTTAGCTTGAGGCACAATGTGTTTAGCTTCAGGCAACAATGTGTTTAGCTTCAGGCAACAATGTGTTTAGCTTCAGGCAACAATGTGTTTAACTTCAGGCAACAATGTGTTCAGCTTCAGGCAACAGTGTATTCAGCTTCAGGCACAGCAGACAGGCAAAGCAACGCAATACAATTTTGGCGGCTTTAGCCGGCTCAAACATCCTGCTGAGAAGCTACTAGTCTGCAGTACAGTAATTGGTGACCGAAGATGGTGAGTTGCGAAAGGCTTCAGCCGAGTCACAACACCGCGGAACAGCTCAAGGTGTTTGAGACATGTATTGCTCTGTTAGAGCAATAAGGTCAAAAGAATTAAATAAGGTATTCCTGGGAGAAACAGGCATCCTCGCTTGAGCAATAGAGCAATTGCAGCTTCAAACATAATTTGGGTAGGAGAAGGATCGCGCAGCAAGTTAAAGGACGCTGCGTATGCATAGGGACATGTGCGTGCGTGCGTGCGTGCGTGCGTGTGTGTGTGTGTGTGTGTGTGTGTGTGTGTGTGTGTGCGCGCGTGTGTGCATGTGCGTGCGCGTGCGTGTGCGTGTGCGTGTGCGCGTGTGCGTGCGTGCGTGCGTGTGTGTGTGTGTGTGTGTGTGTGTGTGTGTGTGTATAAGTGGGAATTACTGAGTTCAGTGTGTAACTCCAGCTGAACTCCAGTTCTTGTAAAGCAGCATATGAAGTGATATCACTCTTGCTTTGTATCTGTGTTTCTCTCCTGTTTTTTCGAATTTTTATTTCCATGCAAACAATCCCACCGTCATTTTACAATGCAGACGGAATAGAACCGTACACACGTGATCATACCTAGCACATACCTAAACATGCGTATTATAAAAAACACACACACTGCCATGACAAACATTTCTTGCACACACGACACTTGCGGCAAAGCAAATGCGTGAGTCCTTGAGGTAGTTAGGCTGCGTTGGATAAATATGGCAATAATCTCAACCAGCAACATATGCATGCATGCCTGCATAAGCATGGAAGGTTTCAGGCACAAACACACGCATACCTGATAACAATACAGATAAGTGAAAGGGGCTTGATCTCAACCAGCAGCATATGCGCATGCATATGCATGGAAGGTTTCAGGCACAGACACACGCTTACCTGATAACAATACAGATAAGTGAAAGGGGCTTGATCTCAACCAGCAGCATATGCGCATGCATATGCATGGAAGGTTTCAGGCACAAACATACGCTTACCTGATAATAATACAGATAAGTGAAAGGGGCTTGATCTCAACCAGCAGCATATGCGCATGCATATGCATGGAAGGTTTCAGGCACAAACACAAGCTTACCTGGTGACAATACAGATAAGTGAAAGGGGCAATGATCTCCACCAGTGACAGCTTCTCCACGTCTGACATTGTGCGGGACTCCAGCTGAAATACAACCGCCTATCAGCGTAAGAGTCAGTGTGCGGGACTGAAGAGTCAGTGTGCGGGACTCTAGCTGAAACACAATTGCCTGTCAGCGTAAAAGATTGATTGTATTGAGTGACACTGTGCTTGGATGATTTGCAAACGCCTGTAACATACGTTGAATGATATGCAAATGGCTGTAAGAGCACCGCAATGCATGTATTGCTAGGAACTGCACATAGTTTTGACCGAAAGACAACTGCCTGTGAGAGCAGGAGAATGTGCATGTCGCCTGACTTGGTACACAATTTTGATTACTATGCAAACGCCCGTGAGATCAGGAGAATGATTTTATCTCCTGGCACCGTGTTTAAATCCGAATGGCATACAACCAGCCAATGAGAGCAATTAGGTGGCTGCATTGTCTGACATGACCCTGGCTGATATGAAACACCCTAAGAACAGTAAGATTGTCTGAATGCACTTAACTCCAACTGAAATGCAATCGCCTGAACTCATTGACGGACATATTGATCGTGATACCCCTCATTGCATCCCCATTTTAATAATTCGCAGCAATGAGCTGCTACGACAACCGGAATGAAGGTAGCCCCCCTCCTATACAAATCATGGGGAGTGGCTTCACCGCACTGTTCCTCCTCATATTTGCAAATTTGCATGCTTGCTTTGCATATGCACTTTGGGGCACAGGGCTTACCCAGGATTTCAATTACGCATTCACTTTGATATCTGAATGGACATTGTGAAAAATGGGGCATTTCTAAATGATCAGATTTAATCATGGTTGCTGGATCAACAAAATGCGTAAGAATAATTTACAAAAATCAACGCACACGCACATGTGCATTGATCTTGTCTACTGATGAGCACTGTTTTGCCTTCCTAAACCTCATGTTGCCCATGACCTGAACCTTGCTTTGCCTACCTGGAACTTCTTGCTGTCCATGATCTGGATTTTGTTTCGTCTTCCTACAACTCGTTGTTGCCCACGACCTGGACCTTGTTTTGACTCCCTGGAACTTCTTGCTGTCCATGATCTGGATTTTAATTTGCCTCCCTACAACTCGTTGTTGCCCACGACCTGAACCATGTTTTGCCTTCCTAAACTTCTTACTGCCCATGACCTGAACCATACTTTGCCTACCTGGAACTTCTTGCTGTCCATGATCTGGATTTTGTTTCGCCTTCCTACAACTCGTTGTTGCCCACGACCTGAACCTTGTTTCGACTCCCTGGAACTTCTTACTGCCCATGACCTGAACCTTGCTTTGCCTACCTGGAGCTTCTTGCTGTCCATAACCTGGATTTTGTTTTGCCTTCCTAAACCTCATGTTGCCCACGACCTGAACCATACTTTGCCTACCTGGAACTTCTTGCTGTCCATGACCTGAACCATGTTTTGAATCTTGCGCGCCACAAAATCGAGCTCCAGAAAGCCTGAGGTAGGTAGCCTGTACAAGAAAAGAAGCAGATGCACAAGGCATGACTGTGTCAGCGACGAAGTGGGCTTCCACAAAATCAAGCTCTGCAGAATCAAGCTTCGAGTTCTCAGGTGTAAGTAGGGCGCCTGTATCAAAGAAGGATCAGACGCACAAGCAGAATGTGCATCAGCAACAAAGTGCCTACCACATGTGTAGGAATGATCGGCAGGGTACTGAATGTAAGCGAGGCATGTGCACATGATTCTGGCTAACACGATATGAGTACCCTCCAGATGCGTAATTTTAACCCTAGGAATGGTCTCGACAAGTATTTAAGTGGTGCATTTGATTGGCAGGGTACTGAATGTAAGCGAGGCATGTGCACATGGTTCTGGCCAACATAACTTGAATATTCTGAGTGTTGGGTAGACATGAAAAGCATGCATGTGTAGAACAGCTAGAACGCCGGTACTGCAAAATTCCATAGCATAAACTGAAAGGTTTGCAGCAAAGGTTTACACAAAGAATTGTCAGTGGGTACTCTGCAGCCTGCTGCAGAAGTAATCACGTTCTTGGAGGCAATTGCAACCGAATGTCAGTTGGAACTGCCTTGGCACAGCTTGTGCTGTGGAAGCCACCTCTTTTATGCTTTGTGCCCTAGTTAGAATTCGAGGTCAAGTTTATTCAGATGCCAAGAAAGGAGGCCCGAGAAGAAGTCGAGGCTGCCAGTACCCCCCGCCAGCGGTTGTGGCCGTGGCTGTGTCCATGAACTTTGACACGCGCCTCAAAATAACTACGATTTACCCACCGTATTTTGTACGATTTGCCACCGTACATGACGGTTTGGACCGTAATCCCGGTTTTACCGTAATTTCTACGGTATGACCGTCGTACGGCATACACCGTACCGTAAAACGGTGCAAAATTCTCAATTATGGCGTAAAGTCACATCACTGCTGCCAGTACCCCCCGCCAGCGGTTGTGGCCGTGACCATGGCCATGGCCACGGACAGAGGGGCCCAGGGCGAGCAGCAGCAGCAGCAGTGGCAGCCCGCAGGTAGAGCAGCAACGTATGTGAAGAACGCGCAAGTCAGGAGCGGGCCAGTTCAGTAAGCGCGGCTGTTCCCCCCTTCCTGGAGACGCTTCTTGTCACCGGTGGGTTCCGAGTCAGTCTCGTCAGTCGTTAGACGGGAGTGTGTTACTCTGCGAGGGCCCTTCTGGCTATTAGAGGGGAGCGTGTGCCTGTGAGGGCCTTGCTGGTTTCTGGAGGGAAGTGTGTTTCTCAGTGAGGACCTTGCTGGTCGTTTTTCGCTTGTGATGGTACAAGTGTAAAATCTCCCGCCAGCAGTTTGGTGGACATGAGCCGGAATATAACCAACGCACACACACTCACTTTGCAGGCCAGTCCATCTCCCTTGCTGGCTTCATGCTCTGGTCGTTCAGCTTGATGTTATGGATGAGAGCACCCCGGGTGGAGGTGGCATCAAATTGGCACAGCTGCAGTGTTAAAAACAGGAACTCACTTTGGCGGTGTGTTCCAACACTGGGTGTTTAAACAAATTCATCAGAATGTGAACTTTCTATGCATGTACATGGCATCCTGTCCAATTACGCAAGGCAAAGTGTACAAGTTTCAGGCTTGACCAAAGCGGTTCTTACTCAGCATGGAATCATACACGACGTCAAGTCGTCACAGCAGCAAGGACAAACATTGCAAGTATCAGCAAAAGGAAATGCTTTCACATCCAGGTCAGAGCAGGTGCAAGTGGACTGAGGTCTCCCACTTGAGCCCCTTCCTGCCACTGGACGTCCTTCACACGCTCAAGTGACTCACACATTGAGTGACTTACCCTATCAGTGACTCACGAGCTGAGTGATTTACACTATGCGTGACTCATAAGATAAGTGACTTACACTATGAGTGACTCACGAGTTGAGTGACTTACACTATGAGTGACTCACAAGATGAGTGACTTACACTTTGAGTGACTCATGAGTTGAGTGACATACACTATGAGTGACTCACGAGCTGAGTGACTTACACTATGAGTGACTCACGAGTTGAGTGACTTATAAGATGAGTGACTCACGAGTTGAGTGACATACAATATGAGTGGCAAACAAGTTGAGTAACTCAAGTGTTGGGTGCATGGCGTGTAATTTACAGTGCATGACGTGAAAGTAGCAGTGCACGACTCAAGTGTTGAGTGCATGAAGTAAAACCGTATACTTGCAGTGCATGGACATTGCTTACCTTGCCTCCTCACCAGGCCTGATGCCTCGTACAAGATATGCAGGCAGTCCCAAGCCTGTCTGGACCGCCAATTTAATCTATCCGAACCGTCATTGCTTAATGGGTAGGGGCACTCAAGGCCGTACAACGTACCCATATCACGCGCTCCCGCTGCCTCTTAAAGTCACTGCAAACAGCTCGTGACCCACCCAAACCACTCCTCTCCCGCCTTCCTTAAGTCCTCCTTATAAACTCAATACCTCAACATGCATATGTAGGGTTGGCCAGAACCATATATATAAGGTGTATTTTTGGCAGGGAAATCACCATATATACGATCATATATGGTGAATATTATACGGTTCTGGCCAACCCTGTGCATATGGGGTTGTTGGCTATCACCCAACTGCACCGCAACTGCTCCTGTAACCCCTCAGCAACCGCCGCCCTCCTAATTTAATTGCACCGCCGCTGCTGCTTTAATCTCTTGAGCAGGCACTGCCCACTTTATGCACCAGAGACATCGCTGTTTCTTTACCCCCTGAGCAACCACAGCCCTCCTGAGCCATCACTACTTCTTTACCACTCCTAAATTTTTTAACCAGAGACATCACTGCTTCTTTACCCCCGAGCAACCGCAGCCCTCCTAATTTAACTGCACCTCCACTGCTGCTTAATTCCTGCAATGTCACTGCCCTCTGTATTTGCTTGACACACCACTGCTTCTTTACCCCCTGAGCTGCCGCTGCCTTGCTGACCCACCTGCACCGCCACAGCTCTGTCAGTAGGGTCACTCAAAGAAAGTGTGTAGGACCCACCTGTCT
>Ga0307945_1001670_pt1 | contig 17551 bp, 23 predicted proteins | sample OrgLakmetagen228_FD_201818 | JGI IMG/M metagenome (GOLD analysis project Ga0307945, IMG submission 201818) | Saline water microbial communities from Organic Lake, Antarctica - #228 | ecosystem: Environmental > Aquatic > Non-marine Saline and Alkaline > Saline | place: Antarctica: Organic Lake...
CCAACTTATAAGGTTAGGCCTTTTTCTGTCTGTTCTTCAGACACACTCTTAGCTTGTGCTCTTGCGAGCGTGGGCCAATTTCTCAGACTGTGGTTTTTCAAGGAGGGTTTTTCTGTTTAGGCAGGATTTTCCTTTTTCCAGTCTTATAGGTTTTTTTTTCCTTCATTCTGTCAGGCCCTTGCTGAGGACCGTGTAACAACCCCCACCAAAAAAAAAAAAAAAAAGATCTCTGCAACTTGAAATCTCCAAAGAGCCTCCATTACTTTCCACATCATTCTTTTGGGTGTGGCACCATCTACAACACTCACACTCTGAGGCCTTTCAAGGAACTGGGCCATCAGCCAGAGACTCGGGCTGTAGGCCATCCTTGTAACCCCTTGTAACCCCAAGGAACTGGGTCTTGATTCTCAAAGAGTTAAGAAGCTTGCCTCCAAGCTCCATGTGCACTCCGTGAACTTAGCTGCTAAACTTGTCCATACCAGACGTGCCCTTTCCAGTACTGTTATCAACTCTCATCGTATCAGGAGCCAGTTTCAGGCCAAGCCTGCAACCCTCTTGATCCCCATTCATTTTTTTTTCTCTTCGCGGTGGAGGAGCTTTACGGTACTCGGTACCAAATTGGCTCCTTTTCCTTGACTAAAGTGTAGTTTCAGGCTTTTTCCAAACTTCCGCTGAGATGCCCTTTGAGGCATATATAGTGATGTAACCTTACCTTACCTTACCTTGACTAAAGTGGGGAGTGGCTTTCACTGCCTGCGTAGTTTTTTCTTCTTTCTTTTCCTGTTTGATTTTGTTGAGGAGGGTGACCAGGAAGACGACCAAAAACAAATGAAACCAACTCGTCAAGTCCTCATTCAAGGCCCATCATCTTCTGTTTGAACTTTGAAGGTTTTCTGCTAGCAGCTGCTACATCACCATCCCTACCATCACGGCCTCGTGTGCCCTCTCCCCCCTTATCTCCTCCATCTCCTCGCTGACCAGCCCCTTCCATCCTCTCCGTAACCACACCGACGCCTGCGGCGACCTCGCCCTGGTCATTCACAGCAAAATTTGCGGCACTGTCAATCCCTTGCAACCCATCAGGCCCTTGCAGCTGTGACCCCTTCCTCTCAGACAGTGGCACTGATTGGGGAGGTTCCAACGCCGGCGGCGACTCTGAGTGGCGGGTGCCCCGCTCCAGCACTTGCCCGGTGAACGCCTTTTCCCGCGAGAAAGCCATCTCCTTGCTGCGGCTGGCCTTTGCAGCGGCTGACAACGGTGGCCCCTGTTGGAGTGGGTGGAGGTGGAGGTGGGGATGGATCATGTTAGTATTTGTGCTTTTGAGGAGGGGCAGGAGGAGGAGAGGAGGAGTTTTATAATTTGATTATAAGGGTATTACATTCAAGATAGCAAACTCCCCACCATGCTGGAAAAAAAATTGAAAGAAAATGGGCAGCAAGAGGGGCCGGTTCGAGGTTGGAATGATTTAAGAACAACGGCGGCCCCTGCTGTAGTGTGTGGAGGTGAGGATGGAGTACACACATTTTAGCACACTGTTGGAGTGTGTGTGGAGGTGAGGATGAAGCACAAACATGTATGTGTAAGCACACTATTGGAGTGTGTGTGCAGGTGAGGACGAAGCACAAACATGTATGTGTAAGCACACTGACAACGGCAGCTCCTGTTGAAGTGTGTGTGGAGGTGAGGATGAGGTACACACGTGCACATGTTAGCACACTGTTGGAGAGTGAAAAAGTGAGGACCAAGCACCAACATGTATGTGCAAGTAAACTGACAACGGCAGCTCCTGTTGGTGTGTGTGTGGAGGTGAGGATGAAGTACACTCATGCACATGTTAGCACACTGTTGGAGTGTGTGTGGAGGTGAGGATGAAGCACACACATGTATGTGCAAGTACACTGACAACGGCAGCTCCTGTTGGAGTGTGTGTGGAGGTGAGGACGAAGCACACACATGTATGCTAAGCACACTATTGGATTGTGTGTGGAGGTGAGGATGAAGCACACACATGTATGCATAAGCACACAGACAACGGCAGCTCCTGCTGGAGTGTGAAGAAGTGAGGATGAAGTACACACGTGCACATGTTGGCACACTGCGTTCAAGATGCAGGAGCAGGAGGTGCAGGTGGAAAAAAGGAGGAGCAACGTAGGCCCCTCATTGAAGCATTTGTATTCGTTATGTTCGAAACAGCAGCTAGAAGCTACCAGCACACTTTGGTGATGGGATGTCGGTCAGGAAAGAGAGTAAGTTGGCAGGCATTGACCGATGCCCGGCATTTCAAAAACGGACGATGATGCAATGACCCACTCCCGCACTGCTCCCAAAGCACCAAAGTGAGTTGGCAACATACAATTAGTAAAATGGAAAATGGTGTTATGTGTTATGGAATCGCTACATTGGTGATATAGGATTAATCGATAGCTGCAGACTTAGGGAAAGATTCTGGACGCGGAATCCCTATGTCCCTCCCTTGCATCTTAGCAAGCTACGCCAGCAGCAATTAATCTACTAGAGCCACTAACAACTCTTACCACGAGCTGATTTCATTCGCAGCCTGCAGTACCCATCAACTTTTCCATTTCTGCGTAGGATGAGACCCATAATACCCCAGAGTACCTACGCGGGCTGAAATGACAGTTTTTTAAGTTTCTGTGGGCTGTGTCATTGGTTTGTTTTGAGGTGTACCTCGTTCTCATAGGTTGAGCAGCCATTCCAGGTTGAATGCCTTTGTAATCCAAACTAAACTTTACTTTCTGTGGGCTGTGTCCTTAAATCCTACCCCCTTCCAGTCACCTTTCAAACAAGGCTGGGCAGTTCACAAAGCACCCTTACCTGTTGATGATATGGTTGAACACATTATTTGATAATATTTCTGAAGGTGATATCAAAGGTTTTGTTTTTCAACATAACTCAGAAGTTTACAAATTCATTAGTGCAGCTGCCGATCTTTTTTGATTGATTTATTTGTCGGGACCTATAGGTTGAGCAGCCATGCCAGGCTGGAGGCCTATGTAATCCAAACTAAACTCTACCTGTTGATGATATGGTTGAACGGCATGCTGTGTTGACGTGGCGGAGGCAGAGGAGGATGGGAGTAAGAAGCCCTTTTTTAGGGAGGGTTTCAAGGGGGCACCCGTAAGAGGAGCACGGGGGACATCATTGTGAGGAATGGTGGCAGCAGCTGTGTGCGCAAATCCACTGGCTGCTATGTGACTGCCTGCTGCCGCTGCCGCTGCCGCCGCTCCTGCTTCGGACGCGCCCTGTGCTGCTGTATGCTTCAAAAATGGTGCAGAGGGCCTCTCGACCCCCCCCACCGATACAATCTCTTCCTCATCATCTTCATCGTCACTGTCTGGCTCGCGCCCCACTTCCTCCCCATCCTCATCTTCCTCGCGGCCACCACCATAAGAGCTGCGAACCTTCGAAGCTGCTGCTGCTGCTGCCTCCTCCTATGCAGTGTTGAAGTTTTGTGATAAGTTGGCAGTTTTGTTGCTTGCACTGTCAGAGCTGCAAGCCTGCAAGGCTGCTACTGCTGCTGCCTCCCCATGTCCAGTTGAAGTTTTGCGTAAAGTGAAGGCAGTTGTTTTGTGTGATGTCAAAGTTTTGCGCGCACAGTTATGTGCGCGCGCAGTCTGAAGATGAAACGGATGTGGTTTCTCCCCAAGGTTACGCTGAATACCAAAAATGTACCTAAAATGACAAATAAAAGTTTCGTGGTGGGGCCTGTAATAATGATAATAGTAATTACATCTAAGGAGCCATTTGGAATACAATTCCAGCACAGACTTGTGTTTTCACAAATATGGGCACCACCTCACATGCAAATGGCTCTTGTCAATCCTAACATTATTGCGGCAAAGCAACTGTGGCATACATCAAAACAAACGAAAGTTCTATTTCATTTCGCACCTGGTGTGCTGCAAGCTAAATGACTCATTTGCTTTATCTAAACTGAATGACATCTGTGCAGGATCAAAGGGTTTGTGTGTGTGTGTGTGAGTGTGTGTGAGTGTGTGTGAGTGTGTGTGTGTTGTGTATACACGCATGTGTGTGCGCAGGATCAGGGCGCCCTGTCCTCTTCTGTTCACCACTTTCACATTTTGATTTTATTTGAGCGTGTATGTGTTGTGTATGTGTGTGTATGTAATGTGTGTGTGTATGTGTGTGTGTGCTTGGGTGCAGTGCTTGCTTGGAGATGTAATCGGTCAGGTTGGCGAGCACATACACAAACACACACAATTGTGAATTGCTGACGGTAGCTTTTGGCAGGATATTCTTCAAACACACATTCACCGTTCACCTATACATTTCTCATAATTTGATAGAATGGCCTATACCGTTGTGTCATAATTCACTGAATTTCAACACTAGAAATTTCAATGCTTTCTCCCGTACTCTCCCAGAGATCTGCAGAGACATTGCATGGTGGAAAGTACAGTCCACGGTGGAAAGTACAGTCTGCAGTGGAAATACAGTCCACAGTGGAAGGTACAGTCTGCAGTGGAAAGTACAGTACACGGTGGAAAGTACAGTCCACGGTGGAAAGTACAGTCCGCGGTGGAAAGTACAGTCCGCGGTGGAAAGTACAGTCCAAAGTGGAAAGTACAGTCCACGGTGGAAAGTACCAGTCCAAGGACATTCGCAACAACTCATTAAACGGTGATGGTGACAAACCGGGGATTTAACACGTCAGATCAGATCAGTACGCACACCGACACATTCCCAGTGGGTTTTGCAGGGTAAGCTTTAACCATTTGCATAAAGTGCGAAGACGTTTCCTATTTCAAATTTGTGGCTTCCATCCAGATGCGAGCAAAGAGTGTCAAAGAGGAAGGATGTACGTAAGCCACTTGCGCTCTACCAACCTGGATCTGAAGCCCCTTTATACAAAAAAAATTAATTTAGGGGTGGGGCTACGATAATTGTACGGTAGCAATTGTTAGTCAACTTTACTTATGCTCCACAGACCTGGATCTGAAGCTCCTCCATCCGAGCAAACAGACGCACAAACTCGTCTGTGTCATCTTCTGCAGGCAACAGACACAGCAACGGAAGAAGCAGGGTCAGTGCGTTATGCAGATGACGTTGCAGCACTTGCACCCGCTTCTCCATCTGAGCAAACAAACGCACAAACTCGTCTGCGTCATCTTCTACAGGCAACAGACACAGGAACGGAAGATACAGGGTCAGTGCGTCGTGCGGATGATAGCATTTTACAAAAAATATACGCAAGGGGTGATAAGTACCACAAGCATGGATTAAGGGAATGGAGACTGAGCTGTCGTACAGCGGAGTACAGCTGCGGTACAGCTGTCGAACGGCGTACAGCTGTCGAACAGCGTACAGCTGTCGTACAGCTTACAGCTGTCGTACAGCGGAGCCCTCACGCTACCAGTTTATTTGTCACATCCTCAACCACGCGCCCTTTCCTCTCCACAGTAGAAAGAAAAGAAGAAAAAACTACGCAGGGGTGGCAACACCTCAAGCATGGATTAAGAAAACGGAGACGCAGCTGTCGGACAGCGGAGTCCTCACGCTACCAGGCGGATTTGAACCCGTGACCCTGAAGAGTCTGGCCTGACCACGGACCACTAGGCTTTCAGGGCAGCTACCCTAACGTTGCTGCCGGACAGCATAGAACTCACGCTACCGGGCGGATTCGAACCCGCGACCCCGAAGAGTCTGGACTGATCACGGACCACTAGGCTTTCACTTGACACTCCTTCTGCACACTCTTCCGTCCTTTGGTTACATACCTGAGCATCAGAACAACCAGCTCATTCAATTTGTGTTGTGTTGAGTGGCACATTCGGTTTGTGGTATGCTCTCGTTTAATTTGTATTATGTCCGTGCAAGTACAGCGCGAAGAAAACAATTTGTGTTATGTTCACATTCAATTTGTGGTATGCTCTCATTTAATTTGCATTATGTTCGTGCGGGTAAAGCACGAAAAACACCTGCCTCCTCGATCATTTATCATAGATTACACACAAATGGCATGAACAACAAACCCTGTGTACAATACCACACACACACACACACACACACACACACACACACACACACACACACACACACACACACACACACACACACACACACACAGCATTCCAACTTGAACACTGTGTGTATACACACCAAACGCCCGTGCATGTAATACAAAACCGTGAAACTGTGACAGAAGTAAGCAAATTTTACATTTTTGGTCGTGCATTAAATACAAAAACGTGGACAAAAACGTGAAACTGTGACGGAAGTAAGCAAATTTTACATTTTTGGTCACTCCTCGGCTAGCTGATTGGGATTTGACCCAATCAAACTGTAGCGCATAAACATCACGAGCATACCCACTCAAATCTCACCATAAACATGTTATGTATGCATACACCATACAACTCACACCTTAACACTATGTGCATACAGACCATACACCGCACCATTAACAGGTACTGGGACCCATACATATACTCTACTACTATTGTGGTAGTTGATGCATGAGTAGCAGTAGTAGTAGCAAATCCGTTAAGGTATACACGGTGTATACGGGGTATTATTGGCAGGGAGATTGGCCGTCCACACGTTCACACACGGCGTGCGTATGTGGTTTTGGCCAAGCCTAATTGAACACACACACACACACACACACACACACACCATACACCTCACCTGAAGTGATAGCTGCTGCCTGTTGCAACTGCTGACGTTCAGCATGCTCCTCAGCAGCACAGCTGACACCTGGTACTGTGTGAGCAGCAGTTGAGGATGCACCGGGAGGTGAGATGAGGGAAGGAGGGAGGTTGAGCGTGCTTTTCTGTGCTGTGGCTGGCATTGACCCTGAGGCTGGCGTTGACCCTGAGGCTGGCATTGACCCTGAGGCTGAAGCCACAGTTGCCGATGCCTCTGGCGCTGATTTGAGGGGTGGTGTGCTTCGGTGAGGCACCGCTGATGCCAGCAGGGCCTCACTCTCTTCGTAGCTCTCACGGATCTCACGCTCTCCCGGACCCCCCTGCAGCATCTCGGTGCCAGTGAGGCGCAGCCGCGCTTCGTGTGCACTGATCTGCGTGCATGTCAACAGCATAACGTGAATGGTTGTTAGTCAGTGCACCCTGTCTGAACGAACGCCGTGGTGTGGTGTTGGGGCAAAGACGGCGCAGCCGCGCTTTGTGCGCACTGATCTGTGCGCATGCCAACACCACGTGATAAATTGCCAGTCAGTTCGCCCTGTCTATACGAACGCCGTGGTGTGGTGTTGGGGCAAAGACGGCGCAGGCGCGCTTTGTGCGCACTGATCTGTGCGCATGCCAACACCATAATGGTCGTCAATCAGTTCAACCTGTCTAAAAGAACGCTGGTGTGGGGTTGGGCCCAACACAGCGCAGCCGCGCTTTGTGTGCACTGATCTGTGCGCATGCCAACACCATACGTAAATGGTTGTCAGTCAGTGCACCCTGTCTAAAAGAACGCTGGTGTGGTGTTAAGCCCAACACCACTAACAGCCAGCTAAAACGCACGCCCTCATCAAGGCCATAAACTGAGATCATACATAATACATAATACATAGTACATAATACATAATATATAGTAGATTAATACATAATACATAATGTGTGTGTCTGACCAAAGAGCAGGATGTGTATTGTCTGGTAAACTGTTGGTCTGACTCCATTTGCCACATCAAGTATAACCTCCGCCAGCAGCATAGGGCGCCTTGCAGCAAATCAGACGGAGCGCACGCAGCCTTCACGTGCTTTGGTCTATATGATTGTTCATTGCCCAAACTCCCCTTTCTCATGGTTTCTTTGTAGGTCCTGCAAGTCTGTGGTGCTACAACAAACACTCCATTGCAACAGTGATGTCTGTATGATTGCTCATTGCCCAAACTCCCCTTTCTCATGGTTTCTTTGTAGGTGCTACCAGTCTGTGGTGCTACAACAAACACTCCTCACATTTCAACAGTGATGACACACGCTGCCTAGCAGTCACACTGTTTGACTAATGGCTGAATGTGTAACCTCTGTAACCTCTGTATGATTGCTCAACTGTGTTTACAGCTGTCGTGCCGTGGTGTGGATATCAAATCAAATGTAACACACACACACGCACAACATCAGGGTCAGTAACACATATGTAAGGTTGGCCCGAACCATATATATACGGTGTATATACGGTATTTTTATCAGGGAAATCATCAAATATACGGTCATATACGGTGCATATATACAGTTCTGGCCAACCCTACACATATGACTTGTGCCCCACTGGAATACCGATACCAGCATCGTTGGAATACATCATTAATGTTGTATTGCTGGAGGCGTGGTGTATATACCACACACAACATCAGGGTCAGTAACACATATGACTCGTGCCCCACTGGAATACCGATACCAGCATCGCTGGAGTACAGAATTATTGTTGTATTGCTGGAGGTATTCAACACCATGTGTGTACGATCCCGGCCAATCCCTCACTCTTCTCACCCAGAAAGACCAACTTTCCGAGGGTCTTTCTGCTTAGTCCTTCACATCCTACTTGCCAGCAAACAAAAACGCTCACAAGCCCTGCCCAGCCTGTAGTTTGCTGCTAAATTTCTGCTAATGTTTTTTGACCAGTGCTTGCAGACACATATCAAACCCCATACAACACGCAAAAAGCAGCCTGTGTGTCTTCACATGTATGTGTGCCTGCACACGCATGTTTGTCTTCACATATACATGTGCATGTGCATGCACACATGCCTGCACACACACGTTTGCTTTCACATACATGAGTGCCTGTGCATGCACGTATGCCTGCATGCACATATGCCTGCACACGCATGTTTGCCTTAACATACATGAGTGCCTGTGCATGCACGTATGCCTGCATGCACATATGCCTGCACACGCATGTTTGCCTTAACATACATGAGTGCCTGTGCATGCACGTATGCCTGCATGCACATATGCCTGCACACGCATGTTTGCCTTCACATACATGAGTGCCTGTGCATGCACGTATGCCTGCATGCACATATGCCTGCACACGCATGTTTGCCTTAACATACATGAGTGCCTGTGCATGCACGTATGCCTGCATGCACATATGCCTGCACACGCATGTTTGCCTTCACATACATGAGTGCCTGTGCATGCACGTATGCCTGCATGCACATATGCCTGCACACACACGTTTGCCTTCACATCCACAAGTGCCTGTGCATGCATTGTACCTGCGCATGCACGTGTGCCTGCACACACATGTTTGCCTTTGCATGTAGGAGTGCTTGCACACACATGTGTGCCTTCACGCACACGAGTGCCTGCACACACATGTTTGCTTTCACATACACGAGGGCCTGCATACACAAGTGTGCCTTCACGTACACGATTACCTGCACACACACGTGTGATTTCACACACACGAGTGCCTGCACACATGTTTGCTTTCGTATATAGGAGTGCTTGCACACACACACACACACACACACACACGTGTGCCTTTACATACACGAGGGCCTGCACATTGACGTGTGCCTGGCATCTGCCATGCCCTGCCAATGCTGATCTAGTTAAACATACTTGGGCCTGGAAGACCTTACAATCTACTCCATTTCCTCCTATACACTCCTTAATGCAAGCCTGAGCTTGATAGTGTTTATACAAGCTCCTCAGGGTCCCCCTCAACACTCCTTAACGTGCGCACCTTCTGCCATGGCTCTGTTGATACTAAAATATGTAAAGCATTGCTCACAAAATACTTCCTTTTCCTAAGTTCAGAGTAACACTTCCTTTCTACATCCTCCTAAAAACACCCGCTCGCTGTTAACACACCGCAATTGGTTCCTCCATCCTCCTGGACACACATGCTCGCTGCTAACATATCGCAATGACCCTGCCAGTACTGTGTAGTCTGCAACATCAGGCATGCATCCTCGCCTGCTAGCCTGACAGGTCTTGGACCGAAGCTCCAAGTTTTGGATGTAAGCTTTCAGCAATAGAGCGTTACTAAAGGCCTTTGCCTGTTTTGGCACACACCCACACACCCACACCCACACCCACACCCACACCCACACCCTCCCACACCCACACCCCCACCCCCACACACATTCCCAATCTGTGTGACCCTTACTCCTTAGCCGCACCTGCTGCTGGCACGCTACAATGGCTCTGTCAATGCTGACCTCCCGGCGCTGTAACACACCCGCTGCATGCTCAGCAGTGACAGTGGCGTAATGGCGAGCCCCCAAGTGTACAGTGAGCTCGTTGGTGTGACGTAGCTGACCTGGTGTGTGTGTTGTGTGTGTGTGTGTGTGTGTGTGTGTGTGTGCGCGCGTGTGGGCGGGGGATGTGCTTGTTTTGCAGAGAGAATGGGGTAGCTCGAATTCTCAAATTGCTTGCTTGTCATCAAAATGTCTGTCATGTAGGGAAGGCCCAAACCATACATTTCATACGTATATACGGTCATATACGGTGATACTGGTATTATTGGCAGGGAAATTACCATACCGTACATACGGTCATATATCAATGTACATACACGGTTCTGGCCAACCCTACTGCCATGTAACGGCCGGCCACTAGTTGCTGCAAGCAGGATTTAAAATGGGCTATGATGCGCACCATTTCATCTAGCAGCGCATGATTGCAGGCGTATTGCGCGCATGCCCGCACGCATGCCTACAACTCGTGTCCAATTTGTATAAAAACTGCGTAAAAGTGCCATCATGCAGCACTGAAAAGGAGAGGGGACCGAACCTGGGAAGAAGGCATGGGGACCGAACCTGGGAAGAAGGCATGGGGACCGAATGGCACAAACACGTGGTGGCTGAGCCGAGTGGGCAGGTCCAGCGCCACCTCGCGGGACGCGCGTAGGTCCTCCTTGATGGCCTGCATCTCTTGCAGCTGGACCTCCTCCGCTGCCAGTGCCTTGTGCACCTCCGCGTTGTAGAGCGACAGGGCAGGGTTCATGTCGTTTGCTCTCAACAGTGGTCAATATGGATTGACGTCCCTGCTATGCCCTGATGGCTGCTGCTGTGCACGACCTCCCGTCCTGCAAGTGTTTTGTTCTTTCAGGTACGTTCTTTCAGACCAAAGCAGCACCCTCCAGTGCGTGCATGCATGCCCTTAAGCACCATGCTTTAAGACCTACCACTCATGCAGTACGATGATATGGGCAGTCTGAACAGGTGATTAACATTTAAGTTATTCATTCAACATATCATTCAATAAAATGCAAGTAGCAGTTGCCCAGTTGGAAAATCCTTTGCATTTAAATATTACAGGTTTTCAAGAATTACATGCATGATGCCTGTCTTGCCACATACTTGCATATTGTAGCATGAATCTATTGACAGTGGGCTATGTCCTCATAGGTAAGATGCCTCTCCCTACCGTACGGAAGATGAGCACGCATGCGCTCATGGGTGTGGTGTCCCATGAAGACATGCTTGCTTTTCGTGCCACATCCATTTCTGGAGTGCACGTTCCATCCCTTGGAAAGCAGCACAGTGCTCTTGTTCTGTACCTGCAATTCTTGTGCACACAATTACCACCAATATGGACACACAAATACGCAGGCGTTGCTCCGCTCGTGGCGGTGTTTATATCTTTTCTCTCCAACAAGAGCTTTTTGGTCCTACTCACTTTCTTGAGGTAGGCAAGCACTGACTCCCTGGCCCTTTGCTGTGTGCATCTGTGTTCTTCGCCGCTTGCCCACCTAATCATGAACTCTGCTTCACCCCATCTGCGCAGCGCGTTTTTCTGGCTGGTCGTCCTCTCTATCACATCAGCCATTTTCAGGGGTAAGGAGACGCTCTGAGCTGAGAACTTCTTGGTTAAGTATTCCACTGTTTTGTGAGTGTCCACAGTATTCCATCATGCATTCGCTTCCACTAACGGGAAGTGCGTGCAAACAACATGATGCCCTTCCTCCTGTTTCATCGTGCATTCGCTTCCACTAATGGGAAGTAAGTGCAAAAAACATGGTGCCCTTCCTCCAATCATTTCTGTGCAATGCGTGTGGAGCTTGGTGCTATGAATACGGCGCCCTTCCTCCAAAGCACGCTTCCATTCTCCATTCACTTGTAAAAGCACTGTGCAAAAATCGACCAACACTTTATGTCACTGCAGCCTTTCTCCCCTTCCAGCCTGCTGCCTCTTCCTATGCTGGTGTGCTGCTGGTTTCTGTTGGCATTCAGGAGCTAGCACGCCTCGGATTGTGTAAGGCACATAGGTAGGTTCAAAGCAGACGCTAGCTTTTCCTTTCCGTTTCTAGTAGGTTCATATAGAGCATCACATCTAGAGCATCGGGACTGATACATCAGCTCTGCAAAGTTCACTCCAGTGTAAATGTTTGCTGAATTAATTAGACTTTCCAATAACAAGGTAAATATCAGTAGGTAAGCTAAAATCTTCTGATTGTACGTTACTTCACTGCAGCAGCTCCGTTTGAGATCAATTTTTGTGCATGCTAATATCCCACTCGTCCGACTACCTGTGCTCCATTCAGATTAGTCGTTGAGTTCTTGGAACAGCATGCATCAAGGTCAGGAAAGGAGCTGCGGCAGCTGGACAGGGTGTACCTCGCTATGGGGTGCGTGACCTCTTCCTGGTTGTGTGTATGCGACACAGTTATTTCGATCGGTTACGCGGTCATGCTCAGTGTGTATGTCCGGCCACTTGCAAATTATGAAAATCGTTGCGTCATATACACGTGCCTCTCTTGACTGCAGGTTGGGATTAGGTCATGCCACTACGCACTCCCTCTTTTTCTTTGCATCCCTTGTCCCCCTGACGGCTCAGGGAGGCACTTGGTGCGTGTTGATTGCTTGCAACCAATTGCTTATGTCTTATGTCCTGTTACAGAACAGTACTAGAACCAAGGTGTATATGTCTTTAGCCATGGAGCGTAGGACTACAATCAAGGTGTATGTTTTTAGCCATGTAGCGTAGGAATAGCTGTATAGTCAGTAATCTTGCAACTCAACCGCCTGTAAAGTTTGTTGCTCCCTGCTGTGGCAAGCACATTGTTGATTTCAATGTATGACGGTCGTCACCTTGCAGGTATTTAGACAGCTGCCCAGCCATGAACGTCTTTTTAGCGGGGTCCTTGTTAAGCCTTAGTTTCAGCTTCCTGCTGGTTTCCACAATGGTGCTGGCGTTGGAGGGGGGTATCGTGGGATTTCTAGGGGATAGAGCCAATACTCACAGCCGTGATCACTCGCAGCTGCCTTTACAGTTACCAGTGCAGCAGCAGCAGCAGCAGCAGCAGCAGCAGCGAGGCTCGGACATCATACATCAAGCCTTTGACGTTGGAGGACGAGGGAAGCAGTTGGGCCTTGCATTTTCTGTGCATCTAGTGGCTGCACTTATGGTGAGAGCTGCTTATAATTCCTGTCCGCGTGTTGTTTCCAGTTGACCGCTTGTTACCCTTATGCATTTCGCATCTGTTTGTGCGTTGATCTCTGGCAAGTTGAGGACTGATCTGGTGGATTGTTTGCTTGCATGAGTGTGTGTATGTATGCTTGTGCGTGTATGTGTGCTTGTGTGTGTATGTGTGCTTGTGCGTGTGTGTGTCAATGACTTACATTGGTTTCATTTCGGTGAACAATAAGCAATGTCGTCCTTCATATCACGAGGGCTGAAGATTTGAAATGACACAATTTTGTACTATCACGCAGATGCTCCTGAACTTTGTACATAATGGTTGCTTGGCCACGACACCCTTGCTATTCATCCTTGGCTTATTATGCACCGCCCAAGCTTGCAAGGTAAGAGGCTCCTGGCTGTCAGGTATAAACATACTGTAGAGTGTACATCTTGAACTTAGAGCTGGGTGGATGCCTAGCAAGGTGCTTTGCTTTATAATACTCAAATTCTTTACCCGAATTTCTGACAAGAAATTTGTGTTGAGGTCGGCCTTCAACCGATTCGGTTGGACGCACTTTGGGTCTGCATAGCTCCGCGGTCGGGCGTCCGTTCCGCGTAAGATTCAGACATAGAAATGAGTCAGCCTGCCCACCACAGGTCTGTGAGATTTGGTGGCGATCCGTGCTGGTCGGTTTGTGTGGCTGCATGGAGGGGAGGGGAGGTCCGCACATGGACAAGTCTTGGTCTGCGACTTTCTGGTCTTGTTCTTGAGACAAGAACGGGACTGCATGGACTACAGAGCCTGATGAAAGGAGGCCTGTTTACGCCATGTCAGAATTAAATGCCAGAAAAATCTTGCAAAAACCAGAAAATGGTTTTGCAGAGGTCCTGGCACGCCAAAAGAGCTCGGAACGACCGAAGGAGGAGGCCTGTTTCTGCCTTGTTCACCAATGGGTGCCGAAAACCAAATGCAGAGTCATCGGACAGATTTAGGGAGGTTCTGCCAGTCACGTGTGAGCCTTATTCAGGTTCAAAAGGAGGAAACAAAATGAAAAAAGAGTCCTCTATTTATATTACACCCAGAAAGTGAAGCAAAAGTGAGTTACGCTTCAACGGGCGTAAACGAGTCTCGCTTCAACTGGCGAGCAAATACGTTAGAAGAGCTATCAGAGCAAGGCCTAGATATGGGAACACTGCCAACAAAACACTGCCCTCTTGGTTGCTACCAAAGCTAACAGCACATGCTCTAAAAGCCTCTTCTCGTCCTGACGCCATCCTAATTTTACCTAGCACTGTGTGCTCCTCTCGCGTAACCACCCGCAACCCAAACTTTCAACAGCTTGCTAAAGACAAAAAATTAAATCCAGACCAGTGGGAGGTTCACCTGATTGAGTTTAAAATCTGTGAAGACACTAGGCCTGATCTCCAACTCCAAAAAGCAAAAGCACAGCACAGCACGCTTATGGCAAACCTGAACATACAAGGATATAGGGAAGTCAAGCTTCACGTGATCCTCGTTGGAGCTATGGGGACTATCTACAAAGACTATACATACAAACCTCTGGCAGACCTTAATCTGGATTATCTTATGATAAACAAATTGACACACAAGCTGAACAAACACTCCATCAGACATGCATCTGCACTCATAGAAACAAGGTATGCACTGCAATATAACACAAGCAACAACAGTCAAGGATTGGGTCCGGGTGCTACGGCACACAACCCCCTGACCCACATTAATTTCTTTCTGATTGTTTGCGCGGTGGGGGGTTGCCTGGTGCGGGCACCTAAGCAAGCCCCTCCCTTAATTATGCTGGCTGTGTCATCACTACCAGCGGTCTTTTCTTTTCGTTAGAAGATCACATTAGCACAAACAAGTGGATCCATGGTCATCTGACTGTTTGCACCATCAGCGGAGGACTTTTTTATAATCTTCTTGCATGTGCTAACCAGGTGTGCTTACTGGAACTGGTGTTTTAAGGGACTCTCCTATCGATCATCTTCACATGCTTCGTATCCTCTCAGGTTTTTCAACGGGCGAAGGCCGCAGCCTTAGTACCTGGTAGAAGTGCAGGCCTTGAGGTTGGGCAGTCTGATGACGAGAGCAACGAGGACAGAAACGGGGAGGAAAGCCACGTGCCGTTGATGGAATCTCATGATGGAGGCGGACGAAACGTTCACAAGCGACGGCAGTAATTTAAAATCCAGCCTGTTCGCTGGAGTCATAAAACTCTGTCTGTGTATTTCCACCCACACATGTACATGTACCTTAAATTCGTGTCACCTGAGATCTGTTCTTGGCATGGTGTTTTTTATGTATTATTTGGGACTTTGCAGTGATTGTTTCCAGACGATTGTTTTCGTTTGGTGAGGCCAAATTCTTATACCAAATTCTTCTTACATGCTTGACGAAATTGTGCTAATTATAATTAACGTATACAAATGAGAGTTCGGCCGATCGGCCTGTGACTGGTCCTCGCTTGCAAATCTCAAACACAATTTTAGACTCTACAAAAAATCATCCGAGATTTGTATGGCGTAATAAGGCTGGCGGTTTTCTGCATAGAGAAAATGAAGTTTATATCAAATATTGCGATGTTTTTCCGTGCAGCTTAGTATGGCCACGGCCCCTCCGCCAAAGCCTTGGGAACGCTCTCTGGCCACAACCACCTCTTCCACTTCTGCACCTGGTGCACCACCCAAGCCATGGGAGCGGCCTGCTCTGGTGGGGGGCACCACTGCTGACCTCTCACCTGCTCGCCCGAACGCCAGGCCTTGGGAGTCCACACCAGGAGCAGGCGTGTCATACCTAAACAACAGCAGCAGCAATCTAGACAGCGGGAGCAGCATGTATGGCACCTCCAACAGCATGTACAACAGGAGCAGTCCTTATGGGGGTGGCATGGTGAGAAGATGCACACACTTGTGATACACAACTTGTGCACATGCATACTCACATGCTAAAGGGCAAACACCCTCACACACATACACACACATGCGCACGCACGCACGCACGCACACACACAAACACGCACACACACACACACACACACACACACACACACACACACACACACACACACACACACACACAGACACACGCATGCACGCATGCGCACACATGCGTGCTCGCACGCACGCACACACAGGCGCACACACAGGCGCACACACACGCGCACACACGTACACACACATACACAAACGTACACATGCACACATGCAACCAGAACACACACATATATACATAAACACTGTGCACAGGGCACCAGTGGTTACGGGGGCTCTAGCTTGTATGGAGCAGGATCTAGCCCGTACGGGAGTAGCTACTTGAATAGGGGGGCTAGCTCCTATGGGGGGGGAGGAGGGTTGTACGGCAGCGGCTCAAGTCCCTATGGTGCTGGTGCTAGCCCGTATGGCAGCAGGTGCGTACGTTTAAGCGCGTGTTTGTGTGTAGTATGTAAGAGTGTGTGTCTGTGTTTGTGTGTGCGTACGTCTATGCGCGCGTGTTTGTGTGTGCGTATGTTTAAGCGCGCGTGTTTGTGTGTGCGTACATCTATGCGCGTGTGTTTGTGTGTGTGTGTACGTCTATGCGCGCGTGTTTGTGTGTAGGTATGTAAGAGTGCGTGTCTGTGTTTGTGTGTGTGTATGTTTGTGCGCGTATGTTTGTTCGTGTGTGTCTGTGTTTGTGTGTGTATGCTTTTATGTGCATGTATGTTTGTGCATGTGCATGTGTCTGTGGATGTGGATGTCGGCTTGTGCGTGCATGCGTGCGCGTTTGCTCTCATGTCGAAGACTTGTGAATTTAAATTTCACAAGTTTTGTGAAAATTCGCACGTCTCCATGGTGTTCCCGTAGTGCTATACCTTACACTGCTTGCTGTCGCAACATGGCTTGCACGGGCACATGCTGAGGTGTAGGTGTAAGTGACACGCATGCACTCTGTTATCCAAGCACGCTTGCCTAAGTACACTCGCACAAACACACATACAAACACACACACACACATACACATACAAGCACACATACACATACATATACACACACATTACAGTGGCCTGTACGGCGGCAGCAGCCCCTACGGCAGCAGCAGCCCGTACAGCAGCGGGGGAATGTACGGAGGAGGGGGTCTGGGCGGCAGCATGTACGGAGGAGGCGGTGGGATGTACGGAGGGGGGGGTATGTATGGGCAACAAGGG
>Ga0307945_1001677_pt1 | contig 17539 bp, 29 predicted proteins | sample OrgLakmetagen228_FD_201818 | JGI IMG/M metagenome (GOLD analysis project Ga0307945, IMG submission 201818) | Saline water microbial communities from Organic Lake, Antarctica - #228 | ecosystem: Environmental > Aquatic > Non-marine Saline and Alkaline > Saline | place: Antarctica: Organic Lake...
TCTCCCTCACCCTCACTCTCACTCTCACTCTCTCTCTCTCTCTCTCTCTCTCTCTCTCTTTCTCTCTCTCTCTCTCTCTCTCTCTCTCTCTCTCTCTCTCACACTCTCTCACTCTGTGTGTGTATGTGTGTGTGAGATAGTCCCTCCCTTTTCTTCATTCAAAATCTGTCTTACAATGCTCTGAATGCAAGTCAAAACCATGCACATAATTACGCAAAGACAAGCACAAACATGCTTGGATTTGACAGTGGGACGTGCGGGACTTCAGATGCTGGAGGCCGTTGTGGAAGAGTTTGGGCTTGGAAGCGCATCTCCCTTAGGAATGCCCTGGGATTTTCACGAAAAGTGCTGCCGAGATATGGAGGTCAGTGGGAGGAACCTTGGTTTGTGGAGTGGAGAGATTAGAGGGGATTGAGAATAGCAGTGTGACGCTTGAAATCAATACGCCGGAGTGTGAGCCAAGATATGGCAGGTCTGCTCCACATTTTGTCGCACGGTTTTAATAAAAGGCAAAAAGGATATGGTACAAGGAATGTTAAGCGTGCATTTGCATGCCTAATACCGTCGTTAATATTACTGATCCTGCTGTTTCAACACGCACTTCACGCTTTGTGCATTCTTGCTTACCTTTCCCACACCACCCCACCCACTAGGTTCTGCGGTTGGGGGGTTATAACCACCCATGCGTCACTTTTTCCTGGCTTACTTCTAGCTTACATCTTACATACCATCGTTCATGCAAAAGGTATCCAACTGTGGACCATACTCACTTTTTAACCGTTATGCTGGCATGCTCAAACTTGTATTCTGTGCACCACCCTGGGCTCTTGCCTTGCAGCAGCAATGGGGTGCATGCACATTTACTTACACAAGAATCATTACCACCAACGCTGAGTTGTGTGGCACATATACATCAAAGCCAGCACTTACACAGCCCATTTTGCAAGCATTGTAAATTGTAAGATGATTAGAACAAAGCTCAATAGTTGCAAAAAAACTGACCGGTCAAGGAAGCCCCTCCCCCCACCACCTGCGACGTGCTTTGTTGTCTATTACAAGACCATATTTTGTGCACATACACGCACATACACACGCAGGACCACTACCTGCGCAGCTTTTTCTCTACGGCCATTAGTCTGGGTCAGCAGGCCTTGACTTATGGGGTTATGAGTGGCACTGATGGGGGCATCTGCCGAGCTGCCATGGCCCTGCTTGCACAGTGCATGCAGTGGGACTTTAGAAAGCCTGGCATGCCTCCTATCCTGACTGGGGTGTGTGCCTTGTCGTGCGGGTTTGGCTTTTAGTCCCTGTGTGCTGTTTACCCTGCTGTGTGTTGCATGTTGGTGTATTGATGCCTATCCAACAAGTGTCGGTGTCTTCACATCATTATTGAAGCCCTCTGGTAAGCCTAGTCAAACGGATCAAAGGCAGCCTTCGTCAAACGGTTTGCAGCACCGACGCAGTTTGTTGCGCAATGTTTGTAGGCTTGTGTGACTCAATGAGTCACTGCGCTGCTATCAGGAGGTTTTCAACACGTCTTTGCTCTCTGTGTGGTGCAGGCAGCTAGCAAGCGTGTCCCAGGAGACTGCTCTCACTTTGCTCCTGCACAGTCTTGGAGTGAAATGCTGCTTGCCCCCTCAACCACAGAATGGGTGATGGCCTTGCTGCACCAGGTGAGTGAGAGCACTTGTGTTTGTGTGTGTGTGTGTGTGCAACTACTTATCTTGTCCTTGATGCTTTCCAAAATTTGCTCTCATATTAAACCCTTCAGTTGCTAATCACCACTGCCTTACCCAATCCTATTACCTACCTGTTGAGCCGTTCTTCAAAAAGGCACGATTGCGAGGGTACTCACCACCCGCCCAGAAACTTTGGCTTACAATCGCCAAAGAAAAAGGGAAACTAACTGAAACAATGACAAAAGAAAGGAACCAAAAGGAAAGGATATCTCGCTGAGGGGGTTGTTCCTGCTGCTGCTTAGGCCTGGTCTGAAAAATTACGGGCTCAAGGACACGGCCAATCGTACCATTAACTATTAAGTCCTTAAACTACAAAGTCTCCCTGCGATCTAGGACGAAGCAAAGAATGAGAAACAGGGCCTACTCCTTGCTGGTGTAGACAGGCAAAATGGGACCATTCAGACCCCCAGTGTGGCCTGTGCACGTGCAGTCACACGCAGCGTGCGCAGCACGTAGCTACCAATGATGTCATTCTGCTTTGTGCAGTTGCAGTCCTGTGCCATGTGCATGTGTATCAGTGCTCCCATTGTCACATGCACCACAGATTGTATAATCAGTGTTGTGCATTTTACGGTTGACGCCGTCAACCGTCATTTGACGGTCAGGCGTAATTTACAATTTTGACCGTCAGAAACTAATCTTCAGGCGTAATTTACGGTGATTTTAATTTTTGACGTCTGACGGTCGGCTTTACAGTTATTTACGGTGGAAAACCGTCAGGAATTAGTTACTTACGGTGGGAAACCGTCAGCAGCTGGCCAGGCCAGGCCAGGCTCGACTGACTCAGGGCCACACGAGCCCTCTTGGCCTGATTACCGGAGGACATTTTATAATTATATCAATTGCAAATGTTGTTTGTGGGGAAATTGGGGCGCTGAGAGCGTTCCTTGAGCTTGAGCTTGAGTTAACACTCTGAGCCACTGATTACCTGACGCCGCACCGTTACTTACAATTTCCGACCGTCAGTATGAATTTCACTGTTAATTACGGTTATGTGACGTAGACGTCATTTAAGCACCGTAATTAACAGTGCCATTTCTGATTGACGCCGTATGTGCACAACACTGTGTATAATAGTGCGCATGTAAAATTGTAACATGTAAGCCTCAAGGCCATGTTAGGATCAAAACTGCGTTGAGTGTGTTGCTGCTACAATTCCTTGTCGTGTGCACCAGATCCGAGCAGCAAGGGACAGCGGCATTGGGAAAGGGCCTGACTTAGAAGCTTTGGCCAGTGAAGCTCGTCAGCTGTTTGTTGGATTCTGCTCCCTTTCACGTGAAGTGTTCCCTCGCCCACAGCCTCGTGTGGCTGATCCCATTGGTGAGGAGGAGTAATGTTTTTATATAGAACTCGCTCAGTCTTCTGATCTGTATCCAACTTTTCTTAGATGGTTCTTGCGCTCTAGACACGCTTTTTGGCTGTGCGTCATGTCATGACTCATGAGCGGCAAAGAGCAAGAGCATTCTTGCATACTTGCTCACACTTTAAAATTGCAAATTGCAAGTGCTTCACCACACAAGCGCATGAGACCATTCATTTTTCCGCTCCAACTTGCTCAGGCGCATTGTCCCGCATAGGCACATGCACATTTTTAAACACCTGCTTGCAGGCAAGGTTTTGTGCACATTTTTATTAACACAAATCATGCACATTTTCATCAACACAAATCGCACATTGCGCGACACAGATGCACAGACACATGAAGTCTGCACCACTTGTCTACTTGTTTCAAGAATATATCTGAGCTGCCTCACCCATCCGCCTTTGCCTCTTGCCCAACTTCATGTGAGTGCTGTTGCTGGAGCACACGCACGTACACGTACACACAGACATGCTCTGAACCCTCGAACAACTGCTTGCTGCTCCAACAAATTACAGCTGCCTCCCCCCAGCGCCACGCCTTCTTGACCACCCTGATGCGTGTGCTGCTGCCTGATTTGACTCCCCCCACAGCGGCCCTGCAGCAGGCTCGTCTACAGGAGGGTCAGCTGCTGCTAGACGCATGCAGGTAGCTAGCTTGTCAGCTGATTTGACTACAAGATACTAACTGCCATTGCTTTTAGGCAATTTGATTTTATCAAATTGGCTGGAGAGAGGCTGACATTGTAGCTGCTATCGTTACCAACTATTGTAGCTGCTATCGCTTCAAACTATCGTTACGGCTGACAGGTTAACCTAGAAACTAGGTGAACTTACTTGTACCAGCTGATAACTAGTTTTATCTATTTGTACCGGCTTGTACCGGCTGTGGCAGCCCTGTAAGCAGTATTATACAACATGAAAGTCGGTCCTTACCTTCTCCTTTTTTCCCTTCCTCTTCTAGGTTTTTCACTTTATCGGCAAGGATACATCCTGCCAACGAAAAGTCAAACACCGTGCAAAACATATATACACATGAGCACATTAAAAATGTGCCAAAGACGTGCACATATACACACAAGCATGTACGCACACACACACATACACACACACAAGATAAAACACACACACACAAGATAAAACACACACGTATCACACCGATACACAGATGTGTAGCAGCTCTGGCATCCACGCATCGTGCCCAGGCCCTCCAGGCCGCAAGTTTAGAGGCCATGGGGGGTGTTGCAGGTGCTGCCATTGCAGGTAGGGTGTTGCAAGCGTGTGGATACCGTACTGTTTAGGACATTTTATTTCCTGCCATCAGGCTACCGGCAACATCTTCCAAAAGACCAAATGTAATGTTAAGCTGTGAGCTTGGCATTGAGCTCTCAAACACATGGTTTTTCCTGAAACCTAAACGCAGAGCTCGCGCCCCTCTGATGTCTGGCGCAAGTTCACGACAGCTGCAAGCCCTAATGACGTGGTGTCACAGAGTGTATGTACGTGCCATCTTCATATGCATGCATCCACATGCTCTGTCTCTGCAGGTTCCAGTGGCGGTCATGGCGTCGTAGGCGCTTTGGAACTGCTGCTCATTTCAGCCATTGGAGCAGGGGGAGCGCGTGGGGACGACACACAGGAAGGGGATGGCTGGCTCAGGGAGTGCACAGACATGCTAATGGATGTAAGTGGTGGTGGCGCAGCTTTAGGCGTAGCTTGAGACGTGTTCAGGCTTGCCACCGACGTGGCACGCCGCTGTTTTGACCTTGCTGCCGTCCATGTACCCAGTGATTTAAACTTACTGCTGGTGGAGCATTGGGTGTGCAACCTCTTCCAAGCCTCTTTCCCTTTCTTGTCGCCTGTCTAAGATCCTGCTCATATCCCTTGTCAGCCATGACGCGGCCTGTTCCAACACAGTCTTAGTGACAACACACACATTGCATAGCTCTCTTATGTATTGTTCCAGGCATGGTGCAGCCTACTCCAACCTGAGGGCAGCATGATGGTGGTAGCTTGCCACGAAGCAGGCATCAAAGTCCCTCTAGGCACTGCAGCAGCGGCAGCAGTCATTTTTCAAGCATACGTTGCTGACGCTCTCACCGCAGCCGCAGCAGAAGCGCACCAGGTGTGATGATATGAGTAGGTTGCGGCTGTTTGGTGTCTGAGCTTGATTTGCAGGCACACGCTGCAGACACTCTCACAGCAGCTTCAGTAGAATCTCGCCATGTGTGATGAGATGAGAAGTAGGTTGCAGCTGTCTGGCGTCTAGGCTTGTTTTGCTGGCACACGTTGCTGACGTTCTCATTGCAGGAGCGCGCAAAGCAAGAGAAAAGCTTGCCTGTGTAACAAGTCACGTGTGTTAGGTTATAGGGTTAAGGTTAGATTAGGGTTGAGGTTGAGGGTTTAGGATTTCGGTGTAACACCTCACATATATGCTAAAAATAGGATTGCAGAGGGGTTGAGAGACACTCTGATGTTTGTTGCCTGTTGGATGTTGGGCATGAGCACCTGACCGCTGCATTTGTAGCACCAACAAGATGAGGGTTTCTAAGGCACTTACCAGCTGCAGCATCCACTGGCTGCTTGTCCCTGCCATGTGGGCTGGGAAACCAAACTCAAAACAGCGCCCTGATTGTGGCCGTTGCAAAAGTACACCTATGATTAAAGACTGGTTATGTTTGCTCTTCCGCGCGAGCGGCAAACACTGCTAGCTTGCTTGTGTGAATAAAAGGTGTGGGTTGGTTAGTACACAGTTTTGACTGATAAACAGCCCACACTCTTGTGTTCACATCCATACACACTCTTAAACACTCGCGCAGGAAGCAGAAGAGGATGCGCATGAGGAGACCTCTGCAGCTGCTGCTGACAACTGGGTGTGCCGAGCGGCATTGCTCTCCCGTTCCTCTCCCACCTCCTGTCTCCCTTTCCTTGCACACTGTATGGCGCAAGCAAAGGAGGGCCTAGCTTTTGCAATGTCCTCAGGTGGGCCTGTTCTTGTGCGTGTATCTGTAGGTTTCTGTGTTTATGTTGTGTGCATGTTTGTGTATGGCCGGCAGCCACTTGCGATCTCTTGGTTGTAGTCGTTGCGGAAAACACCCGTGACCTGCGCTCACCATTGGCTGGTATGTGACTGCCTTAATGTCCTTTGTAGGTATTGTGGCCAGGCTTTTCTGATACCTTTTGAGCTAAAAAGCTTGCTCCAGCACATCCTGACTATTTCCAGGCATAGACGTACACATGCATGTTCGCCTTTTGAAACTCGGCAAGAAATGTAATCACATACACACATACATGCATGCGCACACAGATACACATGCAGGCATGCATTCACATGCACATACACGCAGGTACTGACACAAGTGAGGCCTTAGAACAGCTGAGCTGGCTGCAACGTATGGCTGCACATTGCCTGGCTGACTCAGGCTCTGGAGAAGTGCCCATGATGCCACAAGCACTAGCTGAGGTGAGAACACACAAACACACACATACACACACACGCACGCACGCACGTTAATTAGAAGGGTACACACATAAACATGTTGAATGCAAAGGCACAAGCCGACACACGCATGCCACAAGTGTCGCAGGAGTGAGAGGAAGAAGAGATTGGGGAAGGAATAGCAAACATTCCTGTAGAAAAAGATGTAGATGATACTGAAGAGGCAAGGGTGCAAGGACAGCGCAAAAGTGGAGGTCAGGTGGGGTCTGTAAACGGCGGCCACGGTAATCTTTGGAGTCAGGGAGGCGATGGTGCTCCCTTCGATCCAAAAGCCAGAGATACTTTCACACTTTTTTGTCTGTTCTGTGAGCTAGCAGCATTTGCGCCTGAAACAATCTAACCTGGCTGGCTGTGCTGTGTGTTGCAGGCTATTGGTGTCGGTGCCCCCGGTGTAATAGAGGCTGTTGGGGTGTGCAGTGAGTCCCTTCTGGATGTTGCTGCCCTTGTGCTGAATGAGGGGGCACGACACGCCATGAGTCCAAGGTGCGTGGGTATTTGCCTGTGAGGGTGTCTCTCTAAATGAGGAATGTGTCTAAGTATATTGTGCATCTGCATGGGTTCCTGATTGTTTGGTATGTTTGTGTGGGCAAGGTGAGGTGCAGGGAGTAGGTGATGCAGAGGCTGCTTTGAATCCAGACACCTACCTGCCACTGTGTGTCCTGTGCTGACGGTTGGTGCACGGCCCTTTGCAAGTCCATCGACCAACGGCTTTGCCATTAATACTTGCGGTGCTTTATCTTTGCATGGGCTTACCTTTGCATCCTCATCAGCCAACGGCTTTTTCATTATTACTAGCTGTCCTGTGCTTTTGCAAAGCACGCATCATTTAGTCATACACACATGTTCAACCCACATTTCCCCCAACCACACAGCACATTCACTCCACATACAAATGTAGCCAAATTTGGCATTCACTCGTTACGAAACTGCCTGCAAAGCGGCACGTGTTTGTGTGTGAATGCCTATGCAGATTGTTGGAGGCCAGTGTGTGGGCCTTGGCGAGGTGGGCTGATACCTACCTGTTCCCAGAAGAGAGCTTACCAGGGCCTCTGCAGGTATATGGATAGGTCGAGTGTAGAAGTGTATGGATAGTGTAGAGATGTATGGATAGTCTAGGTAAAACCCTAAGTGTATGGACTGGAGTGTAAGGTCAAGTGTCAGCCACAAGATTTCTGCGTCTCAGACTAGGCAAGTTTGCCTGCTTGCTGTGCTTTGTGCAGCTTGTGCCTTGTGTCTTATGTTTTGGGATTTGGGCAGGATTCAAGGTCACAGGGTTCTTGACAAGGAGGCGGTACATCGTAAGATTGAAGCACTACGTAGGCCACTACACCCTGTTATCCTCCTAGGTTGAACCGCTACGTCATGTTATCTTTCTAAATTGACGCACTACGTAGGCCACTACTCCCTGTTATCCTCTCTGAGCGCTGCTTTTCTGTTAACTCATAAAGCAGCTCATCGATGCCATATGCATGTACTGTAGCTTATAGCTCATATTTGGGCAGCGGTACATCATTTAGGAGAGAAGCAAAATTAAGAGATTGGTACTTTGACAAAAGGACTGTACCCCTGCCACAGCAAAGGAGGCAAACCTCTCCAAGCTTTCCTTCCTTCCCATGAGCGAGTACCACCCTCACAAGAACAAATTGCTGAAACATCCTTTCAACAGCTACATACGCTTGCACATCTCCTCATCAATTGCGCAGGCCGCTTACGGGGATACGGAGGGCAACACAGGCAGCAAAGGCATGGCCACTTTGGACATGATGGTGAACATAGCAAGCACGTGCTTGGTGGCCTATCCTGGAGAAGGGGCGTTGCACAAACAGGTGAAGTGGGCTACATAGCTTCTGACTACACGCGTTTTTCGACTACACAAGCCTTGTGATTACAAGCCTTGTGATGGCTTGTACATGCATGCCTGCTTAGCCTGCACTCTAAAACCTACGTACACCCTCCTGCCATGGTTCTAGCAAGCGTCTGAGGGTTTCATCACAGGAAAGGGCACCATACACAAGGAAACAAGGGCACAACACAAAGGATTTCATCTACATTGGTCTGAGCGCACACTTGCGCATACATGCACGATCCATGCTGGAATCTCAATCGTACAGATGTTCGAAGGCGCACACATACACACTCACATGAATATAGTATACACGCATCTACGCTGCCTGCGCGTGCTTCAAAATTCCTTGTAATAACAGTACCTGCCTGCGCTGCTGGTGCGCCACTCTGGCATCTGCACTGGCTCAGGCACCGGCCCTGCTGAGTCATTCACTTTTGCACGATTTGTTCCATCATCATGCCACGCTGCTTGCTGCACACCGCAGGTATTGACGCCGCATACGTAAGTACCTACGCTGTACGCCACACACCACACTACCACCATACTATGCTGCTGCAAAACCACAGGTGTGCACGGTGTTGCTACCAACGCTAGTGCGCCACTCCAGCATCTGTCACAGGCTCATGGGCCTACCCTCCTGGACCTCACTGGTATCAGCATTTGCGGCACGTCAGGCAGTGCTCACGTCTGGGCTGGGCCTTAAGCTGCAGCGCGCACTAGCACAGGTGTGTTTGCTTTATGTGTTGTGTTGGGTGCATAGTATAATTGTAGTTGTGTAGCATGCATGATGCATGGGACCTAAAAACCTAGCTCACAAAAAGAAGGACCGCCCCTACCAAATCGTATACCTCCCCAGCAGCGCGCACTACAGCACAGGCGTGGGCAAGCATATAAGCATACAAGGGAGGTACGTATTTAGAAGTGGCCAAAGCAAAGGCAAATCAAAGGCAAAAGGCGAGAAAGCAAAACGGCTGAGGGTAAGTCAAGGTTCTGGCACCTCTGGCATTTCTGCTGATCCTGTCTGTCCTCTGTACCGCGTCATTTCTGCTGTGCCAGGAATTGTGGACCTTTGTCATTGCTTGTGCTTGAAACACTCTTTTATCTCACCATCCCTCACAAGTGCTCCACTACTGGAATATATCAGGGAATATATATATATATATATATATACCTGTTCTTATGCAGTCACTATAATACTGCAACCCGCTTCTCTCACCTTTAGCACTCTGCTGTGTCAGTGCATCGTCACAGCTCCTAGCAGGACCAGGCTTCTAGATGCACGCTATGTGAATGGCTCACCTGTCCGCTCGTTGCGCCTATTGTGCTGTGTGTGCACATGCAGAGCTTGTGCTTAGCTGCTGCAGGCCTGAACCGCTCTTCAGTTGCCCAGCAGTACGTCAGCAGCCTCGTGTCCCCTACAGCGCATGAGGTGGCAGCGCTGGCATCGCAACCAAACTTAGCGGTGGGTTAACTGGAGGCGTACCAGCAGCAGCATTGATGACCATTGGGTTACAGACACTAGTGTCAAGAGTCATGAGCAGGAACGGTGTTGTGACAACACTCATTGTGACAACATCTCTGTGAGCACAAAGTGCAGCCATTCACTTCCATGCCCTTGTCTTCAGTACTTACCACTCCTTCTTCCTGGGAATCCTGCATTAACCTCCTTTTCTCATCCTCACTCAATCTTTGATACCCCCTCTTTTGCTTTCCCTGTCTCATGCATGCTCACCTTTCCTTCCTCGGCCACTTACTGATGCACGTGCGCACACACACACACACACACACACACACACACACGCACACACATACATCAATACATGCACGCTTTCCCACTCTCACTGATGTGTTCAAGCATTACTTCCAGCTGTCCAACTGCTCTGCCTAACAGATGGTGCAACCACTCACACTTTCAAATCTGGCACGCATGTGTGTGTGTACCTGCATGTGCAGGAGCTGTCCTCTCGTGCAGATGCAGCGACCACATTGTGCTCTTGCTTGGAGGCCCTCCGCGGTGCCACACGTGCCACCTTGGGGCGCACACAACAACCCTTGTGGGCTATATCCATGGGTCTTCTGGGGCCACTGCTTGCTTTACAGGTGTGCGTATGTTTTTGTGTTGATGTTACACTTTCATTTCCTATTAATGTGATGTCTTCATACCCTACCTATCAATGCACGCAATTTGTGTCCTTTGCCCTTATTGTTGTGCTTGCGCGTATTTGGACACATATTGAGGTGAAGCACGACAGGCTAGCTCACCCTGTGATCGTAAGTCTACATTACCTCTGCAGCGTGGCTTGCAGCACGATGCTCTCACACCAGCCTGACCTCCGTTGTGCTTGTACACTGACTGCTACTCCTGCTCGCCCCAAATTCTGAAGCTTCACCTACCATGGAAATGCATCTGCTGCAGCGTGCCTTCAAGCACCACACCCTCATTGTGGCCCTGCTGCTCAAGCTGGCCTCCAACATCGTTGAGAACCACGTGTCGTACCTGAAGCCAGAGGAGGTTGGAGTGCTGCTGCAGTGGGTGCTCGTCCTGCTGCAGCAGTATGCGGAGGACAACCAGTGGGTTAAAGAAGGCACAGCGGCCAAGAGCTTAGTGGTGAGGGTGTCCCGAATATCACAGCAAGAGATACTCGTGGTCATTTTGCAAGCCGATAGCGCTGCCATGCCCTTATGTGCTTGCACTTACCTGTTGTTCATTTGCTTGGGGGCTTCTATTTAGTTTTGAAGGTGTGTAGCAACTCCACAGTTTACGATCTGTTTTCCCATACCTCTAGCTCTACCACATCTCTTGTGCCACATCACATGCTACTCGCCGTCCTTTTCAAGAGGCCATTCATCGCCTTTCCTATTTCGCGCTCCTGCCTTGTCTTTTATGCTCGCAGTATGAGAAGAAGTTGGAGGCAGCTAGAGACCTGCGTGCCCTCCTACGCCTTCTCGGACACATCACGCAGCGTGACCTGGATGATACTTTGCCTTCAGGTCAGTAGAAATGTGCTATCTGGCTTTGGACACATAAAGGAGTCGTACAGGGGGAGTCCACTTTTGAAAAGTTTAGCCTCCCATGGCTACACCGATCCCCATTCTGTCACTGCACGCGTAGGTACCTTGCAGTCCAAAAAGGTTGGGGACACGGGGGGCTCATGTGTGTGCGGTGGGGTGCAATAGGCAGAGGAAGGGATGCCCCAATAATACAGGAAGGGTGTCACAACTGCCCAGCTTTTGCTCCTCATTTTGAAACAGGTCTAAACATCCTGCACCTTCAGGTGGGCAGGAGGGACAGTTGGAAATTTTTCCTATGCAAAACCCGAGCCTGACACAGTTTCAAATCGCGGCTTTTTTGTGAACAACAAAATAATGTTTTTGAATTGAATCTAGGAAGTGGCGGGCGCATTTGGGCAGCGTTATGTTTGGACGTTTGTGTTTGACATTCTGGAATCTACATACAGGAATGTTCTCCCCCTGCAGTGGTGTGGGAATTTCCTAGTTGCAAGTTCGAACACTTTTATCTGAAGATCATTCAGGGCTTCACTAACTTTAATGTTGTGGCAGGCCAGGACACTTGGCATGTGATCAGTATTTAGCAGGCCTACATGGATTCCCTTAACAGATCCTTCTGTTCGATGACATTAATGTTTTTTCTTCTTTTCAAATTTTCAGGGAATCCTGCTTCCTCCCAAGGTGTGGCTGCTGCCACAGTTGCAAACAGCCACCTCCACCACACAGGCGTACCAGGCGCTCAACACTCAGACACAAGCACCGCGCAGGTTTGCCAAGTGTTTTTGTTGAGCTGCAGTACCCGTGCCCGTTTTATCATTGCGCTTGTCTAGAAAATTTAGTTTTGAATTGTTATTAGTGCATTCCCGCCACCCTTTTTTTGCTTGTTCTAGTGCGTCTTGTACAGGTCTGTCGCAATGTTTCCCAAGCTAAACCATTAAATTTCACACGTTTGGATTGTCACTTGGGTGTTTTTGCCGAGTTGTCAGCTACCATACCGACTGCAAAATTTCCTCACATGTCCTGCTGGTGGTGTGTTATGCAGGTGGTTGTTTTAGGCCTAAATATTCTGCTCCCTCTGATGACCACGGAACTTCTTAAGTTCCCCAAGCTCTGCAACCTGTACTACAACTTGCTGGTCTATGTCCTTGAGAACTACCCAGACCAGGTGTGCTGCGCATGGGGTGGTTATGGTGTGTCGTTTTTTAGGTAGCTTGTCTCTTCTTGTAAACAGCATTTTGTTGTCGTGTTTTCTATGTGTGATGCAATCACCCCAACCCATCGCTAACAATGAAAATTACACTCCCAATTCCATATCGTACAGCCGGCTAGGTGACTGACGAGCAATTTACTTGGCTCTTACCACGCAGATTGCTGGGCTGCCCTCTCACCACTTTGCAGCGCTCATGTCCTCGCTAGAATATGGCCTCACATGCAGTACAGATAGCTTGGTGGTCGGGAATGCATTACAAGGCCTTGCTGGTATGTATCGAGGGCAGGCAATTGCCTGTGCTGTGTGTGTTGCCTTGCAGCAGATGTTGTCTCCCCTGACAGTTGTCTGTTCACTGTTCTCCTTGCCACGTTCACATATGGCTTGCAGGCGTCACACTGCACATGCTATAACTTTGTTCCTGCAGGTCTGACCCACTATCAGCACACGTCTCGGATGAAACATTTGCCAGGTCTGAACGTGCACAGCCCCCCTGGTGGGCCTACTATGACGGCAGCAATTATGGAACGAATATTGAGGTGAGACTAATCACATGTGAGAGCTGTAAAGGGTGCCAAAGGCTAGAGTTTACTAGTACTTGTCTAAGCACGACTTCTTCACTAAATGCACTTCCCCTATGTGTAGCGTGGCCAAAACCGTGTGCACACATGTACACCCAAGGTAATTGTGGAGGTGCCTCTGTTACAGGCTCTGCATATGGACTGCGCATGTAAGATTCTGGCTAGTTCTTTTTCGTTTGCATCGTGAGATGCAGTAGGCGGGGGATATTACCAAGAAAACACTCACAACTAAGGCCCTCACAACTTGCTCTAAGACAAATAAAAGAAAGCAAGGGAAAAGTTAAACTAAGCTCAAGTTAAGAGCAAGCTGTGAGGACCAAGGAAATAAAAGACGGAGAAACAACAGAGAAACTGATAGAGTGCATATCACTTTTGCTGCACTGCAAGAACTGGAGTTCATGTGTTTCACACTGAACTCAGCAGCTTGAAGTAACGTACCTTTCTGATAACACCCCCCATAAATATCGTTTTTTGCCCTGTGGGGTGGCTGCGGTAAGCATTGATATTATCTTTTTGGCCCTGCGGGATTGTACGGGATCGGTGCAAATAATATTAGTTGGGTCGCTGCAAATCATGAGCGACTTGAGCGACGAGAGGTCCCTCGCCCTGCCCCCCGCCCCATCCCCCGCCCCAATGGCACCAGCAGCACCAGCACCGCCACTGCCAGAGCAGCGCATGGATGAGGATGAGGGGGAGGCTGTGTGGCAAGGAGAAGATGCAGAGGAGGGGCTGAAGAAGTCCAAGCTGCAACGCTTGCGCATGCAGAGCAGGTCAGAGCAGCCCCGCGGCTGACAGAGGAGCAGGGACAAGGTCACACACCAAGGCTGCCCTTACCCAAGCCGCACCAGCAGCACGCACAAGCAAAGCACCCGGCAGCAGCAGCAGCAGCAGCAGGGAGAACAAGGAGGACAGCAGCAGCAGCAGTGACATTGGCTAGGAAGAAGATTTGGGGGGGAGGGCGTAGAACAGAGAACAAAGTCACATGTAGACGGCATGTTAGCGGAAATCCTTTGCCCTTTCGTGTTCTCTTACATTTAAACTGTTTGTAAAGCTTAATGGTGCTGAACAGGGCTAAAAGCCCTGCGGGGTTGAGCGGGAAGGGCAAAAATATGTTTTTGGGGGGTGCGGGAAGGTGCGGGATTCTGCTAAATGTAAATGTTTCTGAAATTTGGGGTGCGGGATGAGTACAAAAAGGTACGGTACGTGCACTTTCACGCTCTTGGCTGATGCATATTGCAGGCTGGTCCTGCTTGAGGATGCTTCATATGATTTGGTGGAGCTGGCTTCCGGCGCCCTTCAACTGCTCCTTTTGGCGGAGCCTGATGCTTACATTGCCCTTGCAAAGCAGCTTGTCCAACAGGTGCGTCCCTAATCCTCTTTCTTCACGTAGCATCCTGCAGATTCCACGTGTGCACGTGCCCATGTGCTCATGCTTGAATGACTTGGCATGCTTGTGCTGGTCGATATTGAGACGTATTCCACCCCTCTTTAAAACCTGAACATGCATCCCATAATAACCAGTGCAGAAGGACTTCAGAGCAACACAGAATCGGTTATGGCATGCTCCCGTCATCCCATTTTTGAGTCCTCTTTCTGTGAAGTGATGTGGAGCAATCAAGCAGATTTAGGCTCAGATCACGCATACTGTTACAGGGGGGAGCTTTTTATGCAGACAGGTTGTCTGAGAGAAGACAAGTTGTAGAGAAAACGTTCATACTTCATGCCTTGCTGCCACCTCTATGCCTTTCTGTGTATAAGTACTTAGCAAGTCATTGCAAGTTCCAACTTGCTGCAAGTGTCTAATAAAATATGGGAAAACCTTGTACTTTGGTTAATGCAAGCACTGCCGTATAAATGACCCTGATTTCTTCGAAAGCAGGGGGTGGGCAGGGGATTGCGTTGCCCCTGCTGCTGGTGCTTGTGCCACCAAGTCGTCGAGGCGCCCCAATATTTGGGTGGTGCGGAGGCCGCCTGCGCCGTTGGGGAGGGACAACACGGGTGTCAGGGTCTTTTGGAATGAGCGGGTGATCCTCCCGCTTTCTGCACGGTCGTTGCCAAAATAATGAAGATAGCATGAATGAGCAAAGCTAGGATGACTGTTTTAAAATTTTTGGTACAGGCTAGGTTTTCTCATCTCCGTAAAGTTCATCCTATGCTAATAATAAGCAATTTTATACTTTAAACAGCTGCCCAAAGCTGTAATTTTTTTACCTTATTCCTTGAAGTGTTAAAAACGCCCCATTAAACACAAAAATGTAAATTTTTACTTTTGCACACAGGCACAGCATCAAGACACGAGCAGCAGGTCACGTTTGGAAGGAGCACTGTTCAGTCTCTTACAAGCTGTGAACCCCGAAGGTGCTGAGTTCACAGTCTCATTGCCGAAACCAACCCAAAAAGGGTTTAGAGAAGCCCTATGTAGTACAGTACAAGATGTGCGTGGCGTCATACGTTTGCGATGATTCGCTCTGTAATTGTCGTGTAATTGTTTGCAATAATTCGCTCTGCAATTGACTACCTACACCACGTGCTTACTTATTGGCGCTTTGTTTCCTCGAGCTAAACCAGGAAGTATATCATCTGTTGCCAATATCGCATGCAAACGAAATGAACTAGGAAATAAGTGCAGCCGGTAAGACCACTCCCCACGTATATGCATTCATATTCAGGAATTAATATAGCGTCATTTAAGTGAACAAAAACCTCTGCTTCAACTTCAAGCAACGCACAACAGGATGATCCTCTTGGCTTGAATAAAAGATATCTCCCGGCTGCCACAAACAACAAGCACACACCTTGGTGGAAAATTCGTGATCCAAGCTTGACAAGAGGTTACAAGGGGTTACAAGGATGGCCTACAGCCCGAGACTCTGGCTGATGGCAATTGGCTGGTGAAATATCAACCAGTGTCGAAAATTGAATCTAAATCTGACACAAACATGAGGAGTCTGTATGAGTCTTGATTCAGGAATGCATTGATCTCAAATTCAGTGATACTGTGATGACAAGCCAAGAAAGGAATAAGTTCAGAGCTTGAAGGAGCAAACGCACGCAGGGTCGTAAACATTCCTTCAAAAAGGTCTCTGTATCTCATGCGCAGCTCGCACACTTCGACACATTTGTAAAAGAAAAGCACATGCTTCTCATCTTGAACTTCTCCACACTCACATTTTTATCACAAATGCTAGAACCACCATGCCATTTGCAAGACTCCACTCTCAAATGGTGTGCACGCAATCTGAACCTGCTGAAATTCCTCAACACATGTTTGTCCAACTCCTTGTACAAGTAGGAGGGGATAGAAAATGGAGAACCTCTAGGACCACTCTCAGAACTCCCACACCACTTGTGATACGTCACTGCTTTCTTGTTTACTGCGCAAGGACATGAAATATCAGCTTCCCTCCATACCTTCAAATGTCTGAAACGCAAATCGCAAATGAACTTTTGCATGGGAAGCAACCTGTGTGGCTCTCAGCATTTTCTGTTTGAACATTGCACTACCTTGCAGTCCATTGAACGCATTCGAGACTTGAGCAGACCAGCAAGGACTATAAAAAAAAGCAAGATACAAACCTGCCTTCAGCACACGACGTAGAGTCTCACTGTTGGAATCAAGCATGCTATTAAAAACCTGATGGAAGCACGGAATGAACCAGAAAATTTTCAAGGGCTCCTAACCGCACTCTCTAAGCACCGCCCAATTTGTTGTGCTGTTCTTCACTCCAAGAATGCGCCTCAAGGAACACAGATGCCTCTTCTGTAACTAGCTGCCAAATTCACTGCCTTCACTCAGATACACTGTGCCCCACACCTGACTCGCATACATCCCAGCAGGAATACCATACACCTTAGACAACCAGAGCATAGCATGAGGCCTGCTTTTTGAATCGTGACTCTTGGCAAACTCAGAAATCCTGCTCTGTGCAGCCATGTAAGGCCGCACCGCATGTTCCTCAGCTATCTTCGGATTCATCCTTCTATCAAGCAGCATGCCCAAATATTTGAACCTGTCCTTCTCTGGAAGCACCACACCATCGTACGTAAACGCAAAGGAGAGACAGACTTACTATTGACACAGTCAATCCTTTCTTCTCAGCGTACGTACGAAGCTTGTTCAGCATCGTCTGCATTTCACCAGGGTCATTAGTAGTTAATTCAAGGTCATCAGGATACAGCATGTGGGACACACAATTCACTCGATCACCAGTCGCGGCACCCTCAATGCCCTCACTGATCTCTCTGCCCATGTCATTGATGTACAAAGAGAAAAGGAGGGGGGACAGAGGGCACCCCTGT
>Ga0307945_1001685_pt1 | contig 17501 bp, 20 predicted proteins | sample OrgLakmetagen228_FD_201818 | JGI IMG/M metagenome (GOLD analysis project Ga0307945, IMG submission 201818) | Saline water microbial communities from Organic Lake, Antarctica - #228 | ecosystem: Environmental > Aquatic > Non-marine Saline and Alkaline > Saline | place: Antarctica: Organic Lake...
CTCTCTCTCTCTCTCTCTCTCTCTCTCTCGCACACACACACACACACACACACACACATACACATACACATACACATACACACACACCTGTCATGACCAGCTGCGCACGCAGGAGCTCTGCCACTCCAGGAGGACCGTACACACAGATAGGGGGCAGCTCTTGCCCCTCTTGCGTGCCTGACCCATCCCCTGCCCTTTCTTGGAAATGTTGATCCCCTCCGTCGCTGCTGATGCTGCTGCTGCTGCCGTCGCTGCTGCTGCTGAGACTGTGTGCTGTGACCCTGGCCTCGTCAATGGCTTGCAGAGTGGTGCCCAGCCCATAGCAGTGGTCACCGTGCATATGGGTGATGAAGATGCTGCACAGGGTGGCAGTGAGCACGCGCGTGTGTGTGTGTGTGTGTGTTTGTGTGTGTGTGTGTGCGTGTGTGTGTGTGTGTACGCGAGTGCATTTAATGTGCCTTACCTACTTTTTCATTGAGCACAAGCTCGCACACAGAGACAACGTGTGCACTTCATTTGTCTTGCCTTAAAGTCACACATGCCACTGGTCGCACTGTGCTAAAAATAAAAGGTTGCGAGCATGCGCCCTCATGCACATACACCCCAAAACACACACACACGCACACACAGACAACAACCCATCACACACCTGTGCACGGTGTGCAGTTCCAATTCAGCAGCGGGCAGCTGACGATGTGATCCCTCCCCACAGTCTATCAAGTACGCATGGTGAGGCACACGCACCACCGTGCAGCTCACGTTGCGCTCAATGGTGGGGTTGCCAGAGGAGGTGCCCAGCCACGTCACCGCCATGCCTGCAGCCCGTGCGATAAGAGTGAGAGCACTGACGTTAGGTAATTAAAATCAAGATGCGTTTGAGGAGGGAGAGAGGCTCCAGAGCTTGTGCTTATACTAGCCAAACCGGAACGAGAGAATGCACTGGCATGAAGCAAAGGTAAGAGCGGACTTCGTGATGGGTCTTGGCCAAAGTCAGCATGCGTCAAAAAGGGGAAGATTCCAGAACAGGTGCAAGCAAACGGCAATGAAAGGACTGCAATTAAAGGCACCAGGCACAGGCACCCAACGATACGACTGCAGTCACAGGCACCAGTTAGGAGCATTTTTGTACGCGTGCATTGGTGGTGCAGTAGCTGTACGCGCTCGCGTTTGCACAGAAGATGTACGCATGCATTGACAGATGTGTGTAACAGGCTTGACCAGAACCGTATAGATACACCGATTTTGAACGTGTTTTTGAATAGTTATCTGGTTATAAAAAGACAGTGTAAACCCATATAAGATATACGGTTTGACCAACATTCATACGGAATAGGGTCAGGAGACAGGAGGCAGGTGAGGGAGAGGGGTGAGCTTACGTACATATTAATAAAGCGCGTGCGCACACACACACACACACACACACACACACACACACACGCACACAACAGCAACAATAAGAGCAATACTTCCACATGCTCCCCCCCCCCCCGACACACACACGGGAGAGCAGGAATGTGCATGCTGGCAGTGACAAACAGCTGTTTCTCAAACCGCTTACACAACTCCTTGTGCCCACCAGTCTTAAGTTGCAACTCCTGCTGAGCTCCAGGGGGTAGGCAGCCCACTTGTCTTAAACCCAAGTCGTCTGGCCTGAAGTTTTCAAGTGTATTGACAGGAAGCCTAGGTTGGATAGGCAAGCGCCTATGTGTGCGGTCCCCTTTACCACCGCGGCCTTTAAAACTGCTGTTGCTTCTTCTCCTGGGGTACGCGTCATCCTCATCCCTGGAAGGACCCTGCTCCCTTCTCCCGTCCGGGGTCTCCTTGAACTCAGGCTGGTCGAAGAAGGGGCGTACAATTGCCGTGTACGAAGGACCTGCGGCAGGGACGTTCGTGTGTGTGTGTGTGTGTGTGTGTGTGTGTGTGTGTACGGGCATGTGCGTAATTAAGAGTGTGTGTGTGTGTGCGCGCGCGTGTGTGCTTGTGTGTGTGTTTGTGTGTGTGTGTGTGTGTGTGTGTGTGTGTGTGTGTGTGTGTGTGTGTGTGTGTGTGTGTGTGTGTGTGCGTGCGCGTGCGCGTGCGTGTGTGTGCGCGCGCACGCATGTGCGTAATTAAGTGTGTGTGCACGTGTAAGCTTGTGTGTGTGTGTGTGTGTGTGTGTGTGTTGTGTGTGTGCAATTCTGTGATGAAACTAAACAATGGCCCAAGACTCAGGCCCACAACGGTGCCATTGCTTTCTATAAGAAGAAAACATGCTCCACACATTAAGCAGACCTTGTTGTTGGACGGCGGAAGCACGTACGGAAGACCCTTTGGTGTGCGCCTGCAAATTAGATAACCTCATATTGTTCGTATTCAGATATAAATAGTTAGGTACATTAGAAACCATTTACCAAACTTGAGCTGGAATGCCACAGAGTAATCTATTAAAATGAAATTATCACGCACATACCCCTGTCAGGACTTTTGGTTCAGTGTAATGCTGTGAAATGCTCTTATGGTTCGCATTTATGATGACCGAAACAAATGCTCTTATGGTTCGCATTTATGATGACCGAAACAAATTAAAAAATTGATAGGGAAACGCACTGGTGCTTATGAGGACGCGCGGCGTAGGTTTGAACACCGCAAAAACCGCAAAAATGACGGCCGCGGAGAGGGGGCAACGATCCTCCCGTAAACGGCCATAGGGAAACAGCTCAGACTGAAAGGTCTGAAAGTGAGGAGGGTAGCCCAGCTGATGGCCAGGGGGAGATGGAGAGCTCAGAGCAAAGGCTGTTGCATGCTGGCCAAGCAACGCCGCTTGTCCTCATAAGCACCAGTGCGTTCTCCCCTATTTTTTATTTTTTACATATTTTTCGGTGCCGCCATAATTACAGGGCACTGCAGGACCAAAAAAACTCCAAACTAGAAAATGAGGCTTTATAAAGCCCGTTTGAGCCCGTTTCTGTGCGGTCTAACTTTTGTTTCACGCTTGTATTATTTCATGATACCCTAATTTTAATCATGGCAATCATAGTATGAGTGGTGAACTCACGGTGGTTGATGCTGCTGTCATTATTAATGCAGTAGGTGTGCACTCTTTTCTCTATTGCTCCCAAAGAGTTCACGATAATAGGGAGCTGCAACTTTACATGACTTAAGTAATATGTGTGTAAATAATTTTCAGGGCAAACGATGCAGTGTGCGAGCCAGGATAGCATCTCACGTATCAACGATCACTGGAACATCATACGCGACCAAAAGGAGTGATCGATATATGCCCAATACAACTAATCTTTGCAGCTCCTGGTTTCTTTAAATGCATGATTTACTGCGCTCCTCTGCAAGCGTATACAACTCTGTTAAAACTGTGTGCACTTGTCCACTACTCGTCTTGAACATCAGTGGACGTTAAAATTAACTGCCCTACAAAACTAACCCAGAAGCTACACTGTTCGGCTAGCCTGGCATGTTCTTCTTCGTACTAGCAGATGAAATTGAGCATTATATGTAACATCATCACTCCAACGAACTAGCGCTGCTGGTGCGCGTTAGACAAAGCCTGTGAAATAAAATTCTTCAGCTGTCCAAACCCAGAGACGCCCATTGGTGGCTGGTCACACAGCTCTGCTGGCGCTACTGTCAGATCATTCGGGTCAAGACCACCTGCGAGGCATGAGCGTGTGTTATGTACAAGCCAGCAAGGGGCAAGACTATTTATACTTCGTTGACTTCAGGACAGAGCCTAAATCTAGTTAATTAGTACCAAGACAAAATAGGATGAATGACTAGTAAGAAATTTTTAAGGAAACACAAGGCTTACGGCGATTGGCCTCCTCTGTGATCAGTGCTGTCCACTGCCGTGACACATTCCTCAAATGCTCCAACTGCCCGTCTTGATCCTGTGCAAGTTTAAAAATTGAGTTGTTGAAATAAAAGTGTACGCTGTTAATCCTAAACCCTAACCCTAAACCCTTAACCTAACCCTAAGTGTGGTCTTGGCCAGATCATTGCCCGTTTTAATCTTGTGCAAGTTTAAAATTTAATTTACTGTAAATTTAAGGTGTACGCTGTGTGGTCCCGGCCAGATCACTGCTTAGTGCGGTACTACAGATCTCTGGACCACTTAGTTCTAGCGACCTAACGCTTTGTTAAAAACAGGATCATGTTAACTATTTGTCTAGTGACCTAATGCACTGTTAAAAACACAATCGTGCTAACTACAGCTTCAAGGAACAATAATTGCGGGCAACAGATCATGTTGTACTGGTAAGCTCATATTTCAGTGTCATGGTTGATGTGCGAGGCACAGGCCTGTGCAAGCAGACAGCGTCCTTTGGTTATATCCAGCTCTGCTTTGTGTCAAAGTTATGACGCGCCAGTGCTTCAAATTCATTTGTTCCATCACACACACACACACACACACACACACACACACACACACACACACACACACACACACACACACACTACACACACACACATGCATGCGCATACACACACCCACCTGTTTTCCTTCATCACTCGTGCTCGCCCTCCGGTGTACTAGCATTAATACAGGCCGGTGCAACTCCAGTGCCTGCCACACCTGCGCCAACTTGGCAGCTAGCGCATCCCTGCTGTGCTGCTGCTCCTGCTGCCGCCGCCGCTGCTGCTGCTGCTGCTGCTGCTGCTCCAGGTGCTGCATTTGTTCCTGCCGTGCATGGCTGCCATCATCAGGCGTGTCTATAACACCATTGCCCGCAGCACCTTTGCCTTCTGCTTGGCTGGCGGGCGGGGTGCTTGCAGGGAGGATTGGAGGGGACTTGAGAGTGGAGCAAAACTGCTCAAGGGAGTCCACGGTGAGGGTGAACACAAGGCAGGAGAGAATGCCTGCGTGAACACAAGGCAGGAGAGCCTTGTGTTGAGGAGAGCCTTTTGTGGAGAAGGCCTGAGAGAACACAAGGCAGGGGCACCTGAGTGAACACAAGGCAGGGGCACCTGAGTGAACACAAGGCAGGAGCACCTGAGTGAACACAAGGCAGGAGAGAATGCCCGCATCAAACAATGCAGAGCTAAGAGGGCACAGTATCAATGTGAGAGAAATTTAGTGTTGATGCTAGGTTGCGTAGGTGTGGGTCTTTTTGATGCTAGTTTGAGTGGATGGGTGATCAATGAGAACCACAAGATGTTGCTGTCGGGTAGACATATGATGAAGTGTAAGAAATAGGTTGGTGTTTTTATGCATGGTGCTACACCATGCAAAAAGGATTGAACTAACAACATGCCTCATAGGGGGGTTTGTTTTTTAACTCTCTTTAATTCCAGATCGTGCGTGTCCTTTATACTCAGATCATGCCCATCAAATTTAGATCATGTCCTTCAGAATATGAACACAGTGCAGCAAGTCCCAGCTGCATTGTTGGGATTGCATTGGGGTTCACCGTGAATTGTGCAGCAGTTTGGTGCATGTATTTGACATTTGAAAGATACACAAAACTGCAGCAACCATCTGATTCAGTGAGGTTGGTCATCCACTCGACATTGCCTTCTTGCTCAGCATCTGATTGATGATTGTACAAACCCACCTCAGTGCATCACCATTGCCTTATTTACAACCTCAGTATATCCTCCTGTCCCTCAGTCAATATGCTGCTTCACATTACCTGCGGTTCTAAAACATTAGAACAGCATGAACAACAGTCGCGCTGTTGCAGAGTGGTTCAAGATAGTAACGCACGCAAGTGGCTCCATTTCCTTATTTAAATGTGAAGAGTGATTTTTCACTGCCTGCGTAATTTCTTTTATATAATTACCACGCATCATGCATCCTAAACATTAAAACAGCATGATCAGCGGCCTCAGAAAACTCACACACCATGGCTGAGGTCGGTCACCCAGCTAGCAGGGGGCACTTTGGCATCTGGCTGTCCCTTGCCTGACCCATTGCCATCTCGCAAGGGGGGGCATGCCAGAACGGCATAGGCTGAGGGGTGGTGCATAATGGAGCGGATTTCTGTCCAGGATTGATGGCAGGGCACCTGAGGAGGGTCAGAGAGTCCCAAGCACACTTAATGTGCATGAAAAAGAGTGGAGCAATGACCGAGTGCTTGCTGTCAAATTGAGGAGGGTCAGTGAGCTCTAGTAAAGCTTTCGTGCAGGTAAAAGAAGAATGTAGTGCAAGCGACCGAGCAATCGCCGAAATCTTGTAAAATGAAGAAGAAGCTTGTGCTCTAGTTCCAGCAAAGTCCTCCATAATCTGGCAAACAAGGCAAGTACGGTATTAAGCAACATCGCTAAAGATAACTGCCTATATGGCAATAAAACAGTAAAAAAAACATCTGGGGGAAAAGCGTTTGTATGCTTTCAATGTTTCTGTTGAAGCCATTTACCTGCAATGAGAACCAACCACACATTTACTTCCCATGCTACATTTTTCGACAAAACACACAGGCCAATATTCAAAAGATACACAAACATCCTCAGCTAACACACACACACACGTTGTATGAGCATTAGGCTTTGCTTTCTGTTTGTCAGTTATCTTCTTTTTGTGCATAAGTTTCCATGAAACCTGCCCATTCTTATTTTTCTTGCTTTCCCTGGGAGCCTACTGCTTGTCCTTGCTTGGCCATCCAGCCCGTGCTAAACTTGATGGTTGACCAACCCTACACGGCTTGGTATTGACGGGCATGCCACTGGGACTGGTCAGTTTTAGAGCCTCAGCCAATACATAATTGACCATTGTGTCTCAGAAATTGATCAACCCAATATACCTTGGTGTCGATGGGCATGCCTGTCAGGAACTGATACACCATCCCTGCTCCTGCTCCAGGGAGGCCAGACACAAACACGTAGCGCAGTGCCTCATCCGGCTCAGCGTTTGGCCCTGCAGGACGCACGATGCCAACGACACGCCTCCAAGCAAGCAAGCGCAGCAGGAAAACTGCAGCCACCTGTGAATTAATTCGGCGGGCAGCCATTAGCGGGCATTAGCGGGCAGTGATTCGGTGAATTTCAGGGTGAGAATCGGGTGAAAACAATTGAATGTTGTGGTGCTGTGTGAAATGTGAAATGCTGGATTGCCAGTAATTGAGCGAACTGGCATCCAAAGCAGGTAGTGCAAAAGTAAGGTGGTGCTAATGAGTAAGCAGTATCGATAGCATAGCATCAGACTGTACATCATACTTTTATCCAGACAAACCTGGAAGGTGATAACAAGCAAGTACAACTTTTACTATCAAGACTATCAAATTTTGTGAAGGTATCATACTTCTGCTTTGAGCTAGACAAAAGGCACATTGCCAGTATTAATTTGCACTCCAGTATCAAAGGTATCAGTATCAGTGTCAGTATCAGTACCAGTATCAGTATCAGTATCAGTATCAGTATCAGTATCAGTATCAGTGTCAGTGTCAGTATCAGTGTCAGTGTCAGTGTCAGTATCAGTACCAGTATCAGTTTCAAGTATCAGTATCAGTATCAGTATCAGTGTCAGTGTCAGTATCAGTGTCAGTGTCAGTGTCAGTATCAGTACCAGTATCAGTTTCAAGTATCAGTATCAGTATCAGTATCAGTATCAATTTGCACATCAGTCAAAGGCACATTGCCAGCATAATACTGCGCATCAGTCAAAGGCACATTGCCAGTATCACTTTGCGCATCAGTCAAAGGCACATTGCCAGTATCACTTTGCGCATTAGTAAAAGACACATTGCCAGCATCACTTTGCGCATTAGTAAAAGGCACACTGCCGGCGTCACTATGCGCATCAGACCTTCAATCCCATTAACGACAACAATGGTGCTTGGATCCCACAAAAGGCTGTGTCAAGGCAGTGTGCACCGGTCACACCTCGTGCTGATAGACTACAAACAACAAGAGCAATGGCACAGCAATCTGAAAAATTCCAATGTCACCACAAGCGGGTCTCAGTGGCATTGGGTTAAGAACGCCACAACACCACACACGCATCACACAATACCACACACACAACATTCTTTGTGGTGATAAGAGTACCTGATACAATTCATACAACCTCACAGAACCTAAAGGGCGTCCATTACGATGCTAACAAAGCTCAGGATGAGGGAAGACACAGCAGAGCAAAATTGCAAAACAACGCAGGCTGGGTCTGGGCAAGTAGGCCCGGTTCTTTTCCATAACACACGGATTGCGAAAAGTACGGTGAGGGTCACAACAGGGAGCGATAGCGATGAGCTACCTCTTTTGGGAAAACAAAAAACAGTGAGCTTTGGGAGCAGCTGGGATAGCCACTCAGCAGCACCACCAGCCACCAGCAGATCCACCTTCTCAAGACAGCACCAACGTAATATCTCAATGAACGTCAGCGTGATATCAACTCTTTGAATAATATACTGTGAGGACAAAAGACCTGAAACCAGCTGAACTCTGCAAAGGAGCAGCACACCGGTCTTCGCAACTTTCTTTAATGAGCCTCCAATATTCTCCATGCAGTTTTTTGGAGCGTGGGTAGCACCAGCAACAATACTCACACGATGGACCATTCAAGGACTCGGGTCTAAATATCAAAGATGTAAAAAGTCTGCCTCTAAACTTTTGTGTGCATTCTGATGCCTACGCTGCTGAGCTTGTACATACCAAACGTGCCTTTCTTCAATCTGCTATCAAATCTCAGCCCCACCCAAGTAATATTAATAATGAGAAAAAAGGTGTGAAATCAGCATAGCAAATTGAACTTACAAAATACTAAAGCACTGAATTCATCTGAGAGGTTGATTACAGTACTGCATTGGATCAAAGCAAAGCAAGTCCGATACCTTGCGTGTTGCCTTAGAGGCGTAGGCAAAGAAACCCTTGTGGTCAAAGTGCTCCAACACTTCCTCTGGGCCGATGTCACTGTACAAGTTGCCCACCGCATCAATAAACTGCATGTGTTATCGTTTGAAGCAGTGATATCTTGAAATGTTCATGTATGTTTATATATAACAAGAAGTTAGCAAGTATGTAGTATCGAAGTTTGATATTTCGTAAAGTTCCCAGGGCATTTTCTGCCTGTTTTCTAAACTGCGCACACGCAGCAGGAACAACAAGGGCGCTGCAAATGCAGTGCTGATGGAAGGATCACCTGATTGTTTTGCTGGACCTCTACGGAATTTAAAGTCTAGATGTTTGGTACTTTCATGCAAATGTGGCAACTTTACTACGGAGGTGTCTTTTGCGCGTATTGAAGGGAATGTAAGGTGTCCTTTGCGCGTTTGTGTGTATACTTTGTGCATACTAAAAGGAATGTGAAAGTGACAGCCGTCCTGGCTTTCATCGTGAGAACCGTGCATCATCAGCATACCCTTTTATACAACGCACATTCACTCTTCAGTAGCACTGTCAGAAAACGCAACCTCAAATTGACTACCTGCAGATCGTAGCAGCGCACAAGCAGGGGGTCATGGGCTAAACGGGGAATGTCTGGGCGGCTGCGGAGTGCTGCACAGAACAAATGAAGAGTTGTATCAAAATGTGTATGGTTGTATGGATGTCAGTATATGTTGTATTATTGGTTACTTGCTGTGGAATAACAGCAAACAAGTAGCAAGCCTGTGTTGGCAGAGACGCTCGCTCTTGAAATGGTATCAGCTGGCATGCAGTCTTGACAATCACAGTCTTGACAAAACACAGTCTTGACAATTGACAAAGCTCGCTCCATAAATGTTATCAGCTGGCATGCAGTCTTGACGATCACAGTCTTAACAATTGCAATCTCGACAATTGACGAACAGGCTCCTAGCCATGGGATCAATTGATAAATCACGCACACGTTAGATGACGTGCTAATGCAGTTGTGTGCAGGAATACGAAAAAATAGAACAACACATGGCTGCCCTCTCTATAGCAAACGCAGGTGCATTACCAAAATTGAATGCATATACTTTCCATGGACAGGTGAGGCAAAGCCCGACACTTAACGCTGGGGCTGTCGTATTAGAACAATGAAAAACACGTGGCTACCCTCTCTATAGCAAACACAGGTGCATTACTGCACTTAAAAACTCTCAAACTTTCCATGGACGGGTGTGGCAAAGCCAGACATTTGACGCTGGGGGCGTCGAATTGTGCTGGTTTCCAGCTGCCTCATCAGAAACTCGTCCAGCTGCTCAAAGGAGCCAGGGGGTAGCTTGCGTGGGCCCAACTGTGTGTGCGCGTGTATGCGTGTGCATGTGTGTTATGTAAAAAACACCCTGAAAGTGCACTGATCTGCTAGCACTTGCATGGAACATTGTAATTCCAACTTGCATAGGCTAACTGACAATAGGATGTACATTGACTGCAAACAAAGCAAGAATTCTCAAAACTGTAAAAAACGCCCTAAACCAGTCCAGGAGAAACATTCCAGCTTGCATAGAGTAGCTCAGTGAGCATGCACAATGCACATTGATCATCAACAAGTCAATATTGTTCACGTCGACGCAATGCTCGGACCTGTCCAAAACACTCACCTTGCTTTCCTCCTCATGCTCCTTTGTCTCTGCAAAGCTCAACTCCCGCACCGTCGCACTCTTTTTCCGCGCAATGTCAGTGAACCTGGGGGCAAAAACAAAGGCTGTACCTTAATTGGTGTGCAATGCTTGCCACTCTAATTGTGTGGCAATGTATGGATTTGTCCAATACTTAAAAGTGGGAGAGAGAAACACAGGTTGTGCACTGGTGTGCCTTGCTGGCATGCTCAATAATCCCTGAAGCAATGCAGGTATGTATCCATCACCACAACCATCATTTTTGCAGAGGCGAGAACATGCCACTTCAAACAAGCACTTTTCTAGTTTTTGGCAAGCAGAGTAAGAAATGCCTTCATGCACCATTGGAGGGAAAGGTTTGTAACTGTCTCCAGTCCTGTACTTGAATAGTAAGTTGGAGTACCGAGAGCACTTTTTTTCGGTGTGCTGCAATCAAACAATCAAACCATGCAAAATACGCTACTTTGGCACCGCATTCATCCTCTCTTGTAAGTCATTTACAGATAGTAAATCAGCACTTTTTTTTTACCCACCTGCCCAGGTAAATGATGCAAGAGCCAATGGCGTCCGCACCCGAGGCAGACAGGAAGACCAGAGCGCTGAGCACACTGAGAATCACGCTAACCACCACAGTAAAAGCAAAGAGGCCCCTGCACACAGAGGAGCAATGGAGCAATGGAGCAATGACGCAATCACGCTAACCACCACGGTGAAAGCAATCACGCACAGTGAAAGCAATATGAGCAATGAGGAGCAATGGAGAAATCACGCTAACCACCACAGTGAAAGCAAAGAGGCCCCTACACACAGAGGAGCAATGGACAAATGAATCTAATTACTGTCACATTGTAAAAGCAAGAGGCTCCTTGGGTTCAGATCTGTAGTCCCGACTAAGTAGAGAAGCAAGGGACTGTCACAATGCAGAGTGTTTTGAGCACATTGAGGTTTTTGCTTGCCACCATGGTGAAGGCAAACTATAAACAAAGCCCCTCCCTCCGTACAGAGAAGAAGCAAGGCACTAACAAAAAGCAGTCGTGCTTCAACTGAGCTGACACAAGGACGTGCAGTCATTCAGCAATCAAAATCACATTATGTTAAACAATCTATTAAAATGCAATCTCAGGTCATGAATTGAAGCTGCAGGGTCGAGTGTTTTGGTATGGTGTAAAGGGCACTCAAAGTCATCAGCTCAACATCCTCTCGCTGTCTCACCCAAGAGCACTGAGGCCGTTGCCTCCTAGCCGGAGGAACGTTGCTCCCCTACGAGCAAATAAATTTACATTACGTTGAAAGCGATTAGGCAAACTGAAGAATGGCAATCCATCTATGTAATGAATACATTTGCACGACTGCCACAGTGATGAACTAGATTAATAAGAGCGAGCAGCCGTAGGTTTTGCACGACTGCCACAGTACTGAGCTAAACTAATAAGAGTGAGCAGCAGTAGGTTTTGCACGACTGCCACAGTACTGAACTAGACTAGACTAATAAGAGCAAGCAAGGCTTTCTATCTCTAGATCCGACCCGTACCAGAAAAACAGGTAGGCCAGCCCAAACAGCCACAGCCGCACCCAAGAGAGCAGCACCTGCAGAGGCGGCACTGGCGTGCTTGTTGATAGAACTGGCCATACGTATTCATGATTTGTGCAGACAAAGCAGACAAAAAAGTCTAGAAAATTACGCATGCAGTGAAAAACCAACCCCCACCTTGATTAAAGAAAAGGAGCCGCTCTAGTACCAAGTACAGCAAAACTCCCTCGCCATTGATCAATCATCGTTCAAATACACATCGATCGCTCAAATACAAGTTTTATTTTCTGGCCCCCGACAGAAAGCTGCAGAGCATCACGTCTTGACCACCCTCATTATTGCTCAATGATCGTTTAAATACACATCGATCGCTCAAATACAAGAGTTATTTGCTGGCCCCCGACGGAAAGCTGCTGAGCATCACGTCTTGACCATTGTTATTTTCCCTCATCATTGATCAATGATCGTTCAAATACACATTGATCGCTCAAATACAAGTGCTATTTGCTGGCCCCCAACGAAAAGCTGCTGAGCATCACGTCTTGACCATTGTTATTTGCAATGAGGGACAGAGGTCGGCTGAGTTAGATCTCGGCAACGACCTTGCTGATATAGAGAATGGAAGCTGTGTGCAACGGTGCACATGCTTGGTTCCTACCTGCAAGAACTCAAACCATGTTCGCCCCCGACTGAGGGTTGCAGGGGCTTGCACGGTCGTTTGGATGAAACGAATGTTTGGCTCAATGGACTTGGCAACCTGTTAGTGTATGTGTGTTTATGTGCGTGTATGTGTGTGCGCGTGTGTGTGTGTGTGCGTGTGCATGCATTTGCGCGTGTAAGCGTGGAATTAAGCATGCACGCGTGCGAAAGAGAGAATCGCATCCGCTCTTTCAGACCACAACTTGAAAAGGTGTGACACTGAAGTGCATTCATGGGCTGCCAGAGATCAAAGTGCACCCCAAACCGACTGGCTAGAAACGTGAACCACAGTTGCTGCATGCCTGCTGCTTGTAAGGAGGTGCACGCTGATACAGACACTGCAGCAACACTGCAGGTGCCAAAGATAGGTGCAACTTGTAAGGGGGTACACGCTGATACAGACACACTGCAGGTGCCACAGAGAGTGCAACTTGTAAGGAGGTGCACGCTGATACAGACACTGCAGCAGCACTGCAGGTGCCAAAGATAGGTGCAACTTGTAAGGGGGTACACGCTGATACAGACACACCGCAGGTGCCAAAGATAAGGTGCAACTTGTAAGGAGGTGCACGCTGATACAGACACTGCAGCAGCACTGCAGGTGCCAAAGATAAGGTGCAACTTGTAAGGAGGTACACGCTGATACAGACACTGCAGCAGCACTGCAGGTGCCAAAGATAAGGTGCAACTTGTAAGGAGGTACACGCTGATACAGACACTGCAGCAGCACCGCAGGTGCCAAAGATACGGTGCAACTTCCTACCTGTGTGATATGGATGAGAGCTTCAGTGAGCCTCAGTGCACATCAGGCTCACAATTTGCTGCTTCTGAGCAGGCAAGGCACTGCTGTGGCAAAGGTGGCTCTATCGCAAAGCTACTGAACGCAGAAGATTCAAGCGCCATTATCACCCTACCTGAGTGATAGGGTTGGGTGCCACAGTAGACACCTGGATTACAGCCTGCTGCTCAGATGGAGCATGCTGATCAAGGGTCCCTGCTGCTGCGGGCTCAATAGGTGTTTTAAGCGGCGCTGTGGCATTGCTGGGTGGCATTGGTGGTGGCTCCAATACCTGGCTTAACTCTTGCTGCTGGATGACGATGAGGTCGGTGAGGGATAGGTCAGGAGGGGGAGGGGGGAGGACTTGCAGGAGGGCATAGGTATACAGGCCCAGCAGCTGCTGCAGACTGCATGTGCAAGTGCGCGGAGGTGATTGGATATGGAATGGAGCCCAAAGCTTGAATCTGTGCTTTCAGCCACGAGCATAGCAAAACCTTCAATATTGCACTCAGCATAATGTGCGCTAAAGGTGCGCTAAAGATGTGTGGTGACTAAAGGGTGCAACACAAATTACTTGTGTGACTTGCATACTTAGTTTTCTACTTACGTACATGCGATAAGATGTATGGCAACAAATAGGTGCAACACAAATTACTTGTGTAGCTTGCATACTACTTAGTATTCTACTTACATCAGGCACAAGTGCATTACCAACGCAACATGCTCTCTTTCCAGAAAAAAGAAAATAGGACAATTATGCAGGCAATGAGTCCCACTCCCTACATTCGATCAAGGAGCCACTTTGGAGCCCGGGTACCACGAAACTCCCTCACCCAAAAGAAAGAAAAAACTTTAACAAGGATCAGGAGGGTTGCAAGCGGATGCACGTGCCGACGTAGAACCGCACTTCCACAACAGGCACATAACGGAGGGTTGCAGGCTTGGCCTGAAACCGGCGCTTGACGAGAGTTGGTGATAATACCGGTAAGGGAAGCCCAGCTAGTACAAATGCACCTACCAAACCTGTTTGCTTGGCTCAATCAATTATGTACCCTACCATCCTAATGCCAATCACGCACCCTCTCTGTAAGCATGTCAAATTACCCTGGCCTTTCACTTTCTGCCACGCTTGCAGCCCTTGCACGCACCCTCTCTGTAGGTATGTCTGATTATCTTGGCCATTTGCTTTCTGCCACGCTTGCAGCCCCTCCAGGTAATCACGCAGCCGAGTGCCAAACAGAATGAGAGCATTTAAATGAGCGGGCTCTTGGCACCACCTGCTTATAATGAGGATGAGAGCATTTAAATGAGCGGGCTCTTGGCACCCCCTGCTTTTATAATGAGGATATGAAGCCGCTCAACGACAGTCCATGGCAATCGTGTAGCACGGAGAGCAAAAAAAGATGAGCGTGCTCTTGACACAGTCTGCTTAGAAAGGTTGAAAATGGAAGGGTCGCAACACTGCCTGCCTGCAAAAAAGGTGTGTAACGTTTTGCAACGTTTCATGCTTTAAACATGTAGCAGAAACAAATGAGGGGAGTACACATTCAGGTGAACTAATTTATTTTCCCCGTCCATTTATATCTCTGCCGCAAAGTTGTGGAAGTTGGAAGCAGAGATATACCTACATGCCCATCACGCCAAAACTCACCGTTCCAGGGTGACCAAGGCGCGGGCTTCAGGAAAGCCTGCGGCTCAGCATAAAATGAGGAAAACTTGCGTCTTAGTGACTCACGAGAGAGCCCATCATTATTGATTGGAATAAGCTGGAAAAAGGAAAGGGAAATTGCAAGGAATAACGTACTCGTGAACTCTGCATGCACTTCAGGAGCAAGAGCTGCTCCTCCTCCTGCCTCCTCCTCTTCCTCCTCCTTTCCTGCATTCAAACCAGCCTCGCCGCCTGCTGCCAGCCTCCTTGCTGATTCAGCTGCCGGCCTGCTGAACCTGGTTTTTGTGGTAATTGTTGTCAGCTGCAGCGTTAAGCATGACTTATTACATAATTGGCATGCAAGCTTTATTCATATGCACTTGAGCGCATCGCATTACCGCCACACTGATGAATTATTACCTGTGACGCGCTCCTCCCTTGGCCCTCGGCGCTGTTGCCAGCAAATACAATGCCGGGTAAAGAACGAGGGATGACAGGAACAGCTCCAGCTTGGTGGGAACAGGTGAAGAGGTGGTGGGGCCACCTGCAGCGACCGTGTGGTGCACAGCACAAAGGTATGATCTACCATCCAACCTTCATCCGTTTCTTCCCCCACATACTGGTGACATCCTAAAACACTCACTCTTTCCTCCTCTGACTCTATTCACCAAAAACGCCAGCGAAGTGGTAGCCGCCTTCATTACGTTCAAGATGAAGATATAAAAGGGGGAATTAATCACATGCCGTTCGTCTTCCGAAATATTATTGTTTTCCCGCAATTTTGCGTTTTAATATCGTTAAATCGGCCGGATGTCTGACAAAACTCCGATACCGACAAATAATATGCAAAAACGAAGGAAGCAACAAACGGAAAATGAAGGGCATTGGGTTCTTAGGAGTGGCAGGGCAACTGAGGGAGACTGGGCGCACTTCAGCATGCTGCGCAGCACCGCCAGCCGCCACCAGCACATCACATCTCCAGGCAGCACCAACCCAAAAGTCTCAGCATTTTTCAACGTGATATTCACCTTATCACAATAAAGTACTGTGAGGACACTAGACCGCAGAACCAGCTAAGCAGCTGAGCGCCGCGCAGGAACCACACAATGGCCTCTGCTCCTCCATACTTCAAGGAGCCTCTGTTACCCTCCACACCATCCTCTTGGACGTGGGTGGCACCATGTTTAACAATCACACACTAACCATTCAAGGACTTGGGTCTTGGTTCTCAAGGAGTTTAAACCCTTGCTTCCAAGCTCCATAGGTGCATTCTGTTCATTATGCTGCTAAATTTGTCCATACCCAGCGCGCACTTTCCAGTTCTATTATCAACTCTCATCAGGAGCCGTCAAACCTGCAACCCTCCTGATCCACATTGGTTTTTTTGTATTACTTTATTTGTGGGGGAGGAGTTTTACGGTACCCAGTGCCAAAGTGGCTCCTTATCCTTTATTAATGTGGGGAGTGGTTTTTACTGCCCGCATAGTTCTATGCTACAGTTCGCTGTAGGCTTTGTCATTACACCAAGCTGCCGTGGAGGGATATCAAAACCAAAAATGGGCTGCAGGCCCTCACAAAAGCAAAACAACGCAAAGAAGCAAGCGGCAAGTCCATAAGTCAGATCCAAGCGAGCTCAGATGGAAGCACCCACAAGTCAAAGCACAAGCTGAGGGGGGGGGGCGGGAAAATCAACCCGAGCAAAAGCAAGGCATAAAAAGAATGCCTAAAACGAGAGTACACAGCACTTTTTGCAAAGTGCCTGCCAGATCTCAGCCTACGCTCACTACGCAAGAACTCCAGTTCTACAGCTGAAGCAGAGAACTGATGATTTTTCTATTTTTTATGATACAATAGCAGGACAGCAGGGCTGCATTTTAAAATAGCTCATTTCCAGCATGGCAATGGATTGCATATCAGCCGTTCCTTTGGCTAGTTGCTATTCTCCTGGACAGCCCCAGATTAGCTTCCTTTAGGCCCGGTCAGACTATTAGGGAATTACTTTTAAGTTACTTCGGGGGCAATAGATATGACTCAGAACTGTGTACCTAAAAATTGGGTCATAAATAACTAGCGGTCACGCAGGAAGTTATAACTCATTTCTTAAACAATACTTACTAAGCCTCTCCGTCACTGAGCAACATGATGGTCCTGGCTGGGTCCAGACGGGCAACTACCTGGGGGGAGTAAAAGATTAACCAAAGTGGTTGGCAAGATTTGCAAACTCACATACTAATTTCCATCAAAACTGTCACGCCCAATCGTTGGCAGAGACGAATCGTTTGACGGAGCAGTTATATTGGTTGACAGTTGAGAGTTTCTTTATGTCTTGTTCAATAAGCTGGATGGCCAGTCTTATTGATAACCTTTATCTTCTGGATTTGATAGTTTTGGTAA
>Ga0307945_1001691_pt1 | contig 17486 bp, 20 predicted proteins | sample OrgLakmetagen228_FD_201818 | JGI IMG/M metagenome (GOLD analysis project Ga0307945, IMG submission 201818) | Saline water microbial communities from Organic Lake, Antarctica - #228 | ecosystem: Environmental > Aquatic > Non-marine Saline and Alkaline > Saline | place: Antarctica: Organic Lake...
CTCTTGCCCCTCCCCTGCCCCAGCACCCCTCTGCCGAATCCCTTCCAATTTCTGACAACCAAATTAATACAGTTCGTGCAGCAGCACGCCAGCGCCTGCTGCGCATTCAGCAGCAGCATAGGCAGCAGCAGCAGCAGCAGCAGTATGCACCCCACACCCAGCAGGCTTTTGGTCAGAGCCACGCACCAACCCCTCCCTGCTTCCACCCACTTACGCTGCAAGTTGCAGCACGCCTCCCACCTGCCACCACCGCAACTCCTCCTTTGCCTACTTGGCCAAGAGTGGTAACACCGTTGCACACAGCGCACGAGGATGCACGCGGAGGTGAGCCGGACATTGGCAGGCAGGCAGCAGGTCAACAAAAGCAGCTCCACCAAAATAGGCACAAAGACCTGGGCCTCTCTCTTCAAACTCAGCAGCAGCAGCATGCGCAAGGAGCAACTGAGCAGCACATTGTGTCCTTGGATCAAACGTCCACCTCAGACAAGGCTGGCCATCACCCCCTTGATAGGAGCTCTGAGCGGGCACAGGCAGGAGAGGGCTCTGAGGGTACTTTTGGAGAGCGTGTGACTGTTGCTGGCTTTCCGAGCAGGAGGGACCAGGGTGTGCAGAGTGGTGATCTGAGGTCTGACAGGCGGTGGGACGCCCACAGCAAAGCAATCAACGAGGCAGCGACACATGCTGAAATAGCAAAGCAGGTGAACTGGTGACTTTTGTGCTCTCTTTCCTATACAGCTTTTTTTGCACGTCCACACCTCACGCTTGACACGTGTAGGTGAAAGGATGGAGTGGGGCGCTTTGGATGATGACCCAGTGATGCAAGTGGCTGCAGCATCGGCTGCTTATTGTCCCACCTTTCATTGTTTGCAACAAAACATACAGTTTACTTCTAGCCAAGCATCATTGCAAGTGAGCACGCTTGCTGGTAGTGTGTTGCTCCAGCTACCCGTTTGAGGGTTAGGAAGCGCATGCTCATCCTGTTTGCTACGTACTCCATAAACTCATTTTTTGATGCCCACACCACGGCACAGAGCTTTGCATGTATATAACACGCCTGTTATTCCTTACTCTCTGCCTTCTTGTTAATGTTCTGTCCTACTTGTACCTCACCACCACGCAGGCGGCGCACAGGGCTGTGGCAAGGGCTGCTGAAACGCGCAAGGCACAGAGGGAGGCTGAATTACAGGTGTGCAGACAGAGCGTCTGTTTGACAAATACACAAGCTTTCTTATTTCAATTCATTGGTGTGCTTATAAAATGCAATGAGTTTTACCATTCAAACCCTGCAGTCAAATAGAATGGGCGGTTGTTGGCAGGATTGATGCCATAAGACTTGATAAGTCTCACCAGAAGATTGGATATGAAAGACTCGAGGACGGGACTTTAAAATAGTTGTCGTCAACGCAGCATACTCTGTCTCTGAGTGCTCTTGCCTGCTCTGTAGTTGGTGAGATGTAAAACCAAACTTCATGTTCGCCTCTAGGATCTGCTCCAAGCCATCCGTGAAGTGGACTCGATCGCCGCTGGCGTTGAGGAAGAATCCAAAGGGACACGCACAATGATGAACGTAAGTCGGATGCACAGCTCTTTTGCTAATCCATGCCAGTCGTGACCAAGCCATATTCATTGTTGCTTTTGCATTGGAGCACGTACAATGATTATCTTCCAGATTTTGCCATTTATGGACCCAGACCTACCTCAGAGCTTGGCAAGCAACAGGATTTAAGCATGTGTTAGAATTAGATTTCAAATGGTGTTCAATCTGTAGAAGGGGAAAAGGCAAGGAGGTTAGGTTCAGAGGTGCGTACAATCGTTTCACCCCTGCCCTCCTCCTTTCCCCAGGATCTGGAAGAGCAGGGACACCAAACTGTTGCACAACAGTACAATGAGCTCATGGTTGAGGCTCGACACATGACTGCTGAGGTAGACGCCTTGCTCAGAGAATCTGAGATGGACAGAGAGGAGGGAGGCGATGGACATATCAGTGCATAGATGCCATTTTACCAGTAGCTGCCGCCAGGTGACATTGACTCTGAGACTTGTACGATTAGAATAGTGTAGTCATAATTTGTTGCAAATTGTATTTTTAGTTTTAGTGAATGGTTTGACAAAACGCAGACAGTGAAAACCAAAGGGGATAAGAAGGATTGCAGACATGACTTGAAACTGGCTCTTGATAATAATCGAGTACGCTTTGAAACTTTAAGGGTGCATCTGGTTGACAGAGTGCACGTCTGGAGTCCAAAAGCAAGCCTCTTGAAAGTCTGGGATTCTCACTGCTAAATCTTACAAAAGGCTCCAGGTTGTAGGTGCTGTTGAGAGCGCAATGCCGGGTGGAGCTTTGCCTGACTTAAATCTTTCACAAAATTCGTTATCGATCAACTTCTATATCTTTTAGTCCAGGGTGGTCATCCCTGGTCCCCTTAGCTTAGCTCTGCAGCCCCTGTGCCTGGTGCTCTTGCTTGTTTAAGCCTGGTACTCCAGTCTGTATGTGACTTGTTTTCTCCTTCTGGAACATTGTTGAACCTTCCTGAGTGGGCCTTTTGTGTCTGCTGGTTAAGGAGTTTTACGGTACTCGGTGCCAAAGTGGCTTTCTTTTCAATGTAGGGATTGGTTCACTGCCTGCGTAGTATTTCTCTTTTTTCCTCTTTTTGTCCATGCAATTACTAGTACTTGTTCTTATTCTGTACTCTTTATCTATTTATTTGGGAAGATACATCTTTCATGTTTCCTCTAGCTTCTGTTTCTTTTGTTAGCCAGGTATAGTTTCAGGCTTTTTCCAAACTTCCGCTGAGATGCCCTTTGAGGCATATATAGTGATGTAACCTTACCTTACCTTACCTTATTTGGGAAGATTTCAGATACTTGTTTGCTCAAGTCACGTACTACTTTCTATCTATGAAAAGACCAACTGGAATCATTGTATCTAAAAAGTTATCGAGGGTTCTACGGTTTATCACACGACACTGAGCGATGCGTGCAGCAACTGAGTGTGACAGGGCAACTCTGTTCTCCAGGGGTTACGCCCATTATGCTTTGCCCGTAAGCACCAAGACTACCCAGACAGCAACAGCTCGTTGCAAGTGACCTGATACACTCGTTGGAGGAGACATAGCTACGGGATTCTTCCTTGATCGAAATTGAAAACAAGAGCCCAAACCTTTGCGATTTTGCAGACTGTCTGCACTGCGTATCCAAATGACTGCGTCTTGTTGCCAAGCAAATGTCATCACTCTAATAAAGCTAGCTAAACAACAGAAATAGTAGCTAGATGAGGAAGCATGAATCTTATGCCAAGCTTCATACATCTGTTTCATGTGCCTCTGGCTACTGTTTCTATTGTTTAGCCAGGTGTGTTTTCAGACTTTTGCCAAGCTTCCGCTGAGATGCCCTTCGAGGCATAAATAGTGATGTAACCTTACCTTACCTTATTAAAGCTTGTAGAGCGTTTGGCACACCTGTCGTAATACTATGTCACCGTATTGTCAGCAGCAGTGTTGCAGTCTTTTTTAGATCGATCTGGAGTCCTGTATTAGTCTAGCGATCATACATCTACATGCAGGGGAGCAAAAAGCTAACAATGGCTGCGTTGTCCCCAATGTCTGTCGTCAGATTTAATGCACGCCCGTCCTTCGCGAGTTGCTGAGCAAGAGGGGTGCCAGCAAGACCAGCTGCGGGCAATTCACAAACACACGAATTGAAGCCAAGAGCTACACAAGGCGTTTTCTAAAGACAAAGTTGAGAGATAAGCGCCTAAAATTTCAAATGCAGCGTCACTCTTTCTAAGGCGAGCAGTAAACAAAGCAATAAAAAAGGCAGCAAAGAATCACTCCACCCTCACAATGTAAGTAAAAGGGGGCTGCTTTACCACTAAACAACTGGAATGCTGGTTATATGGTATATGTGTAGGGTTGGCCCAAACCGTATGACCGTATATACGCCGTATTCTCCGTACGCCGTATATCCGGTACCGTATTTGCAGGTGGTACACCCCAGACTCGGGTTCAATTCCTTGCAAAAGCGGTTAGTGCTCTTTTTGGTCCATATTTTTTTTCTCGTGGCTTTTTGTACTGAGCATTCCCTTTACTTCTTACTTACTTATATGCATGTATTTGCATTAAATACTTAGTATAATGTATGGTTATGGTAGTTAAGCCTCTCTTTACACTGGAAAATGCCACTTTTTGGTCTTTTTGGCTTCGAGCAGGCCTAGCTCCCCAGCCTTTCATTATTTGGGTTTGAAACATTGGTTCATGCGTGCTCAGCTCTTCAAGAGCTACAAAATGACCCCCTTATGAATTAATTTTGAGTATATCAAAATTTCCTTATAAACGGTATATACGGTTATACGGTGTACATACGGTCATATACGGCATATATACGGTATATGGAAATCCCATATACGGTTTGGGCCAACCCTATATATGTGACGTGTATTGGTACATGATACGCGGTACATACTCTTACCTGTTGTTGCCAAGTTTGAAGCAAGTCCGACCACCTGCCCAGCCACAAACTGCGGGCTGGTCTGCTCAGCGCCCGCCCCTCCTTGTGTCAGGGAATACAGCTCTCCTAGTAAATGGGTTGAAGCTGCACCGTACAGCCATACCATGTCAAAAACGCCATGGCTGCCCACAATCAACACATCCCCTGCACGAGGCGAGGGCATGTGGATGTGCAGATATTACTTAAGATTGGATGTGCAGGTAATGCTTACTGTAGATGTGCAGGTAATGCTAAGAGTGGATGTCCAGGTGATAGTTAGAGAGGGATGCTTAAAGTGAATGGATACTTACAGTGGATATGCAGGTAATGCTTAGGGAGATGACGCTTTGTCACACTCAGACATGTTTTTGGCATGATGCAAATTCCACATGCACATTGTACGTGCACTACACTGCAGCCCCACCCTTTGCAGGTGTCCCACTGCCGATGATCTGAATTAAATGTTTAATTCATACAGCAGCTAGATCTGCCAACCTTGTTTTTGTGCAGACTGTGGACCAGCCAACTTAATTTGACCTGCCAACTGTTTTTGCCCACCTGGAGCAGCTTGAATGATCTCGTCCGTGACTGCCGTTGCTGGAAGGCCTTTCAGCATGACCTGCATGTCTCTCGTTGCAAGATATCGCGATCTTGAAGATAGATCCGCGTAGGGGCGCCAAGAGGAAACTGGCTCCATCACTTTTGTTAAGGGGTTGGGGCGCAACAAGACAAAGCCACACGGGCCAATGGTCGCAGCATGAAGGATCGATCTGCAAAGGGGGGGAGAATGCGTGTGTCACCATTTTGCTTTGATTAGTGCCTCCACACCGAATCTAATACCTATGCTGAGAGCAACCGGTAAACTTATGCAGAAGTGTACAGCGCAGCAAGGTTCAGCAAGCAGCGGTTTGCTGTGAGAAGCAAAGTCCAACCAGGGCTTTAAACCCTCTCACCTCTCTCGATCCACACACACTAAGACCAGAGAGGCAGCACCGCTCACGCCTGAGAGCCGCTCTTGGGCGAGCACCACCACATCTCGCAGCGACAAGACAGGGCCTCCGGACTGTGTCGTGATGGCGTATAGGTTAGAGGTCTGATGAGTAATCTAGGAATGTACCGGCATATTCTTGCCCATTGCAAATTGAAGAGCTGTTGTTGTCTCTCCATTGCTTGTTCAATGTTCATTGTCTGAACCAGAATTGAGAAAGAGCACCTCAAACAGATTGCACAGGAGACCGATTTTAGGCATGTAAGGTCTGCACAAAACAAATACGTCTGAAAAGATACCTGCATCTGCTTCCAGCTTTCAAGAATACCGCTCTTTCCTTAACACAGTAGTTTAGGACGTCTTAATGTCTTGATACAGTATTTTGGCTAGGGTATCACATTCAAAATCTGACTACTGGATTGGGTTGGCCAGGATTTTTCCTTATGGAGAGGAAGTGCTGAGTATGAGCAGAGGTAGATCTGCGTATGGTAACATGCAACGCTGGCAGGCCCGTCCCTCCACTTTGGCCAGCCACATCTTCAGAGCTACATAAACAGCTCAGTGTGTCCTTCTTTTGATTGCCAGCAAGCATGCCTGCTCATACCTGAGATCGTGCCAGTGCAGCTTCAGCCAGCTGCACACACGAGCTTGCTAGTGATTGAGCATACGTCCCGAAGGGCAGGCCCTGTGTGGTCAGGCGTATCAGAGAGAAATTGCGCTGATCATGATGTAACAGAAGTGCAAGGTGAGCAGAGGGAGGCAGGCTGGCTAGCTCTCGTCTAAGAAAGAAGTCTCTTGCCCAAAGGAAAAGTTCCCACACAACTTGATTTCTATGACACGTGGTCATAGGCAATGTGAGGCGAGGGGGCCAATATTGACACCAGATGTGAAAAGCTGGATATCATTAAAGACTGGGCTGGAAGTACATTGCTTCTGTACCTCTCACCTGCACATTGTAGATGCAAGATACTTGGCTGATAAAGCAGATCATGACAGGCAAAATCAAAGGAAAAAAACCCACTCCGCTTTAAACTGTGGTGTCAAAAACCCCACTCCGATCTAGAATCTGGTGTCAAAAAAACCCTTGCTTTCAACAGCACAAAGTCTGCCATATTTTTTCCTCAATCCTTGAGGTGAGCACAAAAATCCTTTGACGCTACTTGCAATGGCAGCGCCGCTCACTGCAAATGTAGAGCAGAGCACCCCACCTAACTCAACGACCTCACATACTAGCTAGCTCATTTACCCATATTGGCCATACAAGGAATTAAACCCCCTCACCAGAGCTACCCCATCCGCTATAGCCATGGCATTGGGGCCCACGCACTGTGCGGCTTGGGTCTGGGCTAGGTGACCGGTGGCATCACTTCTCCAGGATGCAGGAGCGACATGACCTGAAGCCTGCACAAAACAGGCCAGAAACATGAGACGTGCCGGTGGATGCAAGCTGGGGGAAGTCTGGACGCGATGGAAGATGAGAGAAGTGGGCCTCCACGTGCAATCCTTTTGCTAAGGCACTGTAGGAGAAATGAACTTATCCATTCAGGTCAGTTTTGCTTGATCAATACTTGGGGACCTGCCCAAACCCTGCCAACAGAGACTAACGGTACACGGTACATCTTTTGAGCCCATGCCTGGTTTGCGGCCTGCCTATGTAATTCAAGGTAGAAAAACCACACGGCTTCTGATAACTGTCCTTAACCCTCCAGCATTTCGCTTCTTAAACTTAGGTGTTACCGGTTCAAAAGTGCGTCGACTGTCAATGTGGTGCACAGTGCCTTACCATTTTTGTTCTGATGTACTGACCTAGCAGTAAATATCTGCCGTAAGTGACGCACAAATATACTAAGGAGGTAAGGGAAAGGAAAAGGCAAGAGGCGATGCAGTCAAGCCTGGCTGGACGCGTTCAAATTAAAACGGGAGTTAGAAAAGCAGCAAACTAAGTGCTGCAACCTCAAGAATAAGATCAGTGAGATGATTAAGGGGGTGAGCGGTGCAATTTCAAAATCTGAAAATTTGGTTGATTTAGTTGGATTTGGACATGATGTTTTTGTGGTTCGATTGGATTTAGAACTTGTGCAACAGGCAGAGGGCAAAGGTGCAAAGATCGCGCAAGGCAGCGGTCCATGGGCATGGGCTATAGGCGTCTGATTCGACACAGGCAGCAGGCAATCTGGATTGTGAGGATTTGCTTGTGCCTTGAGATACATGGGTGTGGCAACCCATTTGCCTCACGCAACCAGGAACTCACCCACGCAATTGCATACACAAACGTTGGACTCTACCAGCGCAACTCAAAACTGCAGCTCACCAATGGCAGCACAGCTGAACGTAATGACCGTATCATGTAACAACCTCCATGTGTTACAACAACAAAGGGTGTGACTCACCCACACACGGATTTGAGCGCCCTCAATGCTGCCTCGCACTCTACCACCTCCCACACCAGCAACGAGCGGGGTGAGGGCAGCTGGAACGTTACCATTGCCTTGCACCTGCTGCTGCAGCAGCGGTGGCTGTGTGTGGGACGGCGGCTGATGCAGTTTCTGCTGCTGGGTCACATGAAAAGGGAGGGGCGGCTGTGGTGGACGTTGCAGCTGTGACATTTGAGGTGCGTGAGGCTGGTGTGGGCGTTGCTGCTGCAGTGATGTCAGGGGTTGAGACATACTCATGGCTGGAGGCCCGCTAGGAACAATGTTGGGCATGGCTAGACTGTTCCACTGTGTTTGCTGGGCCTGCAGCGCCTGTATCTGCTTGGCCACCTGTGTTCAGCCGTGGACAGGTTTCTGGTAAGCGAAAAAAACACGGCTCCTGTGGGGATGAGCGTTGTGGCAGCTAGTTACCAGCTTGTAGCCTGATTGCGACAGACCTAACACGAATGCTCCACAAACACTGACATATTGAAACACACATGCCTCTCACGCGCAAACACATGAAACTAACATGCACACACATGAAACTAACATGCACACACGCGCACACACACACACACACACACCTGCTGCTCCTCCAGTTGCTGCTGCTGCTGTTGTCTTGCTCGCACAACCTGGTTGCCATCAGAATGAGAAGCTGTCAGCAGCAGCTCCAGCTGCCGCTGCCGCTCTTGCTGATCAAGTTGCATTTGCATTAGCTGCTGCTGCTGCTGCTGCTGATCAATGGGGTTAATACGAGCCGCAAGCATGCTTACCAGTTTTTCTAGCCCAGCCCCGAGCAAAGAGTTTGCCTGAGGTCCAGCATTGCCCATCGCAGTAGAGAAGACGGGATTATTACTGCCAAGCATGCCATCCCCCACGCTCATTCCCATACTGCTACCCACCAGGCCTCCGCTCATTGCCATACTCATTGCCTTGCTACCCCCTCCACCTGAGCAAAAATCACCCACTCCACCCAAGGGCATGCTTCCAAACGCAGGCAGTTGATGCATCCGCGTCAGTTGAGGTACGCTGCTACCTTGTTGCTGCTGCTGTTGCTGCAAATTTTGCCGCTGTAGGTTTTGCTGCTGCAGGTTTTGCTGTCGTTGCTGCTGCTGCTGTTGCTGCTGCTGCTGCTGCAAGGGGAACGGTGGCTGTTGAGGAGGCTGAGGACGTGGAATGGTGGAGGACGTGAGTTCTTGTCTGAAAGTGCTACCTGCCGGCCTTGGTTGGACGCTGCTTGCCTGTGGTGGTGTGGGACCTTTTGGCTGCTGCGGCTGAAGCTGTTGAGGCTGCGAGGGAAGCTGAGGCGCAGCCCTTTGTGCTAGTTTGACAGACGTCTGGGCTTCTCTGGTCTTGAGCGGAGAAGCAGGCAGCGCTAGGTTTGAGATTCCTGGCCTCCCTAGCCCTCCCCTTACTTGCTGCTGCTGCTGCTGCTGCTGATGATGATGATGAAGAGAAGAAGAAGAACGTGGGGCCACTGTTGGGTCATGAAGGTTACTGCCTGAACTCCGTATGCCACGTGTAGGCTGCTCAGATTGCCGTGGCTGCTTCTGCTGCTGCTGCTGCTGCTGCTGCTGTTGCTGCGACGGTGGCGGCAAAGGAAGCTTGTGGCCTACAATGGCTGCGCTCTGAGGTGGAGGTGGAGGTGGAGGTGCGGGGATTGCGTTACGAGGCCCACTACTGTCCTTCCTCCCCCCTGCAGGCAACACAGTTTGAGCTGCCTGCGTCAATTTTCTGGCAGCAGGTGCAGCTACAGAAGTAGCTTGTGGAGATGGACCTGCTGCTGAGCTCCCAGCCCCTGCCCCTGGTCCTACTCCCTCCTGCAGCTGCTGCAGTAGTGCCCGACGCTGCTGGGCCTTGTGCTGGGCAACGCTGCCGCTACCAAAGCCTGGTCCTTGTGCTCTGCCGCCTTTGCTGGGGCCTAGCCCACCACTCCGGCTTGGCAACGTAGCCGGGCCTGGAGGCATGTCGTCATCTACGTAGCCTGCGTTTGTGTGCATGTTTGTTTGTGTGTGTCTGTGTGTTTGCGAATGTGTGCGTGCGCATGCGAACGTGTGCGCACATATGCAGGATGCACGTCAACATTTGTGCAGCCTGTGCTTACATGTTTAAGGGTGGGGGGGGGGGGTGTTTGGGTGTCTGTGAATGCGTTTAAGTGTGAAAACATCAGTGTGTCGTGTTGATATGTGTGATGGTGTGAAAGCACAAGTGTGTGCACATGGATCCAGGTGTACATGTGCCTAAGTACAGCTAGGCCTGAGTGCACAAACGTGCACATTGGATGTATGTACGTTTCAAACGGCAAGGGCATGCATTACACAGACGTGTTTTGTGATTTTGTGTGGAACGGTGTTCATCGGATCAAGGCTTGTCAGGGGGACACAAACATACTTGTACAATCAATTGCGCTTCTCAGAAGTGGGTTCTAGAACCACCCTATCTCTTATCCTCATACACAAAAAAATACCTGGAGGGGGCCCATCTAGGTAAGCATCACGGGGAGGGCCGTCAAGGTATGCCCCTTGGCTCAAGTGACGGCTCGACAGGGCGGGGGGGGGTGGAGGCGCAGAAAAGCCTGCTAGCACAGGTTTTGAAGCAAGGAGGGGAAAGACGGAGTGCCTAAAAACGGTGATGAGTTCACAGTTGAGGAAATCACACAAGGAAGCGAACAGGGAAGAAGAGACGATGAGGGGCTCTGGCAAGTGATCGGAGTTGGTACTTAAAAATTGCTGGCCGGACACAGCACAGGCTAACACATCAGATGAACGTACCTAGACACATCAGATGAACGTACCTAGACACATCAGATGAACGTACCTAACACATCAGATGAACGTACCTAGACACAGCATTCATTTGTTACGACTGGTAGCACACATCTGCGTGCCTCAGAGACAAACAACAGTACATACAGCAGTACATCTCTGTCACAACCCAGTCACATGGCCTCACTCACTACCCATGGCCATCTCACAACCCAGTCACATGGCCTCCCGTACAGCCCATGGCCTCACTCACAACCCAGTCACATGGCCTCACTCACATACCAGCACCGAAGGTGACACACAAGCATATATTTTCGTACAACAAGTATAACATAGCAGAACACACACACAACAGATCTACGTACCTGGCGGTATGGGCGGCTCCAGGACCACGTCTTGGCTGGGACAGAGGGGGCTCCTAACATGAGCACTTGGTGCTTCCCCTCCTCCTCTGAGCGTCCCTTCAATCCACCCCTTACCGATGCGCTGAGGTAGGGGGAGGGGTTGAGGCGGCATGCCACCATTGCCTGTCCACCCTTGTGAGCTGCGTGGAAGTGCTTCAAACGGTGCACTTGGTGGGAAGCCCATGTTGCCTTGCACGCTTGGGTCGGGCCGCATGGCTTTGGTGGTTCCTGCTCTGCTACTAGGGGGCAGCATATGGGGTGGCAGGGGAAGAGTACTGTCACCTGTGTGTGAGTGTGTGTATGTATGTGTGCGTGTGTGTGCCTGTGTGAGTGTGTGTATGTGCATGTGCGAGTGGGTAACGTATTGTGTGTGTGTGTGTGTGTGTGTAAAAGCGCGTGTGTGTGAGTGGGTTTGTGTGTGTGTGTGTGTGTGTGTGTGCATGTGCGTGCCTAAGTCCATTGTGAAGCAGAAAGGGATATAAGTTGTGTGCCAGGCACTGAAGCCATGCATCAGCTACTTCCACAAACAAACATAATCTGACATTCATGCAAAATAATGTCAGTTGTCATTGCTAATCCAAGGGTTGGAGAAGATCTGGAAACACCCGACCACATAATATTGGCTTTTGTCTTGCAACAGGAAGGTGTGTGGCAATGACTCCATTGCCTGCTCACACACCACGCTGAAAAGTAGGACTAGTTATGTCCGCTATACTAGTTATGTCCGCCACCAGGACACACTTCACGTATCTGCTCTCCAAGTTTCCACCATATGCATATATGCATATGCTCGACTGCCTTGGATCTAACTCCCTTTTGTGTGCTGCCATGTTTTGCCTCCAATTTATACTGCCAACTCCTCCGTTTGTCCTTTTTCAAATACCATTGCTTCAAATACTTCTCAAACCTTCATTTCCATATTCCACTCATTCAACCCTCAATCCCTACTTCCACTATCCACAAATCTCTCAACCCTTGTTGTGAATGCAGGTTTTATGTGTGTGCGTGTGTGTGTATGTTGCGCTGGTCCAGCAGTAGTCTGCACCGCAAGCATGCCATAAAGTGAGTGTTGAATAACAATTTGTGAGATTCATTGGTAGGTCCACAGGGATGAATACGTGTTTCTTATTATGAGCCTCTGCACCATAAATACAATGTGCTTTAACAATCTTTTAAGCATAAACACAATGCACATACCTAGGTCACTACCGCCTGCAAAGGGGGGGTGAGGCAGATCGTAGTCCATGGGGTGATAGGTGTGGTTCGAATGGAAGAAGGGAACTCCTGCAATGGAGAGGAGGTTCAGTGATTGGCACCCTCTTCTTGAAAAATATGAGGCTCACGGTAAGTTAAGAGGGGGAGCAAAACGGAGAAGAAGAACGATGGGCAACAACCAGCAACAACCAGTTCCCCTTTTACACAAGTCTCTTTTAGACAAGCAAAACTGGAATGGCAGCAACGGAAAGACAATCTTGAGTTACATTTGATATGGTCTATACTAACATCGATTTGCCAAAGGTAGAGAGAGGTCTGTCCTTGATGTGTGTGCAAGTGGGAACCACTAGTTTGGTGGTGGGTATTGGCGCAATTTTATTTTGTTCGACTAGATAAGCACAAAGCAACCGCGTGGATGCTGATCAGTGATGGTGCGACTCGTGTACACATGTGTGGTTATCTCATCTGTGCGTATGGAAAGTGAGTGAAGGGGTGAGTGCCGAGGGTCTTTACAATGTAATCCATGCAAGCTGCGAGAGAGCTCCTGTGGATGGGCGCAAGATCAAATCACCGTGGATACCTGGGGTGCTGCCATAGCCATTGCTGATGCCCATGTGGGGGGGTAAGATACCGTTGGGTGGACCTGTGTGTATACCCGTGCGTTTATGCGTGTAAATGATGTGTGTGAGTGTTCCGACATTGTATGACTGTGAAGAAGACTGTATAAAAATGTGAAGAACATGCATGACTGCGCAAGTGATTTGAACCTTGTGGTCAAGCACTTGACATATTTTCATCTAGTACAAGCTTCACATATACCACCATATAACTGTGCCAAATAAGCGGAGACCTTAAGCGCATGTCAAAGTTCATTTAGCATCAAGGCAGACAATTCCATGGCTTGTAAACATTTAAAGCAATAAAGGTGACCACCTTCAATTATAAGTGAACAAGAGAGGCAAAGACGAAGCTCTGTTGATAGCTGTAATAATACGCCATGAAACACGCTGCTTCATAACTGCATACATAATCACACACAGCAGCACAAAAGTCACCCACTTACACCTCACCCCACCCCACCCCATCCCAACACTGATCGTTGCTTTCCTGGAACACACAAAGCACTCACGGCACGCAAGCTTTCCCCAAACCTGGCTGCCAACACAAGAGAACAAACACGTGCCCACCTTCTAGCAAGGCAGGCCCACCAAGCCTCACGTCTCTGCCTGGCCTGGCATCCAACTCAGGATCAAGATTGGGGCCTGCACCCCAAGGCCACAGTGCGCTCTCTAGGGCCTCCGCCGAATGCACGTGGATATTGCCACGTGGAAGGGGCTGTGCAGGTGGGAGGACTTGCAACATCTTGTCTTTGAGTTCTGCAGTGGATGCAGGGTGTTTCGCAAGGGTGTGGGTGCTGGTGGTGGGAAAGGTTGCGCAGGTCGTAGGGCTCGCAGCACCTTGCCTGGTTAATCCTGCAGGCTGAAGCATGTATTCATGCAAGAATGTGGATGCTGGTCGTGAAAGATGGTGTGCTTCAGGTAGTGCTTGCAGCTCTACGTTTGTAATTTGAAACCAAGCAGTGCAGTGTGCAGCACTTACAGAAAATTGCTGGTAACATGGCAGAAATAGCGTCCTAAGGTGGCTCACGACAGTTGTGAGGCAATGTATAACTTCAAGTTCCTTTAAGTTAGCTCACATCTAGCCTCCTGATCATGCACAATATACAGAGGTCTCAACGGTGGTCAAAGGTGGTCAGACCTCAGTAAGGTCAGACTTGCTGGTCAGATCTCAAAATGTTCAGTACCAAGCAGCTAATAGACCTATAACCTTTTGCAAACTTCCATGCCTGCAGTCTCTAGTGACGCGTGTGCATGTTTAGCCAAGACGATATTACGCAATGATAACATTGACCAAAAGCTTGACACCTCACCAGGAGGTGTAAAGGAGAGCAGTAGGTCGGTGAAGAAGGCATCGGGCTCGTCACGAATGTGTGTGTAGTCTGCTTGGCCAAAGGTGTAAAGCATTGACATCCTGCAAAAGCATGGGGCTAGCAAACCTTTGGATTTGCCGATTACGGAGACCACGACAGTAAGCAGGTAATACAAGTTAGTTGCAAGAGACATCCATGAATGCTGAGACAGCGTGCGTTCATTATCTGCATGAAGCTTTACAGGGCCGGTTCTCTGGATTCCACACATCCAGTACAACAGCGAACACACTTCCTTGTCCCAAGCAAAAGGATCCCAAAAAGCATTGACACAATAGCACAGTATATGCCTGGCCCACTCTGCATATGCGCAACACCACACTGTGAGCTTGCAAGAATGCTTGAAGCAAGGACCCTCGCGCTACAACAACTGCGGCGACCGACCTTCTGCTCAAGGGCAAAATATCCATGTAACTAAGGAGCCGCCGACTGCGGATGAGACCCTCTAGTCGGTAGCAGCCCAGAGTAAACAGCTCGCTGAATTTCATTTCCTGCAAAGTGTGATGGTGCATGCTGGCACTCTAGTTATGGTGAAATGGGGCGTGAACAGATGCACAGATGCACAGATGAACAGATGAACAGATGAACAGGAACAGATTTAATAGATGAACAGATGCACACACACAAATGTTGCTTATGTATAGAACTGCAGAGCGCATCAAGGGTAGCCAGCCTACAGACTGGTGTAACCAAAAGTCTTGTGCATATCTGGAAGCATGTGCAAGAGAATAAGTGCACCATAAATCATTGGATCGTATGATCATCTACAAACTTGAATAGCAGACGTCTACGCATCAAAGATTAAGCCCCCTTTACTCATCGAATAATCAGCGTTGCTGCGCGATGCCAATTGAACAGCAAAGCTGTGAGAAATGCTGCGTGTAGGCTCCTCTTGAATTACTCACTGCTGAAGTTTTCTGAGGGGCAATTTGGCGGTCTGCGGTACGGAAGTTGGTGAGTATGACGGCCTCCTTGTTGCGCACGCCCTGCAGATCAGCCCTCCCCAGCTCACACAGCTGTTCAGCTCGCAGCTGACTGCAAAACAAGGCAGATTTAAACATTTGAATACCCAGATTGAAGTAATCATTGCTTTTTTGCGGGACATGCCCTAAGCCTGCTTGCTGCAAAACAGGTCTGAGCGTCATTCCCCAAATTTGGATGCAAGTCATGTTATGGTCCACTAACGCCCTTCTTTTAAATAACAAACACATGCCATGTCAAGAGAGAAAGCAATGGCTGACGCATCACAGCAGCTGTGTCCATTTAGCTTAACATCCATAAAATTGTCATGATGCCTGTAGCCCTTGGCTCATTGTCGCTCATAGCACCACCAGCTTGTGCTCCCTCAATGCACAGCACAGTGCTCTCTTCATTGCTGTCATCTATTTCAGCTACACAGGCTACACAGCAAGAAACTATCTCAAATCGGCCAGCACAGGCACCGTGCATTCTTACTCACTAGTGCATTGACATGATCTAATCAATCTCAAAGCAAACCAGCACAAGCATGCTTCCATTCAATCTCACTAGTGCATTGACATCTGATTAACCTGAAAGAAACCACAGCAGTATGCACTGCCTTTTATACTCACTAGTGCATTGACATGATCTCGCGCACAGATGGCTCATCCAAAAACATCTCCGCACGCCGCACTCCCTCATCATAGTCCGGGTCTTGCACGCAGGGGTCCCGCACAACACGTGAAATGACACGTCCAATGTACAGCGAGTTGGGCGCGCTCACACTCATGCCCACCTGCAGGATGGTATGGCAGAGCAAGCCACCTCAGCACACGAAAATAACGTGGAGCGCAGGAATTGGCTGTAGGCAAAGCGTTCGAGTAATGTGAGAGGGTCAAATAAAAGACATATAATATAATTAGTGGCTATCTTACCATGTGAACTAGCACACTATCTCAATCAGGCACTAATTTCCTAGCCGCTATCAGTGAGACAGATGCATCAATACACATCCCTTCTTACCTTGAACTTGGTCTTTGGATCTGCTGTCACCCTACGGCTGTCTGGTAAGTCCAAGTCCGCAGAGACACTGCTGCCTCCTGCAAACGCATGAGAAACATCAAAAACAGTGTGCGTCGTTTTTGTTGTAGTTGAGAGTTGTATGTGCAGGGTTAACGACATCGATACGTGCGACGCCGTTGTTGGGTGCAGATTCTAACAAAAAAAGTAGTACGGAACGAATGCAACTGCATTGTTTGTCTTCCTGTTATCTAAAGCCGTTATCTAAGCGCATGATCCATCAAGGCATTTTTGACTATGTGTGCTTTTTATGCGAAATGAAAAAGGCAGCAATGACACATACACACACGGCGGCCTCGCTCACGTATACACACCTAGGCGCCAGTTTGAGTACATCAGTGTGGGATCCACCACATGGGGGCCCTTCCCCACATGCACAAATTTCCTTGCCAGCATGCCTGCATTGGACCCCTTCATAAGCTCAACACGTCTTGGGCTGGTCTTTTTGGCGTCAGTGCCACAGGATATGGAGACCTGCAAGTTGGCGCGGCCTGGAACAAGGAACAAACACGCTGACATTTTGCGGGAAACGTGTAGTGGGTCTGAGGATCATAAACACAGCAGGATCAAGGTCTAACGGTCAAAGTGAGCATGATGATGCGCTTGCTAGGAGCAAGTAGATCCCCCAAAAAGGACGATATTCTATTTGAACCAGGCACGAGGAGCCGGAAAACAAGTATTAAATTAACAGACCTCTGATCTAGATGATGAGATCTCAAGGTCACGAAGCTTTACTCGCCATGGTTGACAGGCAAGTCCTGTTGCACTTTGAATGGACTTGACATTTTACAACTTTCTCCTGCCTCATTTGTATGTGCAATGCATTTACTCAGAGGCTTCATTCAACCACAGCAACCATAGCAGCACCAACAATGTCACACTCACTTTTCTCCTCCACGAGTAGCTGCTGTTCAAACCTGATCCGCCTCTGCACCTCTGCTGCCTCCTCCGCTTCGCAATCAGCTGCACTGCGTTTCCTAGATCCCCCGGCTCCACGTCTTGCCCTCTCCCTCTCCTTCTCCTTATTCCTCTCCCTCTCCCTCTCCTTTTCCTTCTCCTTAATCCTCTCCCTCTCCTTATTCCTCTCCCTCTCCCTCTCCCTGTCCCTCTCCCTCTCCCTCTCTCTCTCCTTGCCCTTTTCCTTATCTTTCCCCTTAATCCTCTCCCTCTCCCTCTCCCTCTCCCTCT
>Ga0307945_1001694_pt1 | contig 17467 bp, 17 predicted proteins | sample OrgLakmetagen228_FD_201818 | JGI IMG/M metagenome (GOLD analysis project Ga0307945, IMG submission 201818) | Saline water microbial communities from Organic Lake, Antarctica - #228 | ecosystem: Environmental > Aquatic > Non-marine Saline and Alkaline > Saline | place: Antarctica: Organic Lake...
AAGGTAACTATTTTTCAGTATGCGTCTACTTTGGTGTACCAACGTCTACACTCTGATGTGTTTTTGCCTACTTCTTCTCGTGTCTGTAAGGTTAGCATTTTCCAGTTGCGTTACAGCCCTTTTTTTAATTGGTTTGTTTTGAGGTTTACCTCGTTCTCATAGGTTGAGCAGCCATTCCAGGTTGAATGCCTTTGTAATCCAAACTAAACTAAACTTAGGCATTTGAGAAGCTGAAACTAACTTTGAACCGCCATCGGCCGCTTTTAGTTGCCAACAAATGATACGTTTCGTGTAAGTGACCTCACGCTATAAGTGAAACAGCACGAGGAGCATTACAAAGGATCCACATGCAGTTCAAGGGCGGTCCTGCTTGTGGTTGATTTCAAATTAAAGGATGCAAATTCGAAATCCTTTCAGGCAGGCAAGCTGGGTGACAGTTACTGTAAAAGCGCACGTCTTTGCCTGAAATACCGGTCTAGAGTGGCGTGAATGAATGCATGTTACATTCATACCTGCGTGCCAGCTCATAGGTAAACAGGATGTTTGCTCTTTTTGATTGCCCATACGCATCCCATGCGCCATAAGCATTGGGCTTGTCTCTGCAGAAAGATCAGCAAGTCGTGGCTCACTGTATTACCAAAATTAGTGACGTACCGGAGGTAATGTCAGTTGTCAGTACACACGGGCTCTTGCAAGTAAACAGTGAATTGCACTGTAGGGCCCTGACCATACCACCTTTTTGTGCTTAGCAATGGCAGTAATAATGGCAATGAGACTTTTTTGAGGACTCATTACAACTGCTCAGATCTGCAAGACTTTCTTTCTTTAATCAAAGAGGAATCAAAAGTAAGCAGGACTACAGCAAGAATAGGAAGGAAGCAGCACGAAAGCCAAGGAAAAGAATGAAAAAACAGGAGAGACACCAAATTAGAAAATACAGTTACGCATTTTTCTCCGCATTGCAAGCAGAGGGGTAGAGTTACAGTGCACTCAGCAGCTTCACGTCTGAGCGGCTGACATTCCTCATTTGGAGGGTTGGCCAGGATTGTATGCCTACACTGTACATGACCATATGTATGAATCTCCTTAGAAATACCGTATGTACACCACCGTATATACCTATAAATGTATGGACCTGGCCAACCCTACTCATTCTGCACGAACAGTGGTGAACACTGTGCCTGTGAGTCAAGATGTTTCTTTTGGTGATCACTGTGCCTGTGATTTTGCCTGTGACTTTGCCTGCGATTCTGCCTGTGACTTTGCCTGTGATTTTGCGTGTGATTTTGCCTGTGATTTTGCCTGTGACTTTGCCTGTGATTCTGCCTGTGACTTTGCCTGTGACTTTGCCTGTGATTTTGCGTGTGATTTTGCCTGTGATTTTGCGTGCAATTTTGCGTGTGATTTTGCCTGTAATTTTGCGTGTGATTTTGCGTGTGATTTTGCCTGTGACTTTGCCTGTGATTTTGCGTGTGATTTTGCCTGTGATTTTGCGTGCGATTTTGCGTGTGATTTTGCCTGTGATTTTGCGTGTGATTTTGCCTGTGATTTTGCCTGTGACTTTGCCTGTGAGTTTGCCTGTGACTTTGCCTGTGATTTTGCCTGTGATTTTGCCTGTGATTTTGCCTGTGATTTGCCTGTGATTTTGCCTGTGAATTTGCCTGTGACTTTGCCTGTGACTTTGCCTGTGAATTTGCCTGTGATCACTGTGCCTGTGATTTTGCCTGTGATCACTGTGCCTGTGATGTTGGTGATCACTGTGCCTGTGAGTCATTAAGATGTTTCTTTTGGGCGATGAGGGGATGTTCATCCTACCTGAAGAGGTCATCGAAGTTCATGTTTTTGCCAAATTGGTGGCCCTGTGCGGTGGTTAACAAGGCACATGGTTGTGTGAGTGAGTGACGTTTTTGAGTGACATTTGTGTGAGTGAGTGACAAGGTAGATGGTTGTGTGACGAGTGAGTGACGTTTGTGAGTGACGTTTGTGTGAGTGAGTGACAAGGCAGATGGTTGTGTGACGAGTGAGTGACGTTTTCCTCTGGCAAAAGGGGGACACGGATGGCTTGGGTTGGCCGGAGCGGTAATCATTCTCGTACACGCCCATGTGTATTTGAAGGTTGCCCTCCTAGAAATTATTAGCAAGCACGGTGCATACAGTTCTGGTCAGATCTACAGACGCTGATACAATGTAGACTAACATTATACTGAATGAACAAGTAAACCCTGTTCACATCACGGGGATCCCTCACCTTTGAGCTGACATTAATGATGCGAATGGGCCTGTGGTCAAAAGGCAGCAAGATGAGAGCAATAGACGTTGAGCACGCACCCATGAGAAACAGACTGCGCGTTTGAGTTGCCTTGATATAATAAGATCATCAGAGGGCCTTAAATCAAATTTGACATCTTTTCTTGCGCACAATGAAGCAATATTTGTGAGGTTATGTATAGCAATGACGCATGGCATCACAATCAAACACAGCATCCTATACTGTTATCGTCACGACTCTTTTTTCGTAATGAGATCGAATGGCATGTTGTTGTAACAGAGAATACTCCAAAGGCACCTGTCTGACATGAGGCGCAAGGACTTGAGTGCAAGATCAAACATTCGACACATGTTTAGCAGCCTAACGCATGAGGTGCAATGAGTTGATGATGAGTGAGCAGCTCCTACTTGTTTGCCTTCTTGAAGTGAGGAAGAAGCAACGTTGTCAGCGCAAAGTGGCCAAGGTGATTCACTCCTAGCTGCGCAAAAGGAAAGGAAGCAAAAAAAAACAGATGAGTTACGTGAATATGCATCACGTAAAGAACAGAATTGGCAGCTGTCGGAAAAGGGTACTTCTTGTAACGTGACATTTGGTCACAGGTACTCCCCATGCACCCCCACCCCTAAGTTAGCCTCAGGAATTTCCCACACCCAGCAAGCCACCATGCCTCCCACTTGCAGGGTAAAAAGACAGGATAATCTGTTGTTCCGCGCTTGCTGCGGGTTTCAGCCCAATTTCTGTCCCCAAGGTTGCAGGGATAAGGTACAACATAAAATTAAATATATGTATTCCTAGATGGGTTTTGGTGGGAATCTTGATACTTGGTTCCGTTACATGCATTTCCAAGTCACCAAGCCACCCACTTGGTCTTTAAACCTTTTTGGCGGGCATGTGAAGAAACATATAGCTACCCAACGCAACCACTTGCAGGAAATCCCACTAACCCTGTGCCAAATTTCACATTGCAGCATGTTGTATGATAAATTCATGATGACACCAAGCTGCGCAAAAAAACAAGTGACACATTAACTCACGCCTCACGCCAAAGAAAGGGGCTACATCCCAATGGAGTATTATGCCTATTCACTTTTGTGTGGTCAGGGTGTTACGCAGCACATGGAGCCAGAAGGGGGTCAGTCAAGTTCCCACTTAAGTCCAGCAACCAAATCTTGCCTTTTTGTGTAAGTCAGACATTCTAATACACGGATTAGTGTCCTACAAAAACACACAAACTGTGGTCTTCGGTTGCTCAATTACAGCAGTGAACCTGCAGTGCTGCCAGAACTGCGCCATCAGTTGCACAGGAAAGGGTATACGGTCAACTTAGAGTTCTACGTAAGTGACTGACTTCCCACAATGACAATATGACGATACAATTCCAATACAATTCGCTCAATCTTGCCTCAAGTACTCAACTTTTGGTTCAAGTACTTTTGGTTCAAGTACTTAACTTTTGGTACAAGCTGCGCGTGCAGTATGGTGTATGGTACAAGCAACGGTACACCAGCATGTATGCGTTAAGGATTGAATGCAACTACCGCTCAGGCAAACAGCTCAAAGGTACCAGGTGGAGTTGCGCATGCAGGGGCATGACAACATTTATTCTCGGGAACAGTGTAATTGAGTTGGCCAAGACCGTGCGCGTGTAAGGCTGGCGGCAGAAATGGCTAATAATTTGTCCAGAACCAAGGAGGAACTTGTGTGCAGCGAATATGCCTGTGACAGTAAACTGCTGCTATCCATAGGGATTGAACAGAAAGAAAAAAACATATACGCAAATCTGCTTGCCTGGTATTCAAATCCGTCTTTTGTTGTCATTTTGGGAGTTGCCATGACTCCGGCATTGTTCAGCAGCACGTCGAACACCTCCTTCTTTTGTGCGCACAGCTTCTTGTAGCACTCGACCACACTGGATAGATCTGACAAGTCCAAGCGGATAGATTCCACTTTGGCGTCAGGTTGACTTGTTCTGAGGAAGGCAAAGACAAACAATATCGAAAGTGAGGGCTGAACGTGCAAGTAGAAGGCTTTATCATGTCATGTCGGAAGACCTGAGGACGGGGGGGGGCAGGAACAACATCTGTTACATCTCCCTGCACCAAATGCTGCTGAAAGATGGACGCACGGATGCACGCACTTGATTGACTGTACGGCATTGGCCGCACGTGTGTCATCGCGGCAGGCTATAATAACCGAGTAGCCCTGGGGGGAAGGAAGAGGAAGGCTTGAATTTCTTTGTGAGTGGGTTGTGATGCTCTTTCAGACATCACCGTACCTTCTTACACAGGGCCAAAGCGCTCTCATAGCCTATGCCTGGAGGTGCATGGTTGAGACGAAGGATAAGGACCACACATTTCTCATGCTTGCACGAGTGCGTCTATTTCACCACATCTGAATGAGAGCATTTGCTTGACTCATGCATGTGTCAACTTGAGTGAGATGTGTACCTGTGTTGCCCCCGGTGATGAGGACGCTCCTAGCCATTCCTTCCCCTAATGACCGTGCAAACAAGAGTGTGTAAAGTTAAATTATATTACAGTCGAATATTTCTTTTGTAAAATCAGATAAACTCTGCCCATTGAACCCTAGTTGGTCGCGTATAAATAATCAATCCGACTACGTTAGTATATGTAGGGAATATTTGTGCTCAATACTGTACGGACCTTGGTTCTAGGCAGGGTTCCCTAAAAACTGACAATTGCGCAGATGGATTTAAGCGAGAGACATAATGTGGTATGGCCTCTTTTGTGGCAGCGCCTTTTCCCTTTATTTTTTCCTAGAATCTTTCTGGTTTGGTTTCAGGCTTTTTCCGAGCTTCCGCTGAGATGCCCTTTGAGGCATATATTGTGATGTAACCTTACCTTACCTTACCTTTTCCGAGCTTCCGCTCAAATGCCCCCCACATATAGCGATGTAACCTTACCTTACCTTAAGTGAGAGACCACATACACCAGGAAGTTCCGAGTTGAAAGAGTTAAGTTTAGTGGCTGATTGGAGGGAGGAGGGAATTATCGAACCTCGTGCGCAGAAACAAAGTGCGGCTGCAACCATCAGTGCCAAAGCATGCGCAACCTTAGTGCCAAAGCATAAAAAAGTACAAGTAAGAAGTAAGAATAAAATGTTGCAAGTCTTGCTCAACCACTGCTGCTGCAAGCAGGCTATCTTTGCAACGACTGCAAATCAGCGAAAGCCTCAGCAGATGCCTTTTCGCGGGCAGCTTTTGCAGCCTTGATCTCGTCAGTCTTTTTCCGCTGTACCTGTGTCGTGAAAGTGTTCAAGGGATTTTGCGATAAGTCAGAGAAACCAAATCCTGCCTTTCTCCGTCACTTTTGCTCGTAGTTTTTGTCCCTAATCCCCAAAGCAACAGGCAAGTCTTGCGATGTGGGTTCGAATAAAGTGCATTTCCATCATTCAGAGGCTTCATCATCCAAACTTCCAGGTCATGAAGTGTGTGACGTTTCATTCTGTGGAACCTGGAATTGCCGGCAAATCTGTAATTTGTAAAACATTTGTTCTAAGCATTGCCATACCCAATGATAGATAGCAGGCAGGCAAGCGAGCACATTGAAGACTGCCTACCCTACGTGTCTCTGTGTAATTTATACATGAAGTATAATTACTCCTCACGTATTTTAGAACTAAGTAAAAACCTTTTGGCACACCTTGTCGTAGTCTAAAATGGTAATGGCCGGCCGACCAAGTGCGTCCTCTATACTTCTACGAAACGGAACCGGAAGCAGCCCTGATCCAGCTGCATACATTGTTAACATCGGGGCCTGCGCGTAGGAAAAGCAAAAACGGATTCTCGGTGATGGACTTTGTCAGGAACTTTAAAGAAGCAAAATGAATAACAATGAAACGAGAAAGTTTTACCAATTGTAAAGAAAGGGGACAAGTTTTGCCTTGTACGATCAGGCTTCTGTACAAAACTTGAGTAAAAAGGGTTAAGGATTTACGCACCATTATGACAACACGTTGTCTGAAAGTCCCCTGGAAGGTGAATTGGTCTTTCTGCAAGATTAGGGAACACAGATGGGCAGTGACGAACAAATTGGTACTACTAGCGGTGAATTGAATCAGTGCAGGTCTTAACCTTGTAGCCGGATTCAAAATGAACGTAGCCTATGCATAATCCTGGAAGCGTGGCAAGCACAGTGTGTTCCTGCCAGAGCGCCCCAACCCTCATGAGAACATTTATTTATTTTGGCTGGCTTCCCAAAACCCAAACATACATGGAAGCCAGACGTAAGTGCAGAAGACGGGTTTAAGTGACACGTTTATCTTAGACACAATTGTTTTAGGTAGTTGTGGGTGGGGTGTGCATTTTGGAACTCCTTGCCTGTTTCCTTATTACTAAGAGGGATTCATCGACAACAAAACGTACTTTCAGGTTAGAGCTTGCAGCAATTCCTGTGAGTGCTCCTCGGGCAACTTTATGATAGCCAATTTAATGAATGAAAGGACAACACATCAAAACGCACCTGCCAGAGTGCCCTAAACCCTGATAGAAACGTGTAGGCAACGGCTGCCCCACCCATCCACATACCTGGGCATAAAAACACAAGTGCAAGAAATGACGGCAAGGAAAACAGCACTCCTTCTTCAAGAAGGCTGCAGTTCTCAAAAATGCTTGCTTTACGCACTAGCTTTGATAAACGGCCCCCCGATCCGCTTTTGTTCTTCGGCAATAGCCATTTTCACTTCAGGCTCTGCTGGAAAAGGTTCTTTGGGCTCAGGTTTCGGAGCCTCTGGGCTCCTGAATTCTGCAAGACAGAAGAGGGGTGACAGATTTAATATACGAAGGTCAAAAAGCTTGGAAACACCTGACACACGTACGCACACATATACACACAAGCACACACGCACACGGACGCGCGCACATGCAAACACACGCGCAATACCTGGCAGTGCGTCGAATCTGGGGGATTGCGCGCGTTTCCTGGGTGGTGGTGCGTACTCTTGGTGTTGCTGTGGTTGTTGCTGATGTTGTGACTCTTGTTCCTGGGGCATGGTATCTACCTTGTTAGTTTGTACGTACTGTGCAACCTAATAGTTGTTATGAAATTATATTAATTGCTCACAAAATATACCAGGTAATTAGTTTTGGCTTAGCATGGCCCATCTGTTGTGGAAGTTCGGGGAAGCAGCCCTCAAACCCTACCAGTCTGGCAGTAAAGTCCTACCTCCACTCATTAGCTTCCAGCAAGCCATGCAATTGCGCACCAAGCTTTCCGAGGAGGGCCAGTAAGTGCTCACATTCACACACATACACACACACACATACCTGCACACACACACACATACCTGCACACACACATACACACACACACACACATACACACACACACACACACACACACACACATACATGTACGCGCGCGAGCGCACACATACACGCGCGAGCGCACACACACACACACACACATAAACACACACACACACATACACACACACGCACACACACATACACACACATACACACACGTAAATGCGCATGCGCATGCGCATTGATGAATGCATGCACTATTTCGGCCCGTAGGCAATGGCCGTACGAGCACATAGTGCCAGGGTTACCGCAGCCTCCCCCTGGTGCAGAGGTCTACTTGAAGCGCCAGGAAGCCAAAGAGCTGCAGCGCAAGCAACGGTGAGAGGGGTGGCTAGCTGTCGCAGACCTTGTGGTATTGCTGTCATTTTGATAACACGATCGTCGTCTTGAGTGAACTGGTTGCAACACGCAAAGCTATTTAGTATGCAGAGTGCTCATGCCTAAACCCTGTATCATACTGCAGCAAGGGGAGGTGTGCAGATGCTTGTGGTCCACAATTCGATCACGCACACATGCCCCCCATGTACACTCAGTCCCTCAGTTAGATTGCATGTTTTAACCGAAATTCTAAACACTGTACATGACACTTGTATGGTTAGAGCCCACCCCTAGATTTGCAGGGTAACACGTCTGTAAAATAGTACAGATTTGTGACTTCAATGGATAATGTTCTGTGCATTGTATAGTACATTGTAACTGCATAAGGAATTGTAAGTAGGAGGGTGTGCCTTTACAATTGAATTGACTGTAAAGCAGCCGTTAACATCTAGAGGGTAAGTAGGAGGGTGTGCCTTTACATTTGAAGGCTGACTGTAAAGCAGCCGTTAACATCTAGAGGGCAATGCTGACTATGCTGTGCAGGGTGAAGGAGATTCAAGATGCCATGGCAAAGATGCCTGGCCTCATAGCTCAACACAGGGTAGGTGGGAGAAGCAGGAACACAGACTTTGCCACACTATTGGGTCGTTAGATCAGGGGAAAGTTATATAAATTAGTTTCAGGTGCCTTTGCAAAATTTTGTGCCTGCAGCCCGGCACAGGGTAGGTGCAAGGATCATGAATAAAGACAATGCCAAACAATGGATCATTAGGGTTATGAGTTATGAATCGTAAGGGGTTTACGGATCGTTAGGGGTAAGGCTCGTTAGAGTTATCAGGGATAACTCTTATCAGAAGGTTTGAGGTGCCTTGGTAAATGGGCCTTATAGCCCAGTACAGGTTAAGTGTGAGGGATGGTGACACAGACTGCGCCACCACTTCCGGCATGTGCCTGGGGGTCTTGATATTTGCGGCTTCAGAGGATGCAAAGGGAGGGGATTTGAGGGAGTGATAAAAAATGTCTCATGAAGAAAAAGGAGAGCCCTTTAGTTGCAATGGACGATGGGCAATTGGAATTAGGAAGCGAAGCAAGGTTTGCCTTGTTAAAAGAAGGGACTTTGTTCAATCATCTTATTGCTAAACTTGTTGAATGGAGGATCTTGGAAATGGAAGCTCACTCAATTTCAAACAACGACGCGTTGTGAGAAACAGTTTTGATATGCGAAGAAGTTGGCGCATCTTTTTGATGTCACAGAGTGAGAAGAGCGAGGGAAGATGCTTCAATTCAAACCTTTTAGCTGAAGGTGAAGATTCTGTCTTGGTTCAAATGGTGTGTGCAAAAAGACTCGAACCACGTGCGCCTGCGTTGGCCAAAGCATCACTCCTAAGTTTAGTCTGTTGCCTCACCTTTGAGAATAGGCCACTCAGACGTGTGCCTTGTGCATTGTTTTACTGAAGCAGCAATTGATCGTCAATGATGGCCGTGCTCTTTTACACTTTTCATTCCCAGGAGCTATTGAAGCTGAACTGGGACGAGGTTTCGCAGGTGGACAAGCTGACGATGACCAAGAACGCAATCCGGAAATCACAGGTCAAAAAGAGGTGGGTGCTGTTGTGGGTGCTGTGGCAGGCGTGGTGGCAGGTGCCAAATGAAGGTGGTTGCTGTTGTGGGTGCTGTTGTGGGTGATGTGGCAGGTGCCAAACGAAGGTGGGTGCTGCTATGCCAGCAACTTTGCAACAGGTATGCCACCTCTGGACTGTGTTCTGTCACATGCCACCTCTGGACTGTGTCTTGTCACATGCCACCTCTGGACTGTGTCCTGTCACATGCTGCGGGTTGTTAAGAGGAAGCATACAGAGAGGGAGTACACTAGTATTTAAAATTTAGGCAAACAGGGTGTGTTCGAGGTGGCTCCAGTGTATGGAATTAGAGGCAGCTAGCAATGTAAACGTTGAGGGTGATTGGGAAATATTCATTCACTGCTAGCAAATAACAACAAGGGAGAAGAGTGGTGTTGATGGCGGAATTCTTCTGATTTGGAAAGCGTTGCTGCTCTTTGAACCCTGCCTGCCTAGATTTGTGGTTCACATTGCCCATACCTGCCAGCCAAGGGCATTTCAGTGTTTGCTTGCATGAAAGTGTGTGCCAGATTATGCTGAAGAAAGAGAGCGATGCCTGCTGTAAGGAATGGCACCACAAAACTGCTCGTGCTGATCACAACTTTATCACTCGTATTTCCGCCAAACCAGCTACTACCACAATCACACTAGCCCTTGTTTTCACCACAATCCCGCTACGCACACTCGGCATTATCTTAGCCAATCCCACTATAAAACGAAAATTATTGTGGTTACCCTTTGATTGGCTGCCCAAGTCCGTAATAATACCTACCTCGGATGTTGTTGGAGGGCCATGCAAGTTGAACGATGTTCAATCTTTTTTATGTACCCTGTACCCTACAATGAAGCCAAAAACCGTTGCAGCCCTGTTTATTGAGCTCCAGCTTGATAACAGTTTTAATGTACAGAGACTAGGCTGGCCAGAACGTTGCATATGTTCAAAATCTCGGTGTATGTACGGTATCATAGGCAGGGAAGCTTTCACACACTTTACGGCCGTATATGGTGAGTGTGTACGGTTCTAGCCATCTCCTTTGGTGGCACATGGTTTGTGTACAAAGGGAAGCAGAGTAGAGGGAGGTCTCAGTGCACGTGTGTGAGCAAATTATGCCTTCCTCCCTCTGTGTATAGCCTTCCTCTCTCTGTGTATAGCCGTGCAAGTTATGCCTTCCTCTCTCTGTGTGTATAACCGTGCGTGCAACCTGCGCATATGCACTGACACCCATGCAGCAGCGCGAGGAAAAGGCACTGCTATTGAGACGTGTGACGATGAGGATTTGTTCGGTAAACATGAACTTGTTGCCTTCATCTCAATACATGTTACAACGTGTAGCTCACTGCTTGTACATGCGACTTAATGACATGTGCCTTCATCTCAATACATGTTACAACGTGTAGCTCACTGCTTGTAAATGCGTCTTAATGACATGTGCCTTCATCTCAATACATGTTACAACGTGTAGCTCACTGCTTGTGAATGCGTCTTAATGACATGTGCCTTCATCTCAATACATGTTACAACGTGTAGCTCACTGCTTGTAAATGCGTCTTAATGACATGTGCCTTTATCTCAATACATGTTACAACGTGTAGCTCACTGCTTGTAAATGCGTTTTATTGACATGTGAAACACTCTAATAACACTCTGAACACTCTATCGTAGGTTGATAAAGCTGTCGTCATAATTAGAGACCTGTGGTAAGCTTTTGTTTCTATCATTACAGTGCGCAAGTGGTGACTCACCTCTTAAGCATTGCTTGAGGAAACAGAGACCATTGCTGCCGGGCAGCAAAGGACTCACGCTACGACAGACAGATTTGAATCCGCCTGGCTTTTTCTCGTTTCTGTGCTGGAGGAGGTTTTGTGGAACTGATACCCAGGTGGCTCCTTTTCTTAAGAACCGCAAGGAGAAATTTCCACTCCCTGCACAATCCTGCCCAGCGGTTGCCATGGGGAATGTATGCTGCCTTCCTCATTGCTTCTTTGCCTCAACTCCTGTTTTGCTCCAATGAAATGGGTGTGGAAGGCAATTTATGTGCTGTACAAACATGCTGGCTGGTGATGTTTTGATTTCTTGTAGCGTATTCAGCTGTTTGAATTTGCCGACGTTAACCCCTGAATTAAGTGCATCCTCCTTTCCTACACTGTAGAATACTGTATACATCGTGTCCTGAGTCATTTGTCATTTGCCCTGAGGCTCAGTGCACGTGTGGCTAGCGCCTTAGTTAACTGTTTGAGCGTGCTGTTGATGCTGAGTGCTTTAGTTTACCACTAGAATTTGTGCCCACTTAGAATAGATGATGGTACTCCCCCGCGCTTTTGTGTATAGTGCTTTGCAATTTGCAATGCAGTGGTCTCATTTAGTCTTTGCAGAAAGCGGCTCTCCTATATACTTATAGATTATGGCTTTTAAAATGTAGCGGGTGCGTTGGTGGGGGAGACTCACGGCACTTCGGGTTGATGTGCCTCCTTCTTTTCCTTAATTAATGCATGGAATGTTTTGCTGCCTGCGTAGATTTTTCCCCACATACTGGCAGTAGTTGCTAATGTACCTACCAAACCAGCAAAAAGTACGATTGATTCAACTGACAAAAAGAATAGAAAGTCAAAATGCGACCATAAGATGAGATTCCTTCTTGTAATCAACTCAACCTTCTGGCCTGGTTGTAACACAAGGACGCTGGGAATCAAGCTCTCATTTGTACGCAAGCTTCTGCACCCCAATATCTGACTTTAATTTAACACTGTGGTGTGCGACTAAACTGTGGCTTTGCCGAGGTTGCTTACTTACGTACTTGCGTGCTTCTTCCCTTACATTGACCTATAGATTGAGCATGCCAGGCTGGAGGCCTTTGTAATTCAATCTAAACAAAACTTGGCTGTCAGATCAAATCATCGTCACTGCAAAGTATAAGACTCAGCACATTAACTAGTTGGGCGTGACATCGCTTACTTTGTGGTGTGCTAAAAGGAGCCTTTTTTTTTCTTGTCAAACCAGGCCAGTGGAGACGCACCCAAAACATCGTATTGGTTTAGTTTGGATTACACAACATCGTATTGAATTCGCGCAGAGGCAGCAACCTTTAAAGGTTGTTGCATCAGGTCATTTCATATACATAATGTTTGCTTGTTTGGAGTCCAGCCCTAGGGCAAAGAGGGTTTATCGTGACAGCTTACATTGATGATAGCGAAGAGCAAGAGGGACATTGGCAAAGATAGGGCGTTGAAACCGGTAATGTCACTCGCGTAAGCATGCATGGCTCAAAAAGATATCCACTAAAATAGCACAACTACGCTGAGAAGCAGTCGGTCAGTGTCTCATACTTTATTTTAAATCCCAAGCGCTCGTGCATGAGTTGTGCTGCGGCACAAATCGAGAGGAGGCCGGGCCTAGAGGAGCTGCGCCCAAAACAGCTGACCAACCCGTCCAACCAATTGCGCCACCTGACATTCTACTTGGGGTTTCGCCTGTGTGTTTGCATGTATGTTTTGAATAGTGAGTATGCATTTAAAAAATGGCATGTGTCTGCGTGTATGTATGTTTGTTTGTTTGTGTGTGTGTGTATGTGTGTGTGTATGTGTGCGTGTGTGTGTGTGTGTGTGTGTGTGTGTGTGTGTGTGTGTGTGTGTGTGCATGTATGTGTGGGGGCGTACGTGTGTGTGTATGTACATCGGGGGCGTAAGTGAGTGTATGTGTGTGTGCGAGTGTGTATGTGTGTATCTGCGTGTGTGTGTATTCGTGTGTGAGAGAGCGTACAAGAGTGTGCTGAGTTGTATGCTGACCTCCAGAAGAAGTTTAAAAGACAAAGCACCTTAACTTGCAAATCTTGGAAGACCAGCATGCCTGACTGCGAACCAAACAAATCACTGTTCAGACTCACAAGATGAGTACTACGGAGTCCCCTCTCAAAAACATTTTGTTAACAAAGCGGTCCTTGTTGACGGGTCGCGAGCCTTTCTTTCCCTTTCCAGTTTTTGGAATCTGCAAAAAAGCGAGCGCAGTGATGGTGACCAACTAGCACTATATAAATCTGCAGAGGACAAGCTTTAATGGCGTGCACCAACTCCCTACTGGCAAAGCAAATTAAACAGCATTGCAGCAAGCAAGGGTACAGCTCAGCACTGATGCCAGACAGGTGTTAAGCTAAGTATGAAGGGTGCCACAAGCTAAGGCAAGTATGAGGGTGCAGATATCAAAATGATGCTCTTGAAATGATGCATTCAATACACACAATCACATGCACCCTCAAACACCCAAATCCCCACGCATCTACGCCCATGCATTGACCTCACCCACCTACACACAAGCCCACGCCCACGCCACGCACACCCACAAGCTCACCCCCACCTTCACCCACCTACATTCACCCCCACACATACACAACAACACACACAAGCACAACACACAAACACACACACACACGGATGCGCATGCGCACCCATTCACGTACACGCACATGCTTACGCCCATGAACACCCACCCACACGTGCACTCACATACCTCTTGCCACATCTCTGTCACATTCTCTAAAATCATGTTGCAATGCCTGTCAAAGGCCTTCACGCGACCTAGGAGCTTGTGGTTGTTCCTGGCATTAATGAGCACCTGCAAGCCAAAATAAATAGGGCTGCAATGGCTGAATGAACAGAACGAGTTGCAAAGTTAGCAAGCCAATCATGCACGCTTCCGAACCATATCAGTGCGCGCAAGCAAGCATGCTGCACTGCTGAATAATGTGCACGGTGTGTGTGCGCGCAAACACGTGGACGGATTCGCATGTAAGCAGCAGTGGTAGGCTGCGTGTGAGGGCACAGCACTGTCCCTGGCATTCGTAATTGTGCGAGAACACATGGAAGTGCCCCGAGCAATGGCATGACGAGTGAGCATGCACACATGAGGACATCCACTGCCCTGGATATGCCTGGAGTGAGCCTCTAACTTGGGCATGGTGGGAGACTGTTTGGCGATGTCTCAAGAATGCAGCCAAAGCCCGTGCCCCTGACCTGTGAGTTGGTCTTCACGCTAGTGGTTAACACGGACAGAGGCCCTGTGCGGAATTCCTCCTCCTCTTTCTTCTCCAGCTCGTCCACGCTCATGGCTGTCGCCATCTTTTCCGGCTAGGATTGATAACAGAAGGAAAAGATGAGTGAAAGGCTATTATATCTTGTGCTCGATCGAATTTATTCCTCTCCGTCAGCCTCGACCCAAATTTTTCGTCATATATGTATTTTTCTATTCAATTAAATCTCCATATTACCTCGTGTGCGCGCGTGTAGATGCACTTGCATGTGTCCAAAAGCACTTCTCACAGTGCAGCCATCCGCAGTAGCATTCCAACTAGGACAAGGCAGAAGCCAGTACGTGCTCTCACCCCAGTGCACGCAACAAGTCCACATGCACTGGAGGACTGGCTCCGCCACCAAGGCGGGATGGTGGCTCCAAGCGTAGGCCTTCATGGCCGTGAACTACAATCAGTACTTGTGAGTGTGAATGAAGCATACGCTGTGTTTGTGTGAGTATGGGGTAAGTAACTAGAAATGCAAGTCAGATTACTCCTGGAATTGCGTTTCCCACTTTCATGGACAAGAACTACTACAGAAGGTTCCTTTCACTCAAAGTTGTAGTTTGCAGGGTAACAATGAGTTTGCTGAAGAACCAAAATTGGGCGAGCATTTTACAATGCACGCCTAGTGGAAGGCTGAAGTTGGTGTTGGTCTGAAGGGAGATTGGCAAATCACAAATTATGGGTCATCATGTGCAGATGTAACAATTTTCACCGAGTTTCGGAATAATGTCAAACTTGTATGCAGCATTTTGTCATAGCATCCACTACTTCATTTTGTTCAGTAGCTCCAGGCGCAAAACCTCTGATTCAGGCTGAAATAAATTACATCTACTGCTCGTTACATTGACTGACGCGTCGACTGTTACTTTCCCCTAATAGCTCTACTTATTTGCATTAAACATTTAATTATACTGTATCATGTCTAATTGTACTACTGTAATCATGCTATTCTGAAATATGTTTGTGGCCTGCAACTTTACTTTTACAACCGGTGAACTCTTCTTTAAACCCACTTGGTAGGCCAAACATCCTTAGCTCTTTTAAATGAATTGGATGCAATCAAACAGCCTTGCGTGCACGAACAGCCTGCGTGGTAACATTGGCAAAATTTGGCAGGGATGTCAAGAAAAGGATGGCGACAGGCTAAAACTGAAAACAGGCGAGTCCTTGTTTGAGGCCGGTGCCGTTGCCTTTGCAGGTGCAGTTCCCTGCCTCTTCAGCCCCTCACTGTCTTTCATACATGCTAACCCGCCACCTAAAAGGGCACGAAATAACAACACGCACAATACTGGTGCAGCGTTCCCTGCCTCTTCAGCCCCTCGCTGGTCCCTTTGCGTTTATATTACCCACCATCTGCAAGCGCTCACATACAAAGTAGACCTAGTTTGCAATTAAAATTATCACACAAAACCTGCTGATCTTAATACATGATCTCAGTGTGCATTCATAATACCCAGCATCCTGCACGCACCCCACACACTTGCATGCAGTTGCATCTCCTCCCTCACACCCGAGGCTATGAGGAGAACAGCCTATTCAATTGACCTTCTTTCGAGGTTTCAACCTGTAGCTAATCCATCTGTCATGTCATCAAGTAACGTATCAATGTTGAGTGAACTTATGACATTCGTCCCACCCCCTCTTTCAGGGTATGCCAGCGGCGAAGAAAGCAGGCAACACACCCAAATAGCACATGCATGCACACCTGCAAAAAAAAACCACACTGATGTCTGCAGGACATAGACGAAGACAGTGTGCTAGTCAACGTGCCTGAGAACCTCCAGATCCGCTACGATCTGATCAAAGACCCAAAGATGGAGCGTCTGTACAGCAAGCTACCCTCATCGGAGGAAGGCATAGAGCCTGCGTGGCAGGCCAAGCAAGCACTGGCGGTGAGCTGATGATCCTGAATTGCCACTGGCACCTGCCTGTATTTGGCAGGGAACTTTTGGTTCACTGCATGGGCAGTTCTGAGCCGCCTGTTAATCACTGCGAATAAGACCGTACCGCTGCGCACGCAAATTCTCAGTATCGTGTGTGCGCTCTCTGTGCTGGCGTCACTGCTGTGTGCTCGCATCGCTATGTGGTGTACAGAGATACAGAGGCAGTGTGTTGTACAGAGGCTGCATTGCTGTGCGTTGTTCAGCGGTTGCAGACCCGCGCAGTGCATAGAGGCTGCCTTGCTTTGCGTTGTACAGAGGGTACCTACATTGCTGTGCGTTGTAAGGGGGGTGCATTGCTGTACAGTGTAAGAAGGAACGTTGCTGCACAGTGTACAGAGGGGTTGCACTGCACAGATGGTGCAGTGCGGCGCACATAGTTGCACTCCATGAATGCGTAATTTGCATAAGGTGCATTCCGCTAAATGCATAGTTTGCATAAGGTGCACTGCACAAAGTTGCATTCCGTTACATGCGTAGTTTGCACGAGGTGCATTGCACAAAGGTGCATTCCATTAAACGCGTAGTTTGCATGAGGTGCATTGCACAAAGGTGCATTCCATTAAGCGCGTAGTTTGCATGAGGTGCATTGCACAAAGGTGCATTCCATTAAATGCGTAGTTTGCATGAGGTGCATTGCACAAAGGTGCATTCCATTAAATGCGTAGTTTGCATGAGGTGCATTGCACAAAGGTGCATTCCGTTACATGCGTAGTTTGCATAAGGTGCACTGCACAAAGGTGCATTCCATTAAGCGCGTAGTTTGCATGAGGTGCATTGCACAAAAGTGCATTCCATTAAACGCGTAGTTTGCATGAGGTGCATTGCACAAAGGTGCATTCCATTAAATGCGTAGTTTGCATGAGGTGCATTGCACAAAGGTGCATTCCATTAAATGCGTAGTTTGCATGAGGTGCATTGCACAAAGG
>Ga0307945_1001696_pt1 | contig 17462 bp, 18 predicted proteins | sample OrgLakmetagen228_FD_201818 | JGI IMG/M metagenome (GOLD analysis project Ga0307945, IMG submission 201818) | Saline water microbial communities from Organic Lake, Antarctica - #228 | ecosystem: Environmental > Aquatic > Non-marine Saline and Alkaline > Saline | place: Antarctica: Organic Lake...
CCCAAAAATAGGGCATGACGTCCAGAAATTTTTTGTGACGCCTCCTGACTGCATCGTTGTTTTTCTCATTATCTGGTGTACAGTAAACCTTTTTCCGCCTTTCATTTCCAGGATCCTGGAAGAACATGAGGAGGAGCTGACGGCCGCGATACAAAATGGGCAACTGGAAGGAGAGGGTAAGTTCTGATCTTCTTATGGAGGACCTTGCCTTCCAATTTGCTACACAGGTCAGGTTGTGCCATGTAGCGTCTGGCTAGTTTCTCTTGCGTAGATTAAAAGAACTGGAACCAGATCAATTCGCCTAGCCTTAAGTGCAATGGAATGAAGTTGAGTACATCTGAAGGGTATCGAAGAGCAGCTGTTTGCCATTCATTTGAACTTACAATTTATTTGCACATAAACAACACATTCACATCACAAACGCGATCTCCTGGACACATCATATAAACACAGGTGGTGTGTCTGGCTACATCTGTGGCACACTGCTCAAAAATTGTCCTGTCGGTAGGAGCGAGGCAGCCAGAGGGGTAGTCACTAACAGCAGTAGTGAGGACGTGGAGGACCTGCCTGAGACGTTGCCTGGCTCAGAAATAGAGGGCAATGCCTACGAGAATGTCAGTGCTAGTGGGGAAGGGGGGGAGGGAGATGGGCAGAGGGGGAACGATGAGCTTTGAATGTGTTTTAGGAGGGCAATCGTGATCATCTAATAAGCAGCAGGTCTGCAGGCGGATTTATTTTTAAAATGCCTTTCAATTAATCATAAGTTTCAATGTCTCGTCTAATTGTTCGATGCTTATTCCAGGAAATAATCGTCCAACTCCAAAGATACCAAAACACAATACTACAAACGATTTATGTGTAAACGGAGTTACCCAAACTAAAACAAGTTTACCACTTTGGATAAAAACTTCGGATAATATATATGAACCGGGAACAAATCTAAACTGAGGCCATAATTATCGAAGCTCCTTAGAATGGCGAATCCGCTCAAACAGTTTGCTCCTAGCGACTCAGTAAAGCGTTGGGAAGGTATAAACACACACTCATACGCGCACACACACACACGCACACACACACACACACACACACACACACACACATACACACACATACATGTATACACACACGTACACGCGTATCCTCATGCACGCGCAAACACGTATACACAACGCACACACACATACACACATACACACACAAAGGCATGCGCGCGCACACATACACACACACGCACACACACTCACGCGCGCACGTAGAATCGCACGTGCACACGTGTACACATGCACGCACAAACACGTATACACAGCGTGCACACACACACACACAAACACACACACACATACACAGACATACACACAGAGACATGCACCTACACACACACACTCACACACACACACAAACACACACATACACATATATACACGTACATTCACACAGGAATTAACGAGGACAATAGCCTCAAAATTCCGCCATTTGAGCGGGAAGCGCGTCAGGTATGACATACACACACACTCACACACACACACACTCATACATACATGTATACATGCACGTACACGCGTATACTCATGCACGCGCAAACACGTATACACAACGCGCACACACACATACACGCATACACACACAAAGACATGCGCTTGCACACACACACACACACACTCACGCGCGCACGTATATACGCACGTACACACATATACACATGCACGTGCAAACATGTACACACACACACACACACACACATACACACACACACAGTGGCTTGGTGGAAGAGCTGAAGCAGTGGAGAGGGACCGTGTAAGCAGGCTGTTCCAGACTCTAGAGCGTCACAAAGGGGAAACAAAGCGCGTTTCTCCCCCTCGAGTGCCCACCAAGGCCTTTGTGCCAATGGGAGATAGCTCGCAAGGTGGGCATTAGCCTCTTAGAAGTAGGCTGCGCTGTTCAGTTTCAGTGTGCATTCTGAAAGGGTGTGGTGCTTACACTTGCTGGAGCCCCTCCAGATTTACTCAGCGTTTTTGGGTGGTTGCCCCTCGTCCTACGCCTTAGGTCATGAAAAAAGGCAAGTGGTCATAGAAAAGCAAATGCTCATACATTTTGCCAGCACCTTTTGCTCAACCTTTTGCTCAACCTTTTGCATATTTTTTTACATACCTGGTGTAAAATACGCCTGGAGCGAGCCTTTAAGGCCTTGCTCTCAGCCACGCTTTCAACTGGCTTTCGATCAACCACGCTTTAATCTGGCTTTTGATTTATACCTGCAGTCATGTGTGCAGGCTGACAGGTGCCGTTGTTGTGCTGAGAACAACATAACATGTTGATATTTTCCCCGTTACTCAAAACACCTGCCTCGCAACTGAGCAGGTCTGCCTGCACTCAAATAGAGCGGGAATCACTGTCCCTTGCGTGGTGGTACTATTCGTGCATCGCTCCCACACACGCTGCTGGAGAATAAAGATTTACTGTGGCAGAATAATGACTGTGATGTTTGGGAACAACTATAAACCCTGACTCTGTTCTGTGCGTGCAGACCCCAGCCCTAAACCCGAACCCTGACAACTCAGGACACTTATGCTGTGTGCGCAGGTTGGAACTACGCGGCTACACGTGCTGCTGGCAAGCGTGAAACCCCCACTAGCTCACAGCAGGCCTTGGCCCTGCAGCAACAGGGTACCAGCAGGCCAGGTACGCGTGTGGCTCATCAGAGTGTGCATTAGTATTTAGGCTGCAGGTCGTCCCCATGCAAACCACCCCCCCTCCCCGGGTAAATAGGGCCAATACCGCTAAATTGGGCATATCTCCCCAACCACTCCACCGTTTTGGGAGCTGAAAGATGTGTTGGATAGGTTAATTTTTTCTTGCGCACAAAGAAAGCAGGCCGAAAGACCCAGTGGGTGGCTCGCAATAAATATGCAATAAAAATGAACGGGTCAGAAACAGACACCATTACTCACTCACTGCACCAATCTGTGCCCTGTAAATTCTTGATAAGGCTTGATAATTTAATACCGCAACTCTGGTGTGAATTTGGGAATTTTAGATGGAGCCGAAGTGGCACAGGCGGAAATTGCTGCATGTAACGGGTCAACAATTCCACCAGAATACAACCAGGCCACTGATTGGCCCCATTTTAATGTGGTCAATATTTAACCCCGCAACTCTGAGAAAAAAATTGGACTGAAACTCGCAGCAGGTAAGGAGCGACAGATTATTCTGTCTTTTTCCCCTGTGCCCCTTGTGTGAGTGCCTTCCACGCGCCAGCTTTCCCAGTACCCCTGCCCCGAATTCGACCTTGCAGCATTTTTATACAACATTTGTAATGCTTATATACTGAAGCAGAGGTCGATCGGGGCAACTTCAGAAATGCACCTTTTCCCCGCCAAATTTGTGGGTGCAAACGCACCGGGCCCCACACAGCCCCCCAGAATGCCGAATTTCCAGCAAATGTCAAATGTTTAGATATAACATCAAGTATCTTGCATTCAGATGAGGTAAAGGGGGCTTTGAATTGGGTGGAAAGCTTATTGGCCCTGTTTGGGGGGGGGCTTGCACGGGGACGACCTGCACTTACGCACGCATTACCAAAATATTGCTCATGAATTTGCACGTGACCTTGGTGCAACTAATTGGCTGACCCTCACTCACGTACGCCCGCGCACAAATACATAGGGTTGGCCAAAACCGTATATATATGCCGTATATACGTATATACGGTCTTCACCGCAGGGATTATCTGAATATACGGCGCATATATGGTTTCGGCCAGCCCTACAAATACACATACAAGCAACAATACGTACGTGTGTGCTTGCAGGTACTGCACGGCCAAACTCCAGTGCAGATGCGGGAGGCATAGAGGCAAGGAGGGCAGCCGCAGCTCTGAAGCACTTGACCAGACAGCGGGCAAAAGATAAGGACACGGAGGAGGTGTGTGGGTGGGTGGGTGGGTGGGTGGGTGGGTGTGGAACGAGTCTTAACCGTGCTGAACACACCAGCGTGCGTGAACGAAGGTGCCCAGCAGTTGTCCACTCTAGCCTGAGACCCATCAAGACCTTGACAGGGCAGGTTGGCAGGCAAACCAACTCCCTCACAAGGCTTTCACTCACTTTGCAGTGAGCTTGTGCTTTCTTCTTTTCTGCGGATAAAAAGTCCGATACCCGCAAAGAATTTTACACGATGCTCCCCCTTTACAAGCACGTGAAGGACAAGTGAGGGAGCGTCGCTAGCGACGCTGAAAAGTTGATGAAGCCCACCATACGCTCAACGTGTGCATGCATATGCATGTGTGTGTGAGTGTGCGTGTGTGTGTGTGTGTGTGTGTGCGCGCGCGTGTGCCTGTGCGTTTGTGCGTGTGTATGTGTGTGCGCGCGTGTGTCTGTGCGTTTGTGCGTATGCGTGTGCGTGTGTGTGCGTGCACATGTGTGCCCGTGTGTGCAGGCACGCCTGTGTGTGCCTTACTGCCCCACAGATGCTGCAGTGGTGTGCATGACACTGTGCTGGAGCAGCCTTTGCTGAAGCAGGCGTGAGGATGTGCTGCTGCTGCTCTTCCCTGTCTGTTGAGAGGGCAGGTGCGAGCATGGTGCCCGGGCTGGCCAGGATGTCTGAACTCTGCTTCAGCACGCAGTGCACGGCAAGCACCTGCACCGTGCGCTCCATGCCTTGCGAACAGTGCAAGACGTACTGCGTTCCTGAAGGGTCCCGTCCAATCAAACTTCCGCGCGTAATGAACATTCAACTAATAAATTTAGTTTAGTGATTATAGCCCATCGAAATTACTTAATTCTGCTTGCATGGTCAACCGTGAACTTTGCAGCCGGAACACAACCAAAGGCTCCTGACGCAGCATCCGCAGCCTGGGAAGTGTGCTGATGGATACTGCACCAACAGGAAGTGGTCCAGGGGTTTGGCTAAGGAATCCTGGGCAGCTTCCTGGAGCTTCCTAACATAAAATGTCGCTCAGAAACTTTACACACAGCACCCCAGGATCCCATAACTTATCTGACACAGTAGAAAGTCTAGTTAGGAGTTAGGAGCCGATGTCGAGTCTCAGCCCGGGAGGTGCCGTGGATGGGCCTGGGGAGGAGGTCTACCAAAACAAAAATGTGCTCTACATCACCACACACCGCACCCCAGGGTCCCAGAATTTATCTGATGCGGTACGAGTTATGGTTAAAAGCGTTGAGTTTCAGCCCGTGGGGTGGCCTGGGTGAGCCTGGGGAGGCCTGTGTGAAGTGTGGTGGGAAGCCATCAACGCTAGGGGCTCACGCCCCCACGAGGGGGGCTTCGCCAAAAAAGAACAGGTTATGCTGGTAGTGTAATAGACTGTCGGCACTTGGATGATAACACCCAAAAGCCCCTTACACCTGCTCTCTTACGTTTTGTGTGTCTTACTTCAAGCACAGACACACATTTGAGCTCTCTTACGTTCTATGTGTCTTGTTTCACTCACCCACACATACATGCACGTACAGGCCATGGCAGCCATCCACCAAATCCACCATCGTCCCCACAGTGCGCCCATCACACACCACCGGGAGCTTCAAAATCTGGTGAGCCTTCTGTTGTAATGTGCAATGCTTGAATAACAGTGAATGTTGTGTGTCACAGATGTAGTAATCAGAAGTGCCTAACTGTATGCCGATTGACTGATACTTCACTGTATTTATTGTGTAATGACAGTGACAATTGTTCACTGTTTACGAGCCAACACGTAACAAAACATGCTCTGTAGCAGTGCCAAACTGCGTACTGGGCGGTTGCCTCATCATGCTGTCAGTTTCCAAAAGTAGTTGCAACTTTCCCCACAGGTTCGCTCATCCTCCGCATGCCACACCCCACCTCACACCCTCTCCTACCACTACCAACACAGGGTCATCTCCTATCTCTAACTCCTTTGACCTCACACACCGCTTGTTAACTGTCTGCCGCTACCACCACAGATCAAACCCACTTGCTAACCACTGCGGCCCACCTCACGCACCACGTGCTGGCAAATACCATGAACTGCTGTCGCCACCACAGATCAATTCCACAGCCAAGCGTGAAGCCAACCTGGTCAGGCGTGAAGCGGAGCAAGGTAACAGCCAGGCCGACGGCCTCCTGCCCTTCAACAAAAAACGCCAGGCGCAGGATAAATCCCCAGAGGTGACCACCTACCAGATGGCGTACCACTTGGCTAAAGACTACCCAGACCTGTATGCTCGTGCCATTTCGGCCACCAAGTCCAAGCCGGCGCCCAACAAGAACTTTGTCAGTGACTGGGGTGACTCCCTGAAGAAGTGAGTGTGGGTGGGCTCATGGGTGTGCATGTGGGTGCAGGTGAGCATGTAGGATAGGGCCTAAAATTTGTGTGTCCCAAGCCTGTTCAAATTACTTAGGGAACAGTGCTCTGTAATTTTTCTCCCTATCTCCACCGGTTTATAAAATTACCAGCCTTAATTCTCAAAAGGACTGTCGGGAAAAATATGCTCTGAAAACCTGGCTTCAATACGCGTCCAACGGTGTACGTTTTGTAGAAAATGAAGCTGTCCATTTGGGTAAAATGTTGGTTGGCAGTTGAGGAGTTTCGCAACCTGGACCTGCCAGTTCGCGTATCTAGGGGACCCCGGATTTAAGCATCCTGTGTTTTTATCTATACTGAGTGATTGTATGAATTTATTTCAGGGTGAGGCGTCCTCAAACGGTCCGGAAACCTGCAAATATTGTCTCTCTTCCACTCAAACAAGTCTGGCTGCCCCATTTCTCAAAAGAATCGTCTGATAATTAGTGCGTTAGAAAGCTGGCTTCAATATGCGTCCAACGGTGTGCTCATTGTACGAAACGGTGCCTTCCAAGTCGGTGAAAAAGGATGGGGAAGCTTTGCAACTAACATCTTTACCAAGCGTGGGGACTGTGGGGTTGTCGCTTATTTAAACATGATATTTAAATGTTTGGAAATATTTTGGAATGTTTTGTAAAACGCCTTCAAGGGCCTCTGAGGGCCTCGTTTGACACAGGGGCTCCTCGACACCTGCAAAAGCTTAATTTCATCTCGATTGTAAAAGTCGTGAACCCTTGTTTTTGGCAAAGCCTCCCTTGTGGGGGCGTGAGCCCCTAGCGTTGTCTACTTCCCACCACACTTTACACAGGCCTCCGCCGGCCCACCCAGGTCACCCCACAGGCTGCAATTTGACATAGGCTCCTAACCAATCTTTCTACCGGGTCATGTAATTTCTGGGATCCTGGGGTGCAGTGTGTGAAGATGTGAGAGAAGTTTTGTTTTTGGGGGGTCCAGACCTCCTCCCCAGGCCCATCCACGGCACCTCCCGGGCTGAGACTCGACATAGGCTCCTAACTAAATTTTCTACCGTGTCAGATTAATTCTGGGATCCTGGGGTGCAGTGTGTAAAGTTTTTGAGCAACGTTTTATGATACGAAACTCAGGAGGCTGCCCAGGATTCCTCAGCCAGGCCCCCGGACCATTTCCTGTTGGTGGAGTATCCATCAACACACTTCCCCGGCTGCGAGTGCTGCGTCAGGGGCCCTTGGTTGTGTTCCGGCTGCAAAAGTAAACGGTTGACCATGCAAGCAGAATCAAATTTTGATGGGCTATGTAATTCTATTTTTAGTCAAATGCTCATGACGCGCAAAATTTTGCTTGGACGGGACCCTTCAGGACTGCGGTCTGTGCTGGCTTAAACTGTTTGTGGGGCATGGAGCACACGGTGCAGGTGCTTGCCGCGCACTGCGTGCTGAAGCAGAGTTCAGAAATCCTGGCCAGCCCGGGCACCATGCTCGCACCTGCCCTCTCAACAGACAGGGAACAGCATCAGCAGTACATCCTCACGCCTGCTTCAGCAAAGGCTGCTCCAGCACAGCGCCATGCACGCCACTGCAGTATCTGTGGGGCAGTAAGACACACACACAGGCGTGCCTGCACACACGCGCATACACACGCACACAGGTGCACGCACACACGCATGCGCATGCACACACACATACACAAACGCGCACGCGTATACAGACAGGCGCAAACACACATACACATGCACACGCACAAATACACGCGTGCGCACTCATACAAACACCCAAACACACAGGCACAAGCACACGCACACACACATACACACACACTCACACGCGCACGTGCATATGCATGTACACTTTGCGCGCGTGATGGGCTTTGCCAAATTTCCTGCGTCGCTAGCGACGCTCCCGACTTGTCATATTGATCAATATGGTATATCGACTTAAGAACAACACCGACGCACACATTGTGGCTAAACGTCAGATTTTCTCTATACCTGCTCTGTGTACAGTGCCGACGACAGTGAGTGGCGCAAGGACAACTACTTCTCAGAGTACACAAAAACCAATTCAGAGGTGCACCCCCTGCGGTCCATGACAGACGAGGCCAAGGAGCACGCGTTTTATAAATGGATGGCCCGGCAACAGCTGTATTACAAGGATCTCCTCAAGGCGGGTGGATTTCTGCAGCTTTGTCTTAACTTGTTAATGCCTATACTTATTTGCCTCGACAACATCCCGCAATTCACGTCCCTCGCGATCTCCTCTTGTTCAACCAATCCCCAGCATCGGATGTGCAAGTAACGTTTAAAGTTTAAAGCATTGATTACCTTCATCAAGTGTCTACCTTCCATGTCTGTCATCCACTATTTAGGCTGGCAGGAAAGCCTTTTACGAAATGACTGCTGGCTGTGCATAAAAGGCCAAAACCTCACGCTATATAGGAAACTTATCTTAAATCACAGGACTCTGCCAAGCCCGTGCTGGAGACCCTGCTGAGCGATGGCCCCCTTGAGCTCAAACGGGAGGCAGTGCAGGCCTTGCGGCAGCTCATGGCTGTTGTGCAGCCGCAGATGTACAAGTCTCACTCACAGGTGTGTGTGTGTGTGTGTGTGTGTGTGTGCGTATGTGTGTGTGTGTGCGTATGTGTGTGGGGGAAGCGGGAGGTGGTGCAAGCCTTGCAGCAGCTCATGGCTGTTGTACAAATACAGATATACAAGTTTCACACAGGTGTGTGGGTGCGTAGGTACGGGTGGGTGCGTGGGTATGGGTTCCAGTGCTAGGGGGTGCGTAGGTACGGGTGGGTGCGTAGGTACGGGTGGGTGCGTGGGTGTGGGTGCGTGGGTATGGGTGCCAGTGCTCGCATGCAGCCGCAGATGTGCAAGTCTCACTCACAGGTGTAAAGGTTTATGAATAAAGATATTTATGGCAGTGCTAGCGTACAACCACAGAGGTACGAGTCTCACAGCTGTGTGGTTTTATAGGTAAGGGTGTGTGTGCCTGTGCCAGCATGTAGCCACTGAGGTACAAGATCCCCACACAGGTGCATTTTGTGTTGGAAGAATTGCTGAGTTGCGGGCAATTGACAACTACCCACCTTATTGAGTATGACATACACCCAAGCACACCCCAAAACTCACACATGCACGCTTGCACACTTTTATTTCCCTGCAGGATGTGCATTGCCCCATGGGCAAATCAGAGGAGGCTGACCTGACAGAAATGACAAAGGAGCGCACCAAGAGGCTCACCATGGGAGCCCCCGTGCCTCGGGTGACAGCAGGTATGGACACACACACACACACACACACACACACACATACATACATACATACACACAGCAAGAGAGAGAGAGAGAGAGAGAGAGAGAGAGAGAGAGAGAGAGAGAGAGAGAGAGAGAGAGAGGGAGAGAGAGAGAGTGTGTGTTTTTGTGGGTGTGTGTTCATTTGTGTTACCCTTGTGGGTGAGGCCACGAAAAGGCTGACCGTGTCGTGAGCAACAGGAAGTGAGGTGGATACATGTATGTATTTGTGTTTGTGTCTTTTGTGTGAGGGTGTGGGGATGTGGGTGAGTGAGTGGGTGAGTGGGAGGGGGCAAGTAGGTATGATATGCACGGCACACTGTGTCGTAAAAGGGGTGGAGCAATTCACTATACTAGCAAGTGTGAAATTAGTTTGCGTGATCTCGCACTTCAGGTGTGTGAATTGAGTTTTGTGCTAGGCATGGGCGAGCACTATATCACCTGAACACGCTATCCATGATTGTCAATGATGTTTGTACAGGTAGATTAATGTGGGCTGGTACCACTAGTCAGTGAGCTGCTGGGCTGCTGCCTTAGGCAGAATACACACACATTCCCAGTCCAAAGAACCAATAATAAGTAATGCTATGATCTCAAGGACCAGGCTGTTATCCTTGTGCTCTTTATCTTACTCGGAACGTGTACCCCAGAAAATCAGATCAAGGATGCAAGCATGTGCGCAGCAGAGCTGTTGCAAGGCAGGAGCTTATAATTTTTGCTTTTTTATATCCTCCTCAGTACTTTTTAACTCTGTTCCCAACCAGGCATGTACCCGACCATCGAGTCAAAGATGCGTGACAAGGCAGCTGCTAAGGAAGCAGCGCTGGCAGCAGAGAACGGGAAGGGTGGTGAGGGTTTTGAGCAAACGCTGTCTGCGCAGCGACCATGGACAGCCATGTCTCGCAGAGGGCAGCAAGGGTTAAGGGATGGTGGGGAGTACCACACAACGCAGGTGTGTGTTTGTGGGTGGGGGTGGGGATGGGGGTGGGAGTGGCAAGAAATTGAGAACATGAACACGCATCTTCTGTACGAACCTGCACAAAACAGAAAAAGCAACTTGCATGACGCAAGTATGTAGCGCAGTGTGCATTCTTACAGTAGTAAAAGTCTGCAAACACTTGCTAACTCTTGATTAGATAATACTTGCACACACAACACACACGCACACACACACACACACATACACATACACACACACACCCGTTCACAACTCACACAGGTCCGACCCGCCTCTGCCAACGCCTTGTACTCTGGTGGCAGCGCTGGTGACATTCGCAGAGGGGGAGAAAGCAGCACGATCCCTCCTGTACAAAAGTCAATGCCTCCCCGGGGCCCCACACGAGTCGTGGTACCCAAGGATAATAACAAGAGTACTATCCCCATCAAGTGGGCTGTGAACTCAGGTGCTGCAACGTGACGAATTGTATTGTCATCCCAATTCTCCTTTGTAATTTGTTTTGCAGCGTTGCTTTAGGCAAGGGTGGGTTGCTAGGTCAAGAGAACTTGCTTGCCGTGTGAGGCATTTTGAAGTTCTTGGGCTTTTTAGAGGGTTGAACTCTTAAGGTTAAAGGGTCTAACTGGTCTAACCCTAACCTAAACCCTAACCCTTAATGATCGCAGGTGCCACGTAAGCAAAGTTTATTTCAGTTTCAGGGGCTTTTTAATGATCACAGGTGCCACGTAAGCAAAGTTTATTACGTTTCAGGGGCTTTTAAATGATTGCAAGTGCCCTGCAAGCACGTTTTTATTATATGTGGGTTGCCCGCACAGGGTTCAAAATGTATGCGGGTTTTTAAGCAAGGGTGGGTTGCTAGATCAATTTGCTTACTGTGTGAGGGGAGCTTAGCCTCAGCTACCTCGGCAATTGGGCACGTCAACAAATATGGCTAGTTTAAGCCTTTCTTAGGTCCTTTGGACCGAAAGGCAAAACAATGTCTCTGAATCTTTCACTGCTTTGCGTTTCCTCTTATGGGCTAGATAGTGGGAGCAAAGGTCTCACTTCAACGCACACCAGAGCTGCCAGCTACGTTGCTTTCTGCAAACGTTTACACAGCAGGGGCTCTCTTTCAGGCGCCAGGAGTTGTGTAGGAATTGTTTGTATGAGGCACGTGATTTGAAACTTTTGTATAAGGCACGTGATTTGAGGCTGACCAAAAATAGGTGCACCAAATACAAATTACTTTTTGGCAGATGCTGCAGAATAACACAACCGTATACGGTGAGTACACGCGTATTATTAACTGCTCTGGTACGCTCAGTGCGCAATTCAAGGGGAGGGTAGAAGAAAAGCTGCCCACATGCATCTAATGCTGTCTTGGCAACTGCAGTAACTGCTCTGTAAGGATGCCATCCGTCCTTGTATGTTTATAAGCGTGATGACGCAAACACGTAGCCAGGCACACAAGTTCACAGCACACAGCACCCACACACACATACACACGCATGCACAAACACACATATACACACCATGTGTGCCAGGTCCTATTTCTTCAGCCTACATTGACGCCTTTGGCAGTCCAGGAGTTGGAGGTGGCGGTGGCAGCGGAAGCCTTGAACTCAAAGAAAGCACAATGAAGCCAGTGCGTTACAAGGTACGGGATTTGGTCAACATTTTTGAACCTAAGAAAAGCACAATGAAGCCAGTACGTTTCAGGGTATGGGTCTTGGTCGACATATGAGGTCGACAATCTAAATGGATTAAAATAGTGCAAAGCAGGCAACCTCATGAAATCAGCTGTCGTGTGTCGTCAAGGTGAAAGGGGCTATCCTCAAATCCCAGTATCTGAATTAGTATCTGAGTGACATAATAGCTCAGGGCAAGTAATATAATGAGGCCAGTGTGTTGCGATTCATGGTGGTCTTGGTTCATTTAACAAAGATTACGTGTTACTAGACCTCTGGGGCGCCACGCATGTATGAATTGACGCGAGGGCATGAGATGTCTGTAGGATGACGCAGATGGTGTACGGATGGTGCACAGATGTGGATGGGTGGGGCACAGATGGTGCGTTGAAGATGTGCGTGGATGGGGCACAGATGGTGAGTAGTTGTGCGCGGATGAGGCTCAGATGGTGTACGGATGGTGCACAAATGGAGCATGGGTGGGGCAGAGTTGCCACAGAGGGGGAAAATGGTGCGTAAAAGATGTGCACAATTGGGGTGCAGTTGGTGCATGGATCTGTGACGATGGTGCATAGATGTGGATGGGTGAGGCACAGATGGTGCGTTGAAGATGTGCGTGGATGGGGCACAGATGGTGAGTAGTTGTGCGCGGATGGGGCACAGATGGGGTACAGATGGTGTGAAGATGGGGCAGAAAACTCATGCAGCTCAAAAGACTGCTTTGCTCCTGAGTTGTGAGCATGAGCAGGCGTCATCGTGCACCCTTTAAAATATCAAAGCATACAAACAAACACACACACACAACACACACACGCACGCACACACACACACACACACACACGCACACACACGCACACAAAGTAAATCTGATCTCTTGATCCTTCTCCAGGAGGTGACATGTCCCATTGGTGCAGTCAACCCCCACACGGCAATAGCGCCCTTTCGTGAGGCCTACCCTGTCCCTGAATGCTACGTCAAGGTAAGGCTGACGTTTGTTACGTAGCACTTCCTGGTGGTGGGATGTTGCATGGTGCAGGTGCTTAATCGGCCTCCTCCCTTGATCATGCTCCTTGCTTATAGCTTTACTGTCCCCTTATAATTTGTCTACTCCCTCCTCCTTGTTTATGCTCATCTACTGGTTTGGTCATTTGCATGCCCACAATTTAGAGAAACTGCTACTACAGAGCAGTTAATGAGTTAAGCTGTGAGGTATAATTCGGAACAATTGCCTTACTAGAATGTTTAATATCATTCAATCGACCAATTGCGCGCATACCTATACACATGTACACGCACAGACACACATGCACATGCACATAATACAAATGTGCGCACACGCACACATACACACACAACACAGACCAAGGAGTTTCCAGCAGATCAAGGAGATGCGACCATGAAGACGCAGAGTAGAGATTCTTACGGGTGAGGTTATTGCATCTGGATCACTAGCAATCTTTGTGCATTTAATTTGTTTGCATTAGAGGCCTTGATAAAAGGAAGATGTCAGGCAGCTAGGAGCAATTGCCGTAGTGTGCACCCACAAACACACACCAATACACAAGCACACATCTCCCTCTTTTCCTCCTCCAATTTCGCCTCCCTCCCCTTCCCCTAATCCTTGTCTTGTCCCTCTCTCCCTCTCTCTTGCCATCCTAGTTTATCACTTCACTGCTGGGCCCGTGCCAATGCTTCCCCCTGAATGAGCGGCTCCTGTGCCTTGTCCTGCTTCTTGAATACAGGGCAGGGCGCTCCTCCTGTAACTGTTTTTGTAAAATTTTCGAGTTTGGGTTAGGGTTTAGGGCTGGGGCTTAGCCCCTATAGGGATCTCTCCTGTTCCTGTTCATCATACCCTATTTTGTAAAACAACCCTACAAGCACGCAGCGCTTGCGCTCTCTTTCTCTGGGCACGATACACGCACACACACGCAAGAGGCTGCTTGCATTTTGTGTGTGCCAGGCAAATGCAACAATGTATTACCAGGTATATATATGCACTATTTTTAAATGTATACACATGTTCAATAACCAGTAAACACATCAGGCTTGTCGAGTTGTACGGTACGGTACGATTATGGTCTGTACGGTACGCACCGTACTTGTTAAATTACGGCGTACTACCGTAATTGTCACACCGTACTTTACCGTAATTACGGTAAAATACGGTACGGTGTACGGTACGGTACGGTGCCAAGCTGGCACTGCTAGTGCAAAAATGGCCTCAGAAAGGCCTCTCCGCCCCAAACACCTCCCATTTTTGCTCCCCAGTGTGCTCCTCCCATGTGCTGACGCCACACAATGCTTCCATGAACGTCCCTGAGGCTGGGTTGGGGCTGCATCAGCTCGGGGGCTGCCACTGCCTGTGCAATATTAGCCTCAGAATGGCCCCTCCGCCCCAACACTTCCCATTTCCACCTCCCGCATGCTCCTCTCATGTGTTGACGCCACACAATGCTTCCCTGGACGACCCTGGGGCTGGGTTGAGGCTGCATCAGCTTGGGGGAAGGCCCCAGCAGTGGCTTGCATGGAAACTCAAAGTCGTACGCAGTACTTGATTCCTGGTTAATAATTTGTGTTTTATTCATAACTAATTGTTGCAAAAAGACAAGGAATGTTTGGGGTCGAAATTGGAGCTAAACGGCCAAATTACGGTCAACATCGTGCTGTACGGTGGCACCGTACTGTACGGTCGGACACCGTCTTTTCAAACAGACCGTACTTGCACCGTATTGTACGGCGTATTACGGTACGGTACCGTAGTTACGGTCAAGAAAGCTGAAGTACGGCGTATCTCGACAAGCCTGAAACACATACACATACCTTGACAACTAAATGTCATTTTCTTTCCTCAGGCCCCACAGCACCGAGTCTTTAGCTAGGGTGCGCCAGTCAGCAATAGATGCCAACGCGCAGAGTCGTGCTGCCCTGCTGCGCTCCACACTCCCGATAGGCAAAGGAGGCTTTCAGACAAGCCACTCCAAAGACTGGGTCAGCGAGTGAGTAGCTACGGAGGCATACAAAAAGGGGCTTTAATCTCTCATTTCCATTTTGCACGAGTGCTTGCTGAGGCAGGTAAAGTAAGGATCAGCATTCATTCCACGTTATGCGTGAGTTTCCGTTTTTTAGGTGGAAATTATCAGGCAGTTACTACTGTGGCTTGCAGGTGCAGATCTAGACTTACATGTGGACCTTCAGCAGTTAATATTGTGACTTCCAGCCCTTGAACTGTGAAAAACTGGGTGCACCTTTCATTACACTCTAGCCTTTGTTGCAAGAGTGCGTGCTGTGTGATAAGATGAGAGGAGGACTGCAATTACAAATACTGCTCAGACACTTAATGAACATCTATGTCCATGCACTATCTTGATGGCAGTTGTGGTCTGCCTGAGTGTAGTTCATTTCCTCTCCCAGTTAACCATGCGTATGACCAGTAAACGCCTGGCTACGCAGCCTTGAATGATTTTTTATGCATCAAAGAAGTTGCCAAAGCTACATAGGTTAACCGTATCATACCTCTGACCTGCATACACCACGGCAATGACCTGCAGATATGACAACGAGTATTTGAACGTGAAAAGCAATGTGCTGAGCGACTACGAGACTGCACAGGTGGGTTTGCTCTAGAGAGGGTAGGCCTCACAGTGTGAACAAGATGGAGTTCAGGATACCTGCCAGCAGGCATCATAAAATCAGGGCAATAACAATTGTCATGGTCACTTCCAAGAGTTAACAAAGTTTGTGCTGTTTAAGCTAAATCATTTAACCCATCTTATTCCGGTTGCCAGAACCTAGGTATGCCGATTGAAACTTGATGGAAGATGATTGTGCACTTCAGGCCTTGAATGTTCAGCTTAGCTCACAACGGAAAATGGAAAAAGGACACGCTCCTTAACCATGCTTGCCGTGCCAAATTTTGTTCCTCAGTTCATTTCAAAAGTCTAGACCCATGGATTGCAATTGCATGTTTTTCTTGCTTGTTCGGTTGCATGGACTCCTCTCCCCTTTTTCAAACCCAAGACAATGAATTACATACTGCAGAAATACAAGAATATACTTGGTGGTCCGACTGCCTCGGCTGGACGGTTGACGCTGTCTGCTAGGCCAATGAACAAACTGGGCTCTACAAAGAAGGAGATACACTGCTGATGATGTACATACCTGATTGGCCATGATCTGGAAAATTGCAGCTGGCATGCACATTTAGATACATGACAAGCTGGACACGTGCATATATTTCATTGTCCTGTTTGTTTGACAAAGAGAAATATATCAGAGGCTGCACGTATAGTAAAAAACATTCCAAGCCTTACATAAAGAATGTGTTATTTTAGAAAGCAGTAACGCGTTCCATGTTTCTCTGACATTTAATTGTTGTGAGGGAGCAGGACATCAAAACCCACTTACATTGGTTTGCTCCTTTCATTGGCTTTCGCCTTTCCCTCAGCCTTGTTGTACTTCAATGGAATTAAGTAAAACGGATACGAATGATGTCTGATTGATATATATAAAAGGTAGGGTTTCATCACATATTGCCCCAGGGGACTTCTGAACGTAAGCTTGGAAAAAGCCTGAAACCACATCTAGCTGCTGGTTACAATGGGGGGTGACCTTCAGCCAGGTTGTTTGGCTGATCGGCTGCTGACTGGTCTCGGCCGGCCACAAAATATGCATAAGCTCAGAGGAAGAAGGTCTAGTGTTCTATGAGAAAGGAATTAAAGAGGTTGGTTGTTGACCTGTTCTGCAGCAAAAAGGGCTGCTAAAAAGTCCTCATACAAGTACAAGTAAAAGTCTACACTGGATGTCACCACCGTGCAGAAAGGAAAGGCTCTCAACTAGTGCTCACACTAGCCAGAGCCCCACGCACAAACAAAAAGGAAAAATGATTCCTCAGCTTACAAATTCGATGGTCTTGCTGGCAAAATAAAAAAAACATGCACCTCGTTCTGAACGTGTTCATCTTTACCATGACACTGACAGGCTGGTCACATACGCTAGCACCACCTTCAGGCCACGATGCTGCCTCAAGTTTCAAAGTATGGGCACGCAAGCGGAGTCTAAAGACATTGTGGGTCTCCAAAATTGGGCCAAGTCAGCAGAGGCCTCTGTGGCCGCCATCATGACCTCTCTCTCCGACACCCACCACCTCGTAGACGCCTTCCGCTCTAAACACCCCCACAAGCGCGGCTACACCTTCTATCACGGAGGCGTCCACGGCGCTGCCTCCCGCCTAGACAGGTTCCACATCTCCCACCTCCTCATG
>Ga0307945_1001700_pt1 | contig 17419 bp, 16 predicted proteins | sample OrgLakmetagen228_FD_201818 | JGI IMG/M metagenome (GOLD analysis project Ga0307945, IMG submission 201818) | Saline water microbial communities from Organic Lake, Antarctica - #228 | ecosystem: Environmental > Aquatic > Non-marine Saline and Alkaline > Saline | place: Antarctica: Organic Lake...
TTGCGATTTGCGTTTCAGACATTTGAAGGTATGGAGGGAAGCTGATTTTTCATGTCCTCGCGCAGTAAACAAGAAAGCAGTGACATATCGTATCACAAGTGGTACCAGTGTGGTACCGGTGTGGGAGTTCTGAGAGTGGTCCTAGAGGTTCTCCTTTTTTTATCCCCTCCAACTTGTACAAGGATTTGGACAAACATGTGTTGAGGAATTTCAGCAGGTTCAGATTGAAAGCACACCATTTGAGAGTGGAGTCTTACAAATGGCATGGTGGTTCTAGCGTTTGTGATAAATGTGAGTGTGGAGAAGTTCAAGATGAGAAGCATGTGCTTTTCTTTTGCAAGTGTGCTGAAGTGTGCGAGCTGCGCATGAGATACAGAGACCTTTTTGAAGAAATTTTTAAGACTCTGCGTGCGTTTGCTCCTTCGAGCTCTGAATTTATTCCTTTCTTGGCTTATCATCACAGTATCACTGATTTTGAGATCAATGCATTCCTGAATCAAGACTCATACAGACTCCTCAAGTTTGTCAGAATTAGTTTCAACCTTCGACACTGGTTGAATTTGTTTCACCAGCCAATTGCCATCAGCCAGAGTCTCGGGCTGTAGGCCATCCTTGTAACCCTTGCAACCCTAGTGCAGCTGTCGATCTTTTTGATTGATTTATTTGTTGGGACCTATAGGTTGAGCAGCCATGCCAGGCTGGAGGCCTTTGTAATCCAAACTGAACACCGCAAAGGAACAGCACAAAGACCTTTGCGACATTCTCCAAGGAGCCTCTGTTACTCCACATATTCTTTTGGGTGTGGGCGGCACCATCTACAACACTCACAGTCTGAAGCCTTTCAAGGAACTGGGTCTCGATTCTCAAAGATAGAGTTATGAGTAAAGAAGCTTGCCTCCAAGCTTCATGTGCACTCTGTGAACTTTGCTGCTAAACTTGTCCATACCAGACGTGCCCTTTCCAGTACTGTTATCAACTCTCATCACGGTTTCAGGCCAAGCCTGCAACCCTCCTGATCCCCGTTACTTTTTCCTTTTCGCGGTGGAGGAGCTTTACGGTACTCAGTATCAGCCAAAGTGGCTCCTTTTCCTTAATTAATGTGTGGAGTGGCTTTCACTGCCTGCGTAGTTTTATTTCATTGAATAATAAGATCTTAATTTATTGGTAGATTTGGAATGCTTGCAAAGACGCTAGGGTTACATGTTTTGCAGTTGATCTGCACTTTGAATCAACCATGTGCTTGAATACAGCAGTTGATTTCTGCTTATATCAACGGTCAACCTAAAATTAATTTCAGATCAACCACTCCTGCTTGATTGCTGGTTGAATCAAGCAACAGTGTGGTTGAATCAACCAAACCAGCAGCTAATTTCTGCTTGAATCAACTATCAACCAGGAATCAATAATCTGAATCAACTGTGTGGCCTCAGGCCTGTTCAGCATTGTGCTTACATGAGCTTCTGAACATATACCACATAATCATCGCACCGCAATCAATCACTAGAAGGCTGACAAAAGTGAAACAAATCTCACCATGCATATTTATGCACGAAAGAAGGCAAACAGTGCATCGTCATTCCTCGGTTGATCACCTCCAACACCAAGGTATGCAAAATCATCCAACGGCAGGAAAAGGAAGAAAATCGGTGTGCAATGAAAAAACCGCTCTCTGAACAAACGCTCACACCAATTGCTGCATTTTAGTGCAAGTTGTATACCATTTGATCAACAAGGTAACTACGCCTCTTCAAAAAGACAAAAGCACAAAAGTTGACTCCTCCTTGCTGCCAGTCATGAGTTCATTTTCTTGGAAGTGACTATATACTCGCTCTGACTACCATCTCAAAATGTGCTAATCACAGGGGGTACCAGCCACAGACACACACACATGCACATAGACTCTCACACACACAGCTATGCTAAGCATGAAACAAGCGCTCTCACGGCACGAAGCCGTTCTACCTTCGCCCTGACTTGTCAAAAGTTTAAACCCAGCAAATTGTTTATGCAGGGTTGGCATTAAAAAACAAGGCAGAGCCACTCAGACCCAACAAAGAAGAAATTATCACTCGCAAGAAAAGGACACAGACTCTTTTGACACCAACACAACCTGCAAGGAAAGGACACAGACTCTTTCACACCAACAGCACCTCTCTCGTCATCAGGCCCCGACCATGCTGGAAAAGGATGCACCGACCAAGCAACACATCCGAGCGAGGGGACAAAATGCAAATGCACACAGGGGCACGGGGGGTATGAGGTAATAACACAATCATCAAACTGTGCAAAATTGGGCCGTGAAGGCACACATTGCAGACTCTGAGCAAAATTTGACCTATTGGCGCAATGCACTCGGACACACAGATGCGCAGGGTAGTTAATGGTACTACCTCTGGCCGGACTCCGACCAGTTTTATATTCGTTTTTACGCACGCAGATTAACCTTGGTTCATGTTGGTTCTGACTTATTGTTCTGGAATGTCTTGGACGAGGCCAATCTCGGGATCACCACCATCCTAAAACCTTCCACCAGGCCATACCTATAACGCCCCAGACCACCTACGGGTGCCAACGTAATGTGTGCTGAGCGTTTGTTTGTTTGTTTGTTTGTGATTGTGACGTGCGGCGTGAGTTGGTTAAGTTTGCCAACATAGCTTTTTAGAGCTTTTTAGAGCTGCTACGTTTTGAGGCAGCATAACTAAGGTGTTAATTCATGATGTAAGCATGTCTGCACATAGGTGCGAGCTATGATGCGCGTGCCCACAGGCATGCCTCTAATACATAGTTTGAAGGATGTGACAGGAATAGGGGTCTGTGTGAGTATGTGTGTGTGCGTATGCGTATGCGTGTATGGGTGTGTGTGTGTGGGTGGGTGGGGGGAATGCACGGTCATGTTTGTATGTGTGCATGTGTGTGTGCGTATGTGTGCATGCGTGTGTGTATGCGTATGTGTGCATGCAGTATGTGTGCCCTTATCACATGCACAAGTTTGCTCTGAGGTCTTTTCTGTTGGTTGAGCTGCCATCATAGGCTGAGTGCCACAGCAAGTGAGCACATTCTAGAGTACCGTATAGGCGGTATATCATTGCGTACTGCAAACGTTCCTGACCCCTCGCGGAGTGTTGGGAGCAGTCTAAATAATTAAGTTGCAAGGGCCTTGCAAAGCTCGCATTGGGGTTGCTTTATTAATTGTATCAAAGGGGACAGGCCGGGAATTTTTATGGGTACAGGCCGGGAACTTTTTGAATGGGGACAGGCCGGGAAAGCCTCCCAAGCTGGCCCCTCAAGGCCCCAAAGGGAAATATACAGTTAGGGAATATACAGGGAGGGAGGGGATATACAGCTAGGGGACTAAACAGCTAGAAATATACAGCTAGAGAATACAGGGGAATATACAGCTAGGGGAATATATGCTAGGGGAATATACAGCTAGGAATATATAGCTGGGGTTGCAGACTCTTCAAGCCTAGTAATCGGGCAGCAAGTGAGAAGAAGGCAGCAGAGGAGAGGCAGCAAAGGCACATACAGAACGTGTTGCAAGCGCAGGCAGCAGCAACAGCAAAGAAGAGGAAATTGGGTAGGCCTCCTAAGCTGGCTTCAGGCACAAGCAGCAGGGGGGGGAGGGAGGAGAGGAGGAGGGGTATGAAGAGGAGGGAGAAGGGAGAGGACATTGACGATGAGGGGAGGAGGAGTACTAGATTTGGATGGTGGCAGCTGAAAGGTAGAAGAAGGAACACTCCCAACTGACTTTTTCTCTTTATTATTGCCAGACTTTTTACTTAAGGGAGCAGCAATGTAAGTGTCAAAACCCTCCCAAGTGGGCGCCTTCAATCCCTTCACATGCGCACGCACGCACACGTACGCGTGCGCACACACGTGCACGTGGAGTTCAGAAGGCCAAAGGCCCTCACATAGGCCGCATTGGGGTAATTAATTAGATTGTGTGCCCTTCGCATAAGGCTGTCCCCGTGAACCCCCCCCCCCAACCAGTCTCACCTAGCGTTCACCCAATTCAAAGCCCCCTATACCTCATCCGAATGCAAAATGCTTGATTTTTGTATCTAAACCATCGACATCTGCTGTAAATTTGGCATTCTGGGGGGCTGTATAGGGCCCGGCGTGTGTTTTGCACCCACTTTGGCAGGGAAAAGGTGCATTCCTGAATTTGCACTGATCTACCTCTGCTTCAGGATATAAGCACTATAAATGTCATATAATAAAGGAGCAATGTCGAACTTGGGGCAGGGCTACTGGGAACGCCGGCAAGTGGAAGGCACTCACACAAGGGACACAGGGGGAACAGAGAAACATCTATTGCTCCATACCTGCTTCGAGTTTCAGCCTGGTTTTTGCTCTCAGAGGTGTGGCCAATTAAAATGCGTCAAATGAAATTTGAATGGGGCCAATCGATGGATGGTGTGAAAAACGGTGTGGATTTTTCTTGCAGCACAGTTTCTGTGTCACACTCGCGACCACAGCTGCTCACGTCCTCAAATTCACATCAAAAAGCTGCTGCCCAGCGCGCTTAATTTTTGGGGACTGACAGATGGTGGATTGGCACACAGGTTGTGAAGCGAGAGTCAATCTCCCAGATAATGTATTTTTCGCGCCAGATATCTCCCCAGTCTCTACACCTCCCCACAACCGCCAAGCACTTTTGGAGGAGCAAAAAATCAGCATGTCTCAGGTCTCAAAACGGTGCAGGGGTTGCAGAGATATGGTGACGCAAAGTTAAGTGGGACTGTTTGGCTTGCAAAGGAGTGGGACAACCATAAGCTCGCGTTGGGATTCTATTCAAAACTCACATTGGTTACGCGCCTGTACGGTAGTCAATTATCATTTTTGGCACACGAAGCAGAGGAGGTGCGCCACACACATGTAACGAAGCAAAGGCAAGCAGCAAAGCAGTTGTACCCATTGCACATGTGAAGCAATTACAGCCACAAGAGGCAACGCAACGGTATGAAGCGGTGCAACAGGCAACAGCACATACGCGTGTGTAGCAAAGCGCCCACCATGGTTCGCAGCCCCATTGCTGCTCCCAGCAACAGCACCTCCTTCATGCGCATGTAGCCACTTCCGTTGTATACCGCCGCACTGCCAGAGCTGTGTGTGTATGTGTGTATATGTGTGCGTGTTTGTGCGTGTTTGTGCGTGTGTGTGTGCGTGTGTGTGTGCGTGCATGTGAGTGCGCACACAAGAGGTTACACTAACAAGAGGCACGCAAGGAAACCATGAAGGATACACGGCAGTGTAATGTGAGGCGCTCTGTGTGGGTAAAAAATGTAGTATGAATAGGTTTGGCCTTTGGCCTTACATGTATATGTATATACAATGTTTATATCCAAGGTTTTCTTACCGTACCAACATTATATCACCCCGCAAAAATAACGTTTTTAAGGGGTGCGGCTAAGTGCGGACAGAAAATTAAATAATTAATTTTAGGCCTGCGGATTGGTGAAAATGGCCTAAATTGGTGAGAATGGCTTAAAAATGGCCTGCGGATTGGATTATAATAAATATTGAAGGGGGTGCGGATTGGTTGCGGATTTGCAAAACTAAATATTTTTTTTTGGGGTGCGGGATGATTAAATTTTGGTACGGTAGTAAATTGCCATACATACGGTCATGGTCATATGCAGTGTGTATAAATGCAATTATGGCCAATCCAAATTGTGAGGGTTGCAGCATCCGTCTGAGGTAATAAGCCAATGGGCAGAGATGAAGAAGAAGTGACTACTTCGAAAGACAGGGAGCCACTAAGATAAATACCGTAACACACCCATGACAGAAAGAAAGGGGCTGCAAATCATGCGTGCTATGCAAGTAATACCCTTTTCAACTCCAATTTTCAACCACCCTCTTACCTGTAATGTGTCAGCCCTCCGAACAGATTGGCAGAGTATCTGCAAAAAAACAAGTAGTAGTCAAGCCCATTAAAAAGAGAGGTCAAACCTGGTCTCTTTTGAACACCTACAAAGAAAATTTCAGCTCTGAAACAAAACTGCGTTCTCTGCATGCAGAAGAGCTCCAGTCCATGCAGGCGGGTGACGTGTGTGATGCACTTTTGCACAAAAATGCTCCCTTTTCTTGGCTACCTTTACGGTATTTGTACCAAAAAACATATGTATTAATAGAGGCGTCTGTCTTTGTTTTGGACAGGCACGTGTACTTTTTGGGGTGGACACCCCTGAGGGACCACCCAGCTCCCAACCCCCCTTCCAGTGCTCCCACCCAGACAACGCGGGTACCAATCTGATTTTCTTTGAATTCTGCATCCATCTGCGTACTCATCAAGATCTGAAACTGAAGTTCTCTGGTTAGCCCGGAATCGGCCCTTCAAATTTTGGCTTTGCCCTCTGGGCAAACCCAAAATTTACTTGATAAGTGCGGCGCCCGCACGGGATGAAGTTCCCTGGGGACTACCCCACCTCCCCCCCTCCCTAATTCGACTCAAATATATACCAATTGATAGCTCTTGACGTCAGGATTCCGAATATAATATTCTTTATCAATTTGACACTTGCCGTCCAAAAGTTACGCTTCCTGACGCCTCCTGGTATTAGAATAAAATCTGCCTTCCCTGAAGTACAGCTGCCTTGTGATTCTTTCTGTCGCGTCGGTGTTTTTTGGGCGAGCAGGCATGGGTGTCAACGGCCCAGCTGCCTGCTTGGCTCTTCCCTTTAGGCCTTCTTTCCCCTCTCTTCCTCTCAGCCTTTTCTTAGTTTTTCTGGTCTTCTTGTGCTCTTGGCTGTTGCCCCTTTCCCACCACGTTATTCCTCCTGCCGACTGAACAACCCGTAACATAACCACGGAGAGGTGAATCCATGCCACCCATACAAGGAGGAAGCACCTGCAGTGCTAAGCAAAAACACAGTCATGCTTTCAAACTTCATTCCCCAGCTTTTGGTATTTCAGCACTCCTCCTCTGCATGATCTGTCAACAATCCATTAACCACGATTGCTTCTTCACCCTTGTGCACAACAACGTGTCAAGTTTGCACAGCAGGTTAAATAACTTATTTAGTTATTTGTGCTCACTCACCAGCTAGTGAAGCTAAATTATACTTCAGGGGTATCAGTGATAATTTACGATTTAGAACTTCCAATTGCACATGCCAATCACCAGCAAGCAAACTCACACCCATACAAATATGCATTCATGCAAACACCCACAACCACACCCACACCCATACCAACACATGCACCCATGTTAACAAACATAGATTGCACCCACACCCACACAAGCACTCATGCAAACACACATACTCATACATACACAGGTCGCACCCGAGGCTCATGGCTGCAAGGGTGGGTGGGCTGCCTGACGCCATCATCATCGCCAGGAAGGCTCCGTACAGTGCTCCCACATGACCCACTTGAGAGGCAAACAGGTCTGCACGTACATTCAAGTGTATTGAGCACAAAAGGGTGCAAGGAAAGTCACATACAGTGCTGCAACGTGAATCGCTCGAGGGGCAAACAGGTCTGCACGTGCATTTCAGAAGAGGCACAAAAGGTTGCAAGCAAGGCTCTGTACAGTGCTCCCACATGACCCACTTGAGAGGCAAACAGTGCACGTACATTCAAAAACGTGCAAAGCAAGCATGCTTCCCACACGCAGATCAACAGACTGACACGTAGGTGCATGCGAGAAGTGGACTAGGGTAGGCATGCGTGCCTTGACGGCTGTGTATTCATTTTGTGCAGATGATTAGTTGCAGTTTGTCAGCGATCAGCTGCAGGCAGCATTCTTGGCACCAGCATTATATCACAGAGGTGTGCTTTGACGGCTGTGCTTTCTGTGTGCAGAAGTGTAGCTTGCGATTTGTAAGTCAGTAGGCGACCAGCTGTGAGAGATTACCTAGCCTTTTTGTGCGCGCTCCAGCACGACAGTATGCAGGTCCGAGCAGGAAGGTGCTGTGCGTGCTTGTACATATATATGCTTGTATATATATGTAATATAAATAGGGTTGGCCAGAACCATATATTTATAGGTATATACGGTGTACATACGGTATTTTTAGCATGGAAATCCATACATACGGTCATGTACGGTGCAGATATACGGTTTTGGCCAACCCGAAATATATAGTATGTATGTGCTAGTAAAAACAGGTGTACTTGTTCCGACATACACATGCAAGCTGAACCACAGCATCGTGAATATCGCTTAAGGTAAGCTACTTATACAACGCAGGAATCACAACAAACCCGCACCTATCCCAGAAAAACACACATTCACAATACCTACATACACACCGAAATATGCACACATGCACACGCCCATAAAAGAATCACCACCCCCCTACACCCCTCCCCCCCTACATACACACCCATATACACACACATGCACACACACATATGCACACGCCCATACAAGAGTTACCACCCACATACATCCTTCCCCTCTACACACAGACACACAGACACACACACATGCACACACACATATGCACACGCCCATACAAGAGTTACCACCCACATACATTCCCCCCCCCTACACACACACACACACACACACACACACATGCACACACACATGCACACCCACAAACATTCTTCCCCCCTGCACAAACGCACATATACACACACACACTCACAGTGGCACCAAAAGAAGGCGGAGTGCAACAGGGCAAAGCTGGTGAGCCAGTTGAGCTTGGCGGCCTGCAGGGGTGCAGAGCACAGTGAGCAGTCTGTAGTTTGGTAGGCTGGGTAAAAGGAGGGACAATCGAGGAAAGACAGCGTACGGCACCAATTGCAGCTGTTACGTACTTGCAAGGCCTGCTGTATACATATTAGCCATGAGTGGGGTTGATTGTGTGTGTGTGTGTGTGTTCGTTGTGTATATTGTGTATACATATTAGCCATGAGTGGGGTAGATTGTGTGTGTGTGTGTGTGTGTGTGTGTGTTCGTTGTGTATACATATTAGCCATGAGTGAGGTAGACTGTGTGTGTGTTTGTTGTGTGTGGCCTTGGCTGGGCTGTGCTGCAGACTGCAGAGGTGTGCGGTCCCTCAATGTCCTGGTCAATTATTGCAAAGGGAAAGAACCCAAAAGGCTTGCAGATCGATATTCCTATAACTTGCGATTGATCTGCCTGATTATGTGATTGATCTGTCTACAGAACGTGGTAGATGTGTGCAATTCAAGTGTGTTCCCCGTCTTCCACCTCAACGCACCTGGAGGGCTGTGCCAACGAGCTGCGCGAACTGTGCGACCAGGCCGGACGCAGACAGTGCATTGCACATGCTCACGAGGATGGAGAACCACAGCAGTGTGTCCCAGGCAGGCGTGTAGTCCAGGCAGTCCTTCCAGGTCAAGGTGCCTGTGAGCAGCAGCATGCTCAGGGCCACCAAGGCTCCAAGTACAGCAGGCACCTGCATGTGTATATGTATGTATGTGTGTATGCATGCGTATGTGTGTGTGCATGTGTGTGTATGCATGTGTATGTGTGTGAATGTATGTGCGTGTGTGCGTGTGAATGCATGTGTGTGTATGCATGCGTGTATGCATGCGTGTGTATGAATGCGTGTATATGTGTGTATACGTGCGTGTGTATGCATGTGCGTGTATGCGTGTGTATACGTGTGTGAATGTATGTGTGTACGCATGCATGTATGCGTGAGTGTGCGTGTATGTGTGTGGGTAAGAGTGTGTATGCGTGAGTGTGCGTGTATGTGTGTGGGTAAGAGTGTGTATGCGTGCACGATGCTGTGTCTGCCTGCAATGACATGCAACGTTGATTGTACAGGGCCAGAGTGAACGCATTTCTTACTGTTCGTGTATACATGTGTGTTGCACGCGCGCGCACACACACACACACACACACACACTCACACCCACACCCAAACCCACAGGCCCATCAGCTGCTATTGTTTTCACGTACCTTTAATTGCTCCCCCATGACCCACATGGCCACAGCCACACCCAAAGAAGCAAGAGTGGCAACCTCCCCTTTTGAGAGAGCCCCCTTTGATTTCAGGCGCTCCTTAGCAGCAGCGGGGGCATCAGGGGTCGTTTGGACAGCTGCATAGTGCACACAGCGCACGGACGTGAGAATACACAGTGTTTTGAGTGCATGTTTGTACACATGCACATGCGTATGTGTGTGTATATGTGAGTGTGAGTGTGATTGTGTCTGAGCATGCGTCTGAGCATGTGTGTGTGTGTCTGAGCATGTGCGCGTGTGTTGCAAGAGACTTCGGAAAAACGAATACGAGGATGGGGTGGAACTCAGAAGCTCTGATGAACAAATTGCATAGCACACAAATTTAAACGCACACGCACACACACATAATAACATACTCACTCATGTATATCCACTTTCAATCACACAAACCCACATTAAATCACACATACCCACACAGACATACCCATATTTAATTACACACACTCAACACCAGTCGCACAAAGCATTACCCACTCGGTGGCATGAAGCGTGACACAATCAGGGGCACCGTCAGGATACTGATCAAGCCCGGCAATGAGGCCTGCGCGCAATGGATGGGTTGATGGAGACAAAAAATCAAGTTTCAAGAGGCAGAATGCAAACTGGCCAGCAAACCCATGCTTGTCAGAATTTGTACAGATTGTGGCAAAAGAAGTTACCAAAAGGCCAGAGGTAGGCATACAGTAAGCTACTGTGAGGGTTTTAAGCCAGTGAGATAGTCAGGATTTCAGGCTAACCAGTGTGTGTGTGTGTGTGTGTGCGTGTGTGTGTGTGTGTGTGTGTGACCAACGTACCCCAAGTGCCCAAGTGATCCACACGTCAGGGACAGCCACGCCCATGGTCTTGGCGATGTTCATGGATAACAGGTTCTGGGCGGCTCCTGCGTAAATGTTATTATGCAAGTAATAAAGAAAGGTGATCCACACGTCAGGGACAGCCACGCCCATGGTCTTGGCAACGTTTGTGGAGAGCAGGCTCGAGGCAGCTCCTGTGTGAGTAATCCAGTGAGCGTTGACAATCATAGGGCTGAGTCAACGAGGAAGTCACAGTGATGAGCAAGTCACAGTGATGAGCAAGTCACAGTGAGGAAGTGACAGTGAGGAAGTCTCAGTGATGAGGAAGTCACAGTGATGAAGTGACAGTGATGAAGTCACAGTGATGAGGAAGTCACAGTGATGAAGTGACAGTGATGAAGTCACAGTGATGAAGTGACAGTGAGGAAGTCACAGTGATGAAGCGACAGTGATGAAGTGACAGTGAGGAAGTCACAATGATGAAGCGACAGTGATGAAGTGACAGTGAGGAAGTGACAGTGAGGAAATGACAGTGATGAAGTGACAGTGATGAAGTGACAGTGATGAGCAAGTCACAGTGATGAAGTGACAGTGAGGAAGTCACAGTGATGAGCAAGTCACAGTGATGAAGTGACAGTGATGAAGTGACAGTGATGAGCAAGTCACAGTGAGGAAGTGACAGTGAGGAAGTGACAGTGATGAACTAGTCACAATGATGAGCCATAAAACATGCCAGGGTTTGATCTCCATCTCTATAACAGCCATTCATAAAAGCTTGGTAGCTTTCAAGGAGTGATCGCTTTTGCAGGGCCGACTGTTGACTGCGCCCTATGCCTAGGGTTGGCTGGAACCCTATAAATACACTGTATGTGACCGTATATTTGGTGATTTCCCTGCCAAAAATACCGGATATACACCATACATGTATACATATGGTTCTGGACTACCCTACCTATGCCCCAATTGCTGTGGAAGCATTTGTAAACGCTTGACCCAGTTTACTTGCACCTGGTCAAACGTGCATGTGAACCATTTGGCCTGTACAAACCCTCATCAAATGGGCACAGCACACAGTGGGTGTGAAGCTGTGGCTGCAGGCCGAAGACTGGCAGCAGCGACCAAGACCGGAGACTGGTAGCAGCGACCAAGGAGGAAGGTAACACACATTAACATACACACACACTCTCTCTCTCTCCCTCTCTCTCTCTCTCTCTCTCTCTCTCTCTCTCTCTCTCTCTCTCTCTCTCTCTCTCTTTTACACACCACACACACATACACACGCTCACACAAACGCACACAGGCACACACGCGCACATTTACAAACACACAACACACACTAGGCGTGTGTAAGTACTTCAGCTATGCGATAAGATGAGCACTGCTTACAGTGGAGTCATGTTTGCCAGTGTGCATGTGTGCGTGCAAGTGTGTGAATGTGTACCACACCCTCTGCGTGCCACAACACACACACTGTGTGCCACAACACACACACTGTGCGCCACAACACACACACACACTCTGTGTGCCACATCTATTGCTCCACAGCGCAGCCTTTATTTGCCGCTGTGCATAACTTGTGTGGACAAGTTCAAGTGCGTGCCACATCGTGCGTAAAATGGACACGACCCTCAGTCGCCTTGCCACCCAAAAAGGGCGCCACTCCCCTCCTACCCAACTTGCAAAGTTGACAAATGTTTCTCAGCGCAGATGCTTTAAACAAGACAGCCCTCAATCTATGGACAGCTGCGACGTTAAGGCAACTTCTGAGTTTGCGTACGTTGTGAGAGAGTGTCACGCTCAAATACTGCATACGCTTATGCATGCCCTGCTTTGCTCTCATGAGCACATGAAATATACTGGAGCGTATGACCAGTCTGTTGCATTAAATTGGGATGCATACAGCATATAATACATACGTACAGTCTGTTGCATTGTTGCATTACATGGTGATGCATATAACACATGTACAGTCTGTTGCATTACATGGGATGCATATGATACACACGTAACGCTTGTGACACATTTTGATATGTTTAAACTAGTCGCAGCATTCACATACACACAAGAGATACCAAACGCAGCAGAACTAGCCTGCCATGGATAGGCCAGATGCACAACCGGAAGCCTGCATCAACAAGCCTGTACTTACACACAAACAAGCATAGAGCAGAACTGGCCTGTCATGAACAGGGCAGACACACAACTGTCAAGCCTGCATCACGACAACTCTGAACTTGCTCACTGCACGCAAAACAGAACAGAGCAGTACTGACCTGTCATGAACAGGGCAGACGCGCAACTAGAGGCCTGCATTTGGCTGTGTACTAAAAAGGCCCCCATCTTCTTCCGTCCTGATTTTGGGTGGCTGCCTGCCTCCTGGGACAGGAACTTGATGACCTGCGTTCACACACAATGACCGGTCACACACAAGGATCACACAATGCGGTCACACACAAGGACAGGAACTTGATGACAAGGGACAGGAACTTGATGACAAGGACAGGAACTTGATGACAAGGGACAGGAACTTGATGGCAAGGATAGGAACTTGATGACAAGGGACAGGAACTTGATGACAAGGACAGGAACTTGATGGCAAGGACAGGAACTTGATGACAAGGACAGGAACTTGACGACAAGGGACAGGAACTTGATGACAAGGGACAGGAACTTGATGACAAGGGACAGGAACTTGATGACAAGGACAGGAACTTGATGACAAGGACAGGAACTTGATGATGAACAAGTTATCCTCATGCTTGATGGGACGAATACTTGATGGCACGCATGCAGAAAACTCGCAAATCGGGTCAAGGGTCGGATGCAGTAACACAGCATGTGTAGCAGTGCCAGCTACTTCTTAAATCCAGACAACAATAACTGTTCGTGGATATGTGTGTGTTTGCATGTTGTGAATGTGTGCACGTATGCGCATGTGTGTGTGTGTGTGCAGTACCATTATACTGATCAGGCAAGCTTTTCGAGAAAAGTCTGCACAGGCAGAAAACACACATGCACGCACGTCTGCATGCACGCATACCCATACATACACGAGTACACACCGGCATGAGCATTCCTGCACGCGCTGTACATGAGGGCATGCCTGGGGCAATCAGCATCTCTGCAGCCACCAGGCTGAAGCTCATGCCCAGGGTGGAAGAGCCAGCGGCAGCAACAAACATGTTGGCGATGCGGCTGCCGAGGCCGGTTTTCTCAAAGGCCTGTGTAAGATGCATGAGCAGTGGGTGGGCACGCGTGTCAACAAGAGTGAGTACTTGTGTGTGTGTGTGTGTGCAAGCGTGTTTGTTTGTGTGCATGTGCATTTGTGTGTGTGTGCGAGCGTGCGTGTGTGTGTGCGTGTGCAAGCGCGTGGGTTTGTGTGCGTGTGCATTTGTGTGTGTGTGTGTGTGTGTGTGTGTGTGTGCGCACGCGCATGTGTAAAAATACGTGATGTAATTGTAAAGTGGGCACGCGGGTAGCAGGTGTGAAGCTTGTAAGTATAAGCTGGGTGCATAAGGCACGTGCGTACTGTGGTGTGCGAGAATTCAAAGAGCGTTACGGTTTTCTTTGTATATCATCCCTTACAATTGAACGTGCGTGCGTGGGATTTATGCACAACATCAGAGCATGCAGTGCTTTGACGAGGAGGGGAAAGGCTATGAGGAGGAGGGTAGGCACGCATGTAAGGTCAGGATTGTCGCTGTTAATTAGATTACAATAATTTAAATAGTAAAGAACAAAATTGATCAGATCAGCGTACATTAAGTACAGACTGGTCAAGCTCTTAACTAAGGAGAGCAAAGCTCCCCCTCGTAGGTCCTCACTATACCAACTGGCTCTGCTGCTTGAAAAAAGCAAGAATACCTCGATGAATTATACATTTATTGTACCTTGCACATACTTTTGAAGCAATTGGGGGAAATTTAAAGGACAAAGTACAGTATTGAGATGTATAAACCATTGAACATTGGCCTACACTGTGTGCAGAACATGGGAGCAACTGTTGCTATGGCAAAGTTGGACACAAATGTGTCGTGTATCATAAATAGGGTTGGCCAGAACCACATACATACAGTGTATATACGGTATTTTTGGCAGGGAAATCATCTAATTTCAGTCATATACGGCGTGTATATACGGTTCTGGCCAACCCTCATCATACAACAACTGCACTGCCAGTTTGCATCACACACACAGGTCCCAATGCGTTCATACGTTCATACAGATCCAGCCATGCCTACACACATACCCTACACATGGATGATTAAACCTAGCCTACACACGATTGCGCACATGCATACCCCAAATTTCTTAACCCTTAAATTGGCTGGAACTGTGAGCATTTGTATACAAGACGCATGGTGTGTACGGTAATGTTGGCAGGGAAACCTGAACTTGTTCGGTCATGCAAGGTGTGTAGAAAGGTCTGGCCACCCTGACACACTTGCCGCACCTTGGCAAAGAAGAAGCTGAGCACGATGAGCCAGATGGACTCCGACTTGAATCCACTCATTGCTGTTTCAAAGCTGGAGGCCCCCGTGGCTAGGAGTGCTGTCAAGCAGCAGATGCTCCAGCCCCCCACGGGCAATGGCTCCAAAATTAGGCCTGCAATTGGTGCGAGGGAATGAAGGTAACTCGCGGGTAGTGGCTTGAACCCTAAACCTTTTTTTGGCTTTATGAGTAGAAAGTACGCTCCTAAGAGACTTCTTGCGGGTTGTGGCTTCAACCCCCAAACCTTTATTTTCAGCCCTGTCGCAACGGGTGTACGTACATGCAGAATATCAACGTCCTGTCAGAATATCATCGCCCTGTCGCAACGGGTGTACGCACATGCAGAATATCATCGCCCCTAAATAACGACTTTGGGGGTCAAACTAGTCTTTTGGAATATTATTTTACGCACAGCTCCAGACCTTGCGGGGATTTTAACGGGATGTTGGGGGTGGCGGTGATCAAATAATTTCTTTAAAATACATTGTTTTAGGTTGAGGTATTCAGAGTACATGTACGTGCAGTAGCTTGAAAGCCTTGTGCAGAGAGTTGGGTGCAATTCAAACGGGTTATTTGTTATTTGTGGAACCTTGAAGCCATGGTGGGGGCTGCAGACAGCATTGCATAAATGGACACTCAACACCCCTCCCACTGAACGACAGGCAAACAGACATCCAGCTGCTTGCTTGAAAGAAAGCCACACGCACGCACGCACGCATGCACACACACACTCATGCGCACACACACACACACACACAACATCCACGATAAAAAACCCTGCTGCTATGAGGGATGACACACAAAAACAGACACACATGCACTCGCACACACAACCTGCCCTGACCTGACACGGTGCTGGCAAAGACGCTGAGCAGTGTCCAAGCGCTGGGGTCTACGCCCGCAGGAATCAACGCACGCACAGCTAAGCCGATGCCCACACAAGCTAGTGCGCTGGAGAGTTTAAAAGCTTGAGGGGCCTGGGCGGGGGCTTTCTTGCCTTTCCAGATGGGGGAGGACTGCGGGAGGTGAGGGAGCACTTGCAAGTGTGAGACGTGCCATTGTGATGGAGGGGAATTATTAATACCCACGAAACGCGTGAGGAAGGAACACTAAAAAAGTGGGAGAGCCTAAGAAGCTTCCTGGCTGTCTTCTTGCAAAAGAACCTTGGGGATCGGTTCTTTTTGCAAAAAAACTTCAGGATCGGTATCTTGAGCATGAGGATAATTTCTCAGGTGGACAAGAAGGGAGGGGATAGAGATCTAGATCCTTGAGGGGGTAAGACTTGAGAGCCTCAGCATCTCATCAACAGTGCGCAGCAGCACTGCTCCTTGCAAAATCACACTGCAGAAACAGCAACGTAAGGATGGGCAAACCTGAGTTTATACCCAACACCCCTTCATGCCTGAGATCATTGTGGTCACCTGGCCAGAGGCAAATCGCGGAATCACTAAAGCTGGGGCGGGGGCTAAGGGGGTCTGCGGCGAGGAGAGGGGAGTGCCCTCTCTCCCTGGATCATCCGGCTCAAATGCTATTATGTTGTTAGCGATGCTGCTGCTGCTGCTGCTGCTGTTGAGGGCAGCCCCATCATTTCCTATGACGGCCGTGGGTTGTGCGGAGAGCTGGGAAGGGGGGAGGGGACAGCACGGTGCCGTTGACAGGGTTTCTTGCAAGGCAGGGACCTCGTCAACCGTGTCCACTGAGGATGCTGCAATGTAAGCGCGTGTGTGTGTACGTCTGTGTGAGTGTGTGTGTGTGTGTGTGTGTGCACGTGTGCGTTTGTGTGTGCGCGTGTATATATGTGTGTGTGTTTGGATGTATGTATGCGCACATGTTAGCGGACGTGCGTGTGTGTTTGTGTGTGTGTCTTTGTATGTGTGTGAATGCGTTTGTTTCAGGTTTTTACATGCGTGCGTGCGTGCGTGCGTGCGTGTGTGTGTGTGTGCATGTGTGTGTGCGTGTGTGTGCGTGTGTGTGTGTGCGTGCGTGTGTGTGCGTGCGTGTGCGTGCGTGTGCGTGTGTGCGCGTGTGTGTGCGTGTGTGTGCGTGTGTGAGCGTGTGTGTGCGCGTGCGTGTGTGCGTGTGCGTGTGTGCGTGCGCGTGCGCGCGCGTGCGTGTGTGTGTGCGAGTGTGTGTGTGTGTGTGTGTGTGTGTGTGTGTGTGTGTGGGCGCGTGTGAGTGGGCC
>Ga0307945_1001701_pt1 | contig 17418 bp, 14 predicted proteins | sample OrgLakmetagen228_FD_201818 | JGI IMG/M metagenome (GOLD analysis project Ga0307945, IMG submission 201818) | Saline water microbial communities from Organic Lake, Antarctica - #228 | ecosystem: Environmental > Aquatic > Non-marine Saline and Alkaline > Saline | place: Antarctica: Organic Lake...
CCCCCCCGCCCCGGAAAAGGAAGCTGCAGTGCTTGAGGCAGCCGAGCAGGTCAGATCATCCCAGCAGCTAACAGATGAGCAGCTGGGGAAGCTGGTGCGCAAAACAAGGTCACGCACCAAGGCTGCTCGTACCCAAGCATCACCATCAGCTGGTGCAAGCACATGCACTGCACGCAACAGCAGCAGCAGCAGCAGCAGCAGCAGCGAGGAGAGCGAGTGCAGTGAGGACAGCACCAGCAACAGCGATAGCGATAGCAACTAGAGGATAAGAGAGCAGCAGAGGAGAAGGAAGCAGAAAAGAGGGGGGGGCAGCAAAGGGGTAATAGAACAGAGAGGATTGATTGGATATAGTAAATTGACATGCAAACAAGCATGCACCTGACCAGTGATTTTGTTTTTGACCTTTTGTGGCATTTACAATGTCTGGTAAGCTAAACTGGGTCAGAAACCCTGCGGGGTCAATGCGGGGAGGGGACAAATCAATTATTCTTGGGGTGCGGGGAATCCAATAAAATATTTATTTTGGGGGGGTTGTGGTATGAGTACGGAAAGGTACGGTATATATTATTATTCATATTATACCGCACCTTACCGTACTCACCCCGGTGCCCAAATTTTGGAAATATTTAAGGTAACCCCGGCAAACCTCGGACCCTGTAAACAAATACATTAGCCTTTTCTGCACCAATTCCGATGGGCATTTAGCCCAGCCAGTGCCTGTACAAGTGTGTGTGTATGCGTGCACATGCGCGTTTGTGCGTGTGCATGTGTGTTGGTGTGTTTGTGCCTGCACATGTATGTACGCTTGTGCCTGCACATGCACATGCGCGTTTGTGTGTGTGCATGTGTGTTGCTGCTGCTTCTGTTTTACGCTGAGCCCGCTCCTCTTTGGCCTGCTGCAGCCTGGCTAGGTCGGCTTTCTGCTGCTCCTCCTTTTGCTGCTGCAATGCTTCTTTTTCCTCTGCTGTAGCTGCCAACTTGACAAAAAAGCTGGCAAACGTCCTCTGGAACACACCTTTCGGCGCAACCGGTGCTGCTGAAGCTGGGGCTGGTGTTGGTGCTGGTGCTGGGGCGGGGCCTGGGAGGGGAGCGGGGGGGGCGGAGGGAACGGGGGGGTCTTCTCCGCTTATTGCTGTTCAGTCACCCACCAAACTTATTTTTGCCAAACCCTGGAAACCCCGGAGCCTCTGAATAAACATATATTATATGATACCGATATCACGCCGGAGGGCAAAAAACGTTATTTACCCGGGGTGAGTTTGGAAAAGTACGGTATGGTAATAATATGATGGGGTTGCCTTACACCCTATAACTCTTCATCTTTAGTAATTTATTTGGCAAGACAAGTGTACAGGCAGATAGCTGCTCACATTCTGAGCAGTTGACACTCTTTTTATAAGTGTGGGGGGTCATGAAGGGGGGTTGGGAGGGAGGGGGGTATTTTGGGCCAGATGCCCAAAATTGACATGTGACTGTCAGAGTTTTTTAAACAGGCTCCTTCCCCAAAAACATCATTTAAAATGGAGAGGGCTCTGATAATTGATACAGAATTTCGTTTTTGGTTTTTGGTTGTCCCCATGAACAACCCCCCCCGACCAGTCTCACTTAGCTCTCCACCCAATTCAAAGCCCCCTATACCTCATCTGAATTAGCACACTGGGTCTTTTTGCCTGCTTTTTTTGCAGGCGTGTAAAGAAAGAAATCAAGCTATTCAATGCAACTTTCAGGTCCCGAAATGGTGAAGGGAAAGGGGAGATAGGGCCAAAATTGGTAAATCGGGACGTTTAGCTTGCAAAGGGGTGGGCCGTTCATGGGGACAGCCTTATTTAATATCCGAACTGATCGAGGGCAAACGGCATATTATAAGTGACCGTAGTAATCCCGCACGGCAGAAAACGAAATTTATGCAGGGTGTTATCAAAAAGGTACGGTAAAGTAATTATGTGGTCAAAGTGGCTCACCTATGAAGGTAATCAAAAAGAATTAAATGGAGACTGCAAAGCATTACATAATCACTGAAACCACAGAAAGAAGAGCCGCTTAGCCGTAATAGTTGTTTGTACGGCTGTGTTCTAGCACACCCAAGAATAGAACAGACAGATTACTTGAGTGCTGGTGCAAGAAAGAACCCATACAGACGTAATTTAGACTGGTATGGTTTTACTGGTAAGTATCTTTCTTTGCAGCATCAGCCCTAGAGCGCCAAGGATCTATCTGTGATTTTAAAACAATTATTACCAGCGTGCTTATGCTGGCATGAGCAATAATTGGTGATGTGCTGTTTTACTTTGCTGCCATGTGACTCACTGCTGTGTGTTCTATCAGCAGGGTGCTGCGTCATCGTGCGGCCAGTCACCAGAGGCATGGAGCGAGCTGTTCACGGCTGCAGAGGAAGGTCAGTCTGTTCAGAGTGGAAAAATACGGAGGAAGCCTGGTTTATTGTTCTTGCTTTTGCGTCTTTTCTTTAAGTTCTTCTCATTCTCACTCTTTATACCGTTGCCTTACCTAGTGCAGAGACCTGGATAAATTCCCTTATTTCGTCATCTAGGCTGAATTTAATACCAGCAAAGCTACAGGGGGGTTATCTGGGGCCAGAATGGGCATGCCTTTCAAATGTTTCTGGTGTATGGGCCATAAGATAGCACTTTTTGAGCTTGACATTGGTACTCAGCAACCGCAGCAGCTGAGCTTGAAAAAGGAAAGTCATGGGGTGCAAGTTTGAGGTGTGGACCCCACTCTTCGCTGCCACACTTTCTTAACAGATTACCCACAGCACCAACTTCAAACAAGAATTTTTTAGAGCCATAACAAGAAACAAAGATTACTGCAAAACAAATGATGTGAAAGACCAAGTGGTGGGTCTTTGTGGTATGCAGCACCATGTTGAGATTTGAGTGCATTTAATCCTGTCATCCGCACGCAAGGCAACGTAGGTATATACATCTGAGCTCGTGCACTGGTAGCTTGCAGTGTAAGCTTCAATTTAGAGCTGACATGATTCCCATTTGACGGAGTGATGTGTAATTGATTTCCCCTTGGATGCAGATAGTTAAACAATTTCACATTCTTGCTCACACAACCCCCTCTCGCAATGCCGATGTGCAGTGACATGTGGTTGTCAAAAATGAAGGGATTGCTCTGTGTTCCTTTGCCACCCTTGCATTTTGCAAGCTTATCATTTCATTCTGAGCTAAACAATAAACCTGTATACAGGTGATGTGCCAAAGGAAGTGCCTGGGGCACTTCAGTGCCCTCTCACCATGTCAATCTTCCGTGAGCCGGTCATCACACCCGCTGGGAATAGCTATGAGCGAGTGAGTAAGCGCTTAGGGATAGACAAAAAGGTTTGTAAACGTTGAAAGTGGGGCAAGCAGCAGGGCGGTAAAGACTAGACGCATGTCATCAGGTTTTTTCCTTGGTGCTATGCCTGCATGATTTAAAACATGCTCCTCTCCAACTACTCACCTTTCAGGCAGCCCTTCTTGAGCACATAGCGCGCAATGGCGAGCACGACCCTGTGGCTCGAACAGTGGAAGTTACAGTCGACAGCCTTGTCACAAACGTTGGGCTTCGATCCGCAGTGGCAGCTTATCTTCACGAACATCCTTGGGCATGGGATGAGTGCAAATAGTATGTTCGGTTTGTGGAGGCAAATTAATAAACCTTATCCGGATAGGATCCATTGCTGTTCAAATGTGTGTGCAGATGGAATTGAGTACTGCTGAGCTTTCATATTGCATACATTGTCTGCGCAATTCCTTGTGTAGCTGGTACTTTGCTCGCAGCACCAAAATTTCCCCGACAGCTCTCCTTTTGCACACACAAGACTGCAAACGCACAGTTGCTGTAGAGCCCTGTAAAAGCAGACCTGTATAAACTTCCATTTTTATTCAGGCGTGGCTGTGGGTGTGGGTGTGTGTTTGTGCGCGTGCGCATGCGTGCGTCACTTGCAAGAAACTCCTTCAACGTTTTTGTTGCTGCGCTTTAAAATTACAAAAATTGGAAAGCAGAAAGCAACATCAGGCACTGATGATGATTAAGATTACCTCAGACATAAAGATTACCGTACAGAGAATATATCACGCCACAAAAGTAATGTTTGAGGGGTGTGGCTTACTTAGAATAATTATTTTTGGGGCTGAAATTAAATAATAATTATTTTCGAGCGAGTTAATTAATTACTTTTGAGGATGACAGCGAGGATGAGGGGGAGAGCAGTGTGAGCGAGGAAGATGGGGAGGGCAGCGAGGAAGAGAGCGAGGGGGAGGCAGTGGGGGTGAGGGGGGAGAGGGCATGGACTAGATTGTTAGACAATTGGGATGCGAGCACAAGTTGCACGAGTTGCGCGCAAACACAGAGTTGGAACGAGCTTTAAGCAACTAGAGTGCAGATAGGATAATAATTATTACTCAAAGGGGTGCGGATTGGGTGCGGAATTGCAAAACTAATTATTTTTTTGTGTCGGTAGATTGGAGGACCCTGCCGCACTGCTTGCACAAATGAATCATGATGCTGCCATCCTTGAAAAGCATCTAAGACCTGAGCAGTCCAGCAGGAGGGTCACACTCTTGTGAATACGTGGGTCACACTCCTCCTCCTTTTGAGAGCACAGCCAGGGCGGGTGATGCAAAGTCAAAGCAAAAAAATTTGAAGACGAAGGAGTTTGGAGAGAGAAGAAGAAAGCCACATGAGAGAGAAGAAGAAAGCCACAAATTCAGGGTTCAGGCAAGTTCTACCAGCAACGGGTCTTTACTTTTCTTTTCTTAAGTTCAGGAGTGAGTACCTCCCTAGTTCACTTCCCACAATCTCAGCATATCAGACCATACAATCCCGGGAAATTACAAGCTACAGCCGTGCAATAAGTACAAAAGCAGATTTCCCCAAAAAACAACTCACACAGTCCAGACAAGAATCATTTAAAAATAATTTTAGAAGGTAATCTAGGGCTCATCACCGTGTGTGTCATTTGGGTGCGCTTGCACGTTGCCCCGACAAATTATTTGCCCGGCGTAGCTTGCTTGCTTGTCGCGGCCATCTTCTCGTGTGCGTTTTTAATCGTCGAACTTTAAGCTGTTCCTTCTACTGCTGCTGCTGCAGGAACGAGCCGACTGAAGTGCCACTCCTCCTCCCCCGCTCAGGCATTTGTTCTGCACTGACAGGAATTTAAGAAAGGTGAGCGTGAAGTTGGTGAACGGGGGGCAGGGATTGTTCGCTGTGCATGCATGCATGGCCCAGCAAAATGTTTTTCAAGACGTTCAGGTGGCTCAAGAGAAGGCCCAAGGGCTCTGCAGGCTGATGAATCCCTGAGATGTGTATGTTTACAAGTATTTGGGTCTATTATCTGCAAGCTGGAACCAGCGGCAAAGAGATAGAACTTCGTGGTCAAAACGTTTTAGCATTATACAGGCGGCATTTGGTCCGCCACACACAGGAAACTTCCGCTAGAGCCAACCTGCATACACTTGTCTGCACTAAAATCATTACTTATAATAACAAGCCCCAATCTTCTAGCCCATCGCCTGCATCTGTGAAAAAGCTTCTTACGCAACAAAGCTTGACAAGCCTGCCAAGTAAAATTGAAAGCACCTCTCAGCTGAGAGCATCACTTTTTGTCGACTACTTGTGTTATGATTTGCAGGAGCTTTGTACAGATGATGGGGCAGTACAAGATAAAGGCCTGCATCGCTGTATTGTGCATGCTTGCAAGCAGCACACAAGCAGCACGCAATTCAAGGGCTCTCAAGCAACCAGGAGCAGAGGTCGACGAAGATGTACGAGCTGCAATCATCAAGGAGTACTTAACTAGCAACAACTGCACCTGCACAGCGGATTTTTCCAAATGGTGTGGCTTAGCGAGGACAGCAGCATCTTGCCAAAAGTGAAAGCAACAGTAGAACGGATCAGCATGCATTGTAAAGGATTTCAGTCTAGCGCTCACACAAGCCAACGCCCCTCAAAAACCTTTGGATCAGGCTCTAAGCGCTTGTTTCTTTTTTGCCGGCACCTTGCAGGAATGTTTCTTTGCCACCCATCCCCACCCCTCCCTTGCCTCCTACCCTGCCACCACCCTCGCCTATATCTTCACAGTTACCGACCTTTTTTGGTGGTGCAGAGGATTCTCCTAGTGGAGGGGGGGCAGACACCTGTCCATGCGTTCAGGTATGACATGAATAAGCTACATGTTACAAGAAGTGACGTTAGACCGTAACACCGGCTTTTTGGCCACATTAAACCAAAACACCTGACTTCTTTTCCAGATACAAGAACCTGTGTGTGCTTCAACACGCAATCCCAAGGCTGTAAAGACCTTCCTCAACAAGTGCTTTGCGGACTGCGAGGATGCGTTTGTACTTTTTGAAGATGAATGTGGAGCCTTTGGTACTGCCTATGATCCTGCCGATGAAGCTTCTGAAGAAAAGCAACCACCAGTGCTAAGCTCACCTCCTGATGGAGATTGCTTCTGTATCACGGTAAGGAGCTGTGGTAGTGCAAGCACAGACATATGTAACTTGTGTATGTCATGGCTTCCACAGCCTTTGCCGCTTCTATGAAATCGACCAATTAGTGGAACGATTATACAAGAAGGGCTTGCCTTTTACATTGTGTCGCTAGACCTATGCAAGGCACAAGTCGCATCACCCTTCAGATTTATAGAATTGTCTTGTGCGCACGTACGTTTAGGGATTAGCAGCAAATACTCTCCATATATGTAGCCACGAGTTTCCACGCTAAGACACATATGTACATTTTCATACAGCAATTAACCTGAACGTCTCACTCTGACATCATGTTGCCTGTTCAGGTGTATGACCCAGTCTGTGCTATCAGTAAAGATGGACAGCAAAGCACATTTAGCAATGCTTGCAATGCTGAATGTGCATCAGCTGAAGTTGTCTCACAAGGGGCCTGTTAAAAAGTGGAACGTTTCCAGATTGAGCAAGACCTGGAGGAACGGACAAAGCTTTATCACTGGAATTCGTTTTTGCTCCTTGCAATTTATTAATTTGCTCTTTGCTTTTTATTAATTTGCAACTGCTAAGTTCGGTCGGCCATCTGTTTCTAGGTATAGGCAAACCAGCCTCCCCCTTGTCCTCGTTTCCTAGCAGTGAAGCCTGCACCCATAGGCCACCCTTTAGGTCACTGTTTCTATTCCTGTCCTTCCCACTATGGACTTGAATTTTGAGAGCGACTAGCTGCGCTTCTTTAGCTGAAACCTAAATAGGAGACTTTAATTTTGGCGCATCAGTTGTCACTATGGCTTAACTGCTCTTACCCTGGCTTACTCTTAGCTCCCTTGCCTTTTGTTGAATGCCTTGAGGTTTTGGATGTGCGCGGATCTGCACTCGCTCTGCCTGTTGTTCTTTTTCTCTCTGTTTTATAGCCTCTTGGTACATATACATCTTGTAAATCTTGGTACATAGACATTCAATGTTCAAGTGCACAGCTGTTTCACTCTCTTGCCTTTGTATGCGTGTATGTCATAACTCTCTTTTCCAGATCTGAAGTCTACGACATCAATTTGCATCCCTCTCATTTCTTCTTTCCAGGGCGCTTCTCTTGCTCTTTTTTTCCGTCTGTCTCAGCTTGTCTTCAGTCTGGTATTAAGAAAATATAATATCTCCCCTGACCTGTGTATACGCCAAAATTATAAATACAAGTATGGTGTAATGCTTGAACTCCAGCTTGCTGCCGCAGTGAATCGGTGTAATACCACTTAAACCGCCTTGCTTCTTATCTTATTATCTAAGATCCTCGTGAATACCTTCGTCCCAGGATTTTTTGGTCATTTGCATCTTTTGGTAAGGTTAGGTTGCATCGCTATATATGCCTCTGGAGGGCATCTGAGCGGAAGCTTGGAAAAAGCCTGGAATCAAACCAAAAAGATAAGAGGTGGTCATCAGAGCGAAAGTCCTGGAATGTGACTTTTTTTGGTGCAAATCATGTTCAAATAATATAAATAGATGGATCACAAAGTTTAAGGCAAAATGGCCTCCCCCAATGGCCTGGGCAGAATCTCAGTTCAAATTTTGGCACTGAGATTTCACGTATTGAGCCACCACACTCTACACAGGGCCTCTTTTTACCTCAAAATAGGACAGGAGTACTTCTTACATAATGAGGAGTCGTTTGGAATGCTGAAAACCAGATTTGGTGGAACTCGGTCTCTTTTTGGCATCCCTGGTCTCTTTTTGGCATCCCTTTTGCTGTTTTTTTTAAGGGAAATGGGCCAAAATGGGGTATCTGGCCAAGTACTGTTCTGTTTTGCCCCATTTTTGTTGCAATGGTATTCTCTATTGAACGTAGACGATTCGTATAAGAATGACACAACTCAGGTCAGTGAGTGGTGAGATATGAGATATGAGAGAATGGTGGTGAAAAATAGGGTTCACGCAGCGCAAAATTGGACATTGGTCTCCTAGCTGGCTACAACCAAGCTCAAGTTTATCAGCACTACCTCTGAGTCCTGAGCTTGATTGTAGCCAGTATGGTGACCAGTACTCAATTCACATTTTAAAAACACCCCCATTTGGGGCCTCAGATGACCACCTCTGCCAAACAGGCACTAGAAAGAATCAAGGGAAAAGGACTAGGCACTCAGCCACAAAAGAGGTCACACCATATATTTTTGGTTGAAAAAAGTCCTTAAACGAGTTGGGATATCTTCATATGTATTGAGGTGGGAAGACCAGCTGGCGGTGCTGTGTGCGAAGGCTAACAAGATGTTCATGCGGACAGTCCAGCAGCAGAATGTGTTCCTCATCCTGAACAGAGTGCCAGTCACATTTGTCACAGGTCCTGAGCTCATAAGGCCTTCTTTTCCTGTTATGACGCGTTCTTTAGACCAGAAAGTTATGGCCAGAAAGGCGAAGGCAAGAAAGTGCAAGGCTGAGATTGTTGGAAATATCCAAGCGAAGGTAGATAGGTAACACAGACTTGTGATTTCCTTTTCTTTCATTCCACCAGCCAGGGAGCAATCCCCAAAGGTAAGGCTTACAAGGTTTCCAAAAAGGGCAATCAGTCAAGAAGTGCGACTGCTAGCTTGCTCATAAAAATCGATTAGTCCATGGAGGAAAAAATAAAGCTTGTTCAGGCTTAAAAAAGTACACACATCGTGGGCTCCTGTTGGGGGATACAGAGATGCATATTTCCTGTGGAGAGAAAGCACGTGGGGATTGGCGCAGTGGAGAAGAACATGCTGCTCATCTTAGACACCATCATTATCACACACTTTGATTCCATGTCGCTGTCTCAAAACGTAGGGTGTGAACACCTTGTAACATCTGAAATCAATAAAGGCTGTGTACAGCCGTGATGAGCCCCTCTGCATCTTCTGTGCTGCATCTTTGAGGTGTCGCAGGGAAAACAGCGGGTGCAGCGTGCTTCTGCCAGGATAAAATCCAAATTGTGTGTCCGGCATCTTGTTTTTTTGCTAAGGTTCAGCGGATAGTTGGGCTATTCCCATTTCAACAGTTATTACTAAGGGAACCATTGTCAGCTTCTTTTCCTCCGCTTGTTGTGTTGGGCACACCAGTCCTGGACTGTGGAACGTAGCAAATTGGCATAAAGTCTGTACAGTGTCCCACTCAACGCAATAATTCTTTAGTTCCCTGGGATTGTCACTTCTTGTGTATAGGAGTGAGCTTTGCCTCTTTGCAAGCCCTAGGGACGTTCGCTTTCGTAATGAGCAGTTTGAAAAGGGCAGCGACGTGGGGGGCAAGCACGTTGATGTTTTCCCACCCTGTCTCATGTTGTTTGGGCACGCGTTTGTACGCACATTTTATGAATGCTGGAGTGATTGTGTCGAAACCAGACAAGGTATTATGACCAATTTAATACCGGAAATGTGGTTGGAAACCAATTGTCATCTGGAATGTGGAAGGGACGAGGGCCAGGAGGGTGTGCATTGCCTCCTAGGGGAATCAGGTGGTCCATGGCTGACACAGCACCCGTCCAAAGTCTCACATTTCTCTGTTGTGTACTCCCTGTCTGGTTAGCGTTGCCATCGGAATTGGTGAAGCGCCTTTTGCAAATCTGGGTGTAGGCTCTGTATTCCCTCTGCAGCTGCTCACGCACATGAGTATCCTCCCCTCTCATAACAGCACTCAGCAGCAGCTTCTTCTTCTTTTGGTATAAGTCATCAAACCAGGCTGCCCTTTCTCTTTGGGCTGGGCGTTTGCACAATTTAGTACCTGAAGCTGTCATGCCAGTCTGTACAGCTGCATCAACGAGCCATGATCTAAAGCATGTCCATGTTTGCTCCACATCTTCATTTCTCACGACCCTGTACAGCCTTTGTCTGGCAGGGGTATCCTGCTCCAGGTACCTAACACAATCAACAGCTCTGTCTGGCTTCAATCTGAGAAAGTGCCCTTCGGGTCCATACATGGGGTCGTGTTGCAAGCGCATTTCAACCTCCGGCACGTGATTGTCAGTGGCGAAGGTAATTGACTGGAAGCAGTGGTCCAGCCAGTGGGGCTGAGCAATCTTAGTATGGTGGACATGTGCGTATAGGGCCTTGGAAACCAGAACATGATCTGGCCTGCTTTTCGATTTTTCGTCATACCCCACAAATGTTGGTGGACCAGTGTCACCAGGGGACCTGCCCGTTGTTAGTACACATAGTCCATGTCGGATGCAATGTCAAATCAAGAGGCGCCCAGCTTGATTTGTCTGTGTGCAATGCGTAACACGTTTTCTCAACCAGTTGAGGAAAGGCAGCCAGAATGTCAAAATGTGTGTCCGTAATTTCATCCATTGTGCCAATGAGTGCATTAAATCTCCGCAGGCTATAAGACAGGGTGTGTCTATTAGAGCTTGTTGTATATGTGCATACAAGTTCTCTATCTCCGTTCTGTCTCCCCTTCTTTCAGGAGGAATGTATACGGAGCACAATGTTACATCTCTCTACACCAAAAACTTTTGTTAGACTTAGCCCACACAGTCTGCGTTTCAGGAGACGTTCTACTAAACGTGATGGAATCAGCAATTTTGGATGCTTCCAAGAGTGCCACTCCGTATCCCTTGCGGCCATTGCTCTCATCAGGAACATTTGTCTTGCCAATCAAAACATGGTGGGGCAGGAACTCTCCTCTAACTTCATTGAATTTTCAGCATTTGGGAGGCCATCACAATTCACGCTCAAAATCTCAAGGTTAAGGGTTTAGGGTTAGAATTTCCAATCCTGACTGAAGGCAACGTACTCAGCTGTTGGTGTCCCCACTGCTCCCTTGACCAGCATTCTGCCGCGTGTTTCTGGTGTTGTAGGTAGGACTGCGGGGTCTGCCTGCCCGTATACCCACCTGCTCATTCATGAGAACGTCCGCATCGTCATCATCATCATTGTTATTGTTGTTGTTGCTGTCGTTTTTGTTTGGCAGTACGGTACAAAGGTGGGGTTGTTTTCCACGGCAGTGCTGAAATCAAACCCCCCGGTAAGGTGAGGTTACATCGCTGCATATGCCCCTGGGGGCCGCATCTGAGTGGAATCTTGGGAAAAGCCTGAAACCAAACCAAAAAAGACGCAAGAAGAAAATCAAGTGAAAAGGGCTAGGCACTCGGCCACAAAAGAGGCAACGCCAGATGCATTTGGTTGGTTCAAAAAGATCCTCAAACAAGTTGGGCTATTACTAATACTGAGGTGGGAAACAAGCTGGTGCTGTGTGCGGAGGCTGGCCAGATGTTCATGCAGACAGTCCAGTAAAATATGTTCCTCATCCTAAACAGTGTGCCAGTCACATTTGCCACAGCTCCTAGCTCAATCAGGTCTTCTGTTCATGCATTGTATGACAAAAGGCACTTGCATACGTCTTACATTTTTTCCGCTACGTAAAACGTAGCGGAAGTTGGAGTGAAATATTTTTGTTTAAACTAAAACAAGTACAGCTACCAGCAAAACAAAAAAACATCCCTGCCAGAAGCAAGACGGGGCATGTGGGGGGAAAAGAAAAAATATGTAGTGGAGGGGAGACAAGGCCAGCCTGAAAGCCCTCCTAACTTCCCTTTGAGGATGGTAGGTGCTATTAGTCTTAAATGTGCGTTGTAGAAAAAAGGAATAAAAAGTAATAAAGCTATGCAAACAGCAAAACACTCCCTGCATCAATAAGGAAAAGACGATACATTAGCCCGAAGTGCTGTGAGTCTCCCCCACCAATTGCGTTGTATAGGGCTGCACAGTCTTGTACAAGTAAACCTGCACGCGTAAGCTCACAAGCGCTCCCCAGTCAGTATTAAAACAGTTTTTGTTTGCTCACACATTTGCAGAGGACCGTGGTGGTGAAGTCTTTTGCCAAATTACGGAGGTGCAATAGGTCGGCGGTATCCGTGTGAAATACAAGAACTCAAGGTAAGTTGCTTATAACTTACCATACATTGTATAAATGTTGTAAGGGCGATCAAAAATGATAGGCTGATGTGCTTTTGTTGGGAAGCTTCTGCACAAGTAAATTGAAGGCAAATGTAGTAAAGTAAAATAAAGAACAACCACGCAGGCAGGAAAAACAACTCCCCCCTGTGGTTTTCGCTAATCTGTACCCAGGATCCACAGGTTTTTTTGTTCCTTTTCGCTGTACTCTCCTAAGGGGTTCCCGTGAGGCTGTTCTGTTTAGCTAGGCCTAGGTTTTGCGCTTTAGAGGGGTGTCAAGTTTCTTTAGGGGGAGTTGTGTTGGAGCCTGTTTTGGCGCACCAGTCATTACTATGGAGATAGTTTGCTATCTCCCTTTGATCTATGTATACCCTCAATCAAAAATTGTAATTGAAATTGGCTGTCCTTGATGAAAGTTGGTAAGGGTAGAACATTTACAAAGGAAAGTGATGTGAGCCTCAGTGTGGGCGGCACTTAAACCATACTGCATGCTTTTGGTTGTACAGTGCTCCTAATCTGTTATTGGTTTTAGCAGGGACATAGGATGCTGTTAGGTAGGCATTGCTAGCGGCTCCATTTTTGGTAAGAGTCTGGTAGTACTCATGGTAATTTGTCACGGTATTGGCATTGGCATTTCCTAGTTTGTAAAGGGGGTACATGTGTGCTTGCAAGGCGTCATGGTAATTAGATAGGTACCAAAGCCTTGGGATCGATGACTGGGATGTGCGGCAATTTAATGATGATCTTCGCAGAGGGGGTTATCTATAGGCAAAAGCCAAAACATGCTCCTTTTTGCATGAAAGGTGTAACTACTCACACGTCACTTCATCAAATTGGACCCAACCTAGCATTAAACTGATGCTAACTTAATGAGCTACCCGAGCATATGCCCAGATGTAGACAAGTCACCTTGCGTACAGAATGACAGGACTAAAAGCACACGTCGTGCACCTGTACCCTAGATGGGTGCTTACCAGGAGAAAAGACACATTAATTTGCATATCTCGCCAACCACTTCGTCTGTTTGCCCCATTTTCCTTGCAATGATCTTTATTCACTCTAAGGATTTCAAACACCAAACATCACTCAGTCTGGTGCGCTGGCTGATCAGATACAGCATATGGCTGCTCAAAAAGTAGGGTTCACGCCGTGGCCGATTAGGTATGGGTCCCCTAACTGGCATGTCTCAGGCTCAGCTGCATTGGAATCCTACACATATCAGAGCTGAGCTTGAAACGTGCCAGTTAGGGGACCCATACCCTAGGAGCATGCAAATACTAAACCCCTTTTGGGCCTCAGATAACCCCCTCTGCAAAGCTTCGTGAACATATCCAACTTTTTCCAAACGATTGCCAAATTTCAGTTGGCAGTATTTACACCATGCCTTATTTTTACTTTATTTCAGCCAAATTACTACAGAACCCCACATTAACTGAGACACACTCCAGCTTTCCTCCTCAAAGATCTGGTACCTATCCACTCTCATGACGCCCTACAAACAACGTACCTTTTTCTTCACAAGCCAAGGAAAAACGCCAAAGTAACTGCTGAAGAAACTATAAAGTGTTGCATCAAGCGACGTGCTGTGCGTGGAGTGGGTAATTCGAGTTGCCAAGTTTTGAGGCGGATCGTGCAGTTTTTACTCTAAGATGTCTTACGTTTGCACAGAAAAGGGGGTCAAAATGTCAGATGTGGGAAATCCGTGAATAAGCTGCCAAGGTACTGCCACACAGCTTCTGTACTGCAAACCATATGAATAAGGGTATTTAGCAGCACTTCAGTTACATGCCAAGTTTGTGCCTGATGCTTCAATCTGCAGTGTAATTCCTGCGTGCTGTGCTCCTGCTACTCACTGTGCTCCTGCTACTCACAGTGCATGCATCTACTCACTTTGCTCCTGCTACTCACAGTGCATGCATGACAGAGGCTGTCTTTAATCCCGGAAGCTGGTCATGTGCCTGACCTTGTGTGTATAACTGTTAAGCATGGGTAGCTAGGGTATGTGATTTTGTCATCAAGGCTCGACGAGCGTCCCTTAGTTACTGTGTCTTGTGCGTGGCATGTATGTCCAGATGGCAGAGAAGGCCCGGGAAGAGGTGCTGCAACGCCAACGTGCAGTGATGAACCACCGCCACTTCTTCCTCAGTGAAGATGATGCCTCGCAGCAGGGAGAAGGCTCAGAATTTGCTGATGCTGCACACCAGGTATGGGCAACCATCATGTCTGCCTTTGTTGCTTGCATATCTGATATCTGCCCTGTGCACACAAGCCCAGACGCACGTCCACATACACACAAGCTTTCGCAAGCATACAAGCACCTACAAACACACAAATAAGTGCACACACCAGACATATTGCTCGGCCTCTGTGTTTTTGAATTTGACGCACGTGTCTTCTTTCACTTGCCATGCCGCTTGCCTCGTTGCCCACCAACTTAACCCGTGTGTGCTCCCTTTTGCACACAGACGTACCGGGGTAATAGCATGACCGCAGGAGGGGCTGGGGGCAGCAGAAGGATGGAAAGCCCGCAGCTAGGGGATGACATAGAGGAGGGGGAGGTCCTGCCCCCTGACAAACTAGCTCGTGCAAAGCAACATGTGAGGGGTCTCGGCAAAGGGGGAGAGCAGCAAGAGGGTGGTGCTAACAATGGAAGGAAGGGGCAGCTGCCTGTTTCTTCATCCCAGCTTGATCGTGAGCAGAAAGGATTAACACAGGTATATGTGTGCGTCGTGTGCATGTGTTGTGAATGGGTGTGTGGACACCTTGACGACGTTCTGGTGTGGATCCTGTGGTTGCCTTGATCTTGGTCCGGCTTTGACTCTATACGTATGCAGTGAAAAATCGCCAATACTCTACAAAAGAGTTAAGAAGCTTGCCTCCAAGCTCCCTAACTGCTAGGACTGCGCACTTCGTGAACTTTGCTGCTAAACTTGTCCATACCAAACGTGCCCTTTCCATACTATTATCAACTCTCATCAGGAGCCGGTTCCAGGCCAAGCCTGCAACCCTCCTGATCCCCATTGATTTTTCCTTTCTTTTTCGCGGTGGAGGAGCTTTACGGTATTCGGTACCAAAGTGGCTCCTTTTCCTTATTTAATGTGGGGAGTGATTTTCACTGCCTGCGTAGTTTAATCTTTTTCTTTTTTCTTTTTCCTTTCCAATTACCATGACGCCTTGCAAGCACACATGCACCCCCTCCACAAATTAGGAAATGCCAATACCGTAACAAAATTCCATAAATACTACCAGACCCTTACCAAAAATAAAGCCGCTAACAACGCCTACTCAACAGCATCCTATGTCCCTGCTAAAACCAAAAACAGAATAGGAGTCCTGTACAATCAAAAGCATGCAATATGGTTATCTTAAATTGCCCCCCCTGCCTCAATTAGACAGCGCTTTGCATATACATTCTGGATGCCAACACACGCAGATAAGAAATATGATCGATGAGAGACACGACTTAGCATATAGCATGCAGCATGCAGCAGCTTCAAAGCCATCAGAAAAAAAGGCTCCCTAGGATCCTGCTTTGTCTGCATGGATATAGGTAGCAGCAAACGGCTGGCTATGCAAAATTTTCAGATTCCCGATACAGCTGAAACCTGAATTATACAAAAGTGGCTCTTTCCACCCCGTTTCTCAGACAAAAATAGGTTTGCCTCCAGCCTTCTGGATGCTGCACTGGTTGCCTCCCATCTTCGCAAAGACAAAAAAGCAACAGACTAGCAATGAAGGGGGATGGATTTTTAGAAGTGGCAGGGGGCGAATGGGGGAGACAACCAGGAGCGCCTCCACAGCAGCGCCAGCCATTAGCAGATCTACCTTCTCCAGACAGCATCAACCCAAAGATCTCAGTATTCTTTCAACACGACTCGCAGGCAGTGAAACCGCTCCCACATTGATTAAGGAAAAAAAGCCACTTGGGTACCAAGCACCGTAAAATTTGTTTACTGCTGAGTACTCGCAGTAGTACTCTAGTTCTTGGAGGCGAGTGCAACCAAACGTCAGTTAGTACTCTCTTGGCACAGATTGCGCTGTGCTAACCATCCTTTTTATGCTTGTGCCTTAGATAGTTGGCAGCTTAGTTTTAAGATAGGAAATAAGTACGTGAGAAAGGGAGCTGCAGCCGAAGTCGTTATGCTTGGTATTGGCACAAGTGTGAAAATCCCCCTCCAGCAGTTCGGTGGATACGAGCCGGAATAGAACCAGCAGACCAAAAAGGCCCAGCCAGAGAGGTCCATAGTACCAGAAGGAGAAAGAAGTCACAAAAGAGACTGGAGTACCAGCCTGAAATAAGCATACTAAGTACGATTTACTTATCGCTCATTCGTCCGGTTAATCATTTTTGCTGCTACAATACATTTGGTATCGAAGCTCAAGGTCATCAAACAAGCAAGAGCACCAAGCACAGAGACTGCAGAGCTAACCACCCGTCCCGGCCACTACCAGCCTCAAGAACTACCGAGTCACACAGCCAGCCCTACAGCACTGAACTTGCCATGCTACTCCACCAACACAGTCACTCAGTGCAAGCTTATAGAAAGGTCTACTAAGCAAACCCTGCTTGCACTACCTCAGCATTACACCGCTCCCACTGTGCCTGCCTTCGTCTGAGGAGGGTCCCAACTACCGCACCAGACATGCATTTTCCTGTGCCATTACTACCAACACTCATCAGGAGCCGGCTGCAGGTCAAGCCTGGTACCTTCCTGATCCCTATTGATGTTTTTCTTATTTTTGGTGGAGGATTTACTGTACCCGGTGCCAAAGTGGCTCCTTTTCCTTTATTAACCAATGTGGGAGCGTTGTTCACTGCCTGCGAAAATTTTTCTGTAAGAGGGATTAGGCCGACTGCTGTTATGGTGGAGAACTTTAAGTCGGAGGTAGGAGAACGACTTTAAGTCGGAGGTAGGAAAACGAGACTGTCCTACAATCTTTTCGGGACTCTGTACGCAATCAAGAGCATCAATCTTGCTACCAACTCTTCTTGGATCTCATTACACATGCTGCTGATGCCACTGGTATGACAGCAAGACAAATGTCGCGCAGAATGC
>Ga0307945_1001705_pt1:0-12500 | contig 17398 bp, 21 predicted proteins | sample OrgLakmetagen228_FD_201818 | JGI IMG/M metagenome (GOLD analysis project Ga0307945, IMG submission 201818) | Saline water microbial communities from Organic Lake, Antarctica - #228 | ecosystem: Environmental > Aquatic > Non-marine Saline and Alkaline > Saline | place: Antarctica: Organic...
TCTGCGCAATGGGGTCTGCGCAATGCCCCTGAGAAAGCTCTGCGCACCTCAATTGCTGCGCAATTGGGGGTGCGCAATGGCAAATTTTTCCCACTGAAAGGGGTGCGCAAACCCCGCGCAATGCACTCAAACAATTCATGAAAAATCAGGGTGCGCATTGGTCACGCGTTAGTACGGTATTTAACTCCAAACAGATTGCAAACATAATACGCAGAATGTTTTTTTGTACAGCTTTGTGCAGGCAATTTGTGCACAAGGAGGGTCGGACAGAACTAAAACCAAGTATATACATAGCGTAAATGTGGTAATTAGTGGCAGGAATGTCCAAGTGTGTGCACAGTTGCAGGCGAATTTGGTCACAAGGCCTTTGAATCTCAAACGTCGCTATGTGCACACACGCACACGCGCACACACATACGCACAATGCAAGACTCACGTGAGCTGCTCCTTGCTGCAGCAGGCAGTCAGTAAACCCTCCTGTAGACACCCCTGAGTCAAGGCACACCAGACCCATTGGATTGACCCCAAACGCTGCCAGGGCTGCTTCTAGCTTGTGCCCAGCACGGCACACGTACCTGAGTAGGGGTGAGACGCAACTGTCAGAAGAAATAAAAGTACATAGGTATGCATAGCAAACGACATCTTGCGCACGTACAAGGGCACAGAACAATTTTGCGACCAGCATGCTGAAGTGGATTTGCAGGCCATGTCCTTAAGCACAACACACAGGTAAGCGAGGGTCGAGAAAGTTACGTACTGTAACTGGCACATGAGAGCGTGATCAGGACGCTTACTTGGGCTCCTCGGCTAGAATGTCCACGTCAGCTGAATAAGAGACAGATGTCCCAGCTTTCGTTACCACACGCCCGTCCACGCGCACCTTGCCCTGCAAGATGTTGGAGTGTACTTTGTTTACCGCTAGTCACCTTCACGCATTCTTCAGTAATGCGCCCTACACATATATATATATATATATATACAGATGCAGTAGGCTTCATTTTGTGTGCGCAAGCAACCCTTGCATATTCTGCATCTGTATGTGCTTGTAAAAGATGCGTGGTAATGTCCGGCGCCAACCGGTCCCTAAGAGGGTCCATGCTTGCACAATCAACAGTTACACACCTGCAGAATGTAGGACTGCATCACATTTCGTGACAGGTGTGGGGCCAAAGACACACACACTTCATCTAAACGTCCTTTCTTCTTCTCGGCGCTCCCTCTCTTGCGCAAGAGTGGTGGTTCCTCTTGCGCTTGGGCTTCTACCACACCAGCATTTGACGGTTGGGCGGCACAGCTCGCTAAGCTGCTTTTGTTTGATGCTCGGGGCGCTATGGTGTGAGGGGAAGGGTGTTCTGCACAGTGCAGCAGGCTGTGGCTGCTTATGGGATTGCGTTGGCTGCTCGTGTTTGCAGAGTTTGGAAGCAGCTTTTTGAGGTGTCCTAGCATCTTGAGAGAATTTGAAGGATTGTTTTTTATGAGTTGAACTGGCTTAACATTGGACTTGAGACAGTCTATTATAAATCTATCAATCCAGGAAGGCAAGTAAATGCAGTTGTATCCACCGCACGTTCATCTTTCATTCAACAGTTCCGCACGTTCATATTTCTTCTTTTTATTCAACAATTAATTCAGCTAAGCCACGGACACATACCTATCGCCGTCAGCCCATGGAAAACATTTTGCTGCGGCCACCATATCGAGCCTTTGTTTATGGTTTTATTTCACTCCCTCTTGTTCCATTCCAATTTTTTAGAAGGCAGGGATTATGGCTTTAATTTTACATTGAGGAGTGCAACTGCACGCAGCAAAAGCCTCTGAATATCAAGGTAACTAAGACAGGATCACCTGCAAAAAAATCAATTAAAGCGCTAGGAACATGCCAGACTTTCTTGATACAAGTTTGCCAGACGAATCATCACTGCAACCCCCCACGAGTTAGGAAGCTACTAATTTGGTTCCCTCACCATGCATAGCACACAAGAATGGTGCAAGCAAAAACGTCAGGTCCAACAGAGTACAAGATTTAAAAGGAGAAAGGAAGCCACATTGAAACAGAATTTCAGGCACTCCTCAATCAGAACACAGCAAGGCTCAGCAGCTCAGGCCAAACGGCCATTCCATACAATTATCGAATGCTATGGTTATTCGAGTCTGTGGTACCCAATAATTATGAGGCCATTGCTCTAACGAGCGCTTGAACCCTTCTGAGAGAAGAAATATGTATGCAAGCATGCGATGTAGTACAAAGCTATTCATTAAAATCCTAGATTTAACCCTCCCCGCAAATTGGAAGGGGGATGTAAGTGGGATGATGACATCCTCGTAAGAAGGAAGGCACGAGATCCCTGCCAAGGGAATTTTATCCTACTCTATGCTTATGTTGTACCGGTAGCGATCTTGTAACCTTGGGTATAAGAGTGGGCAAAACCTCCATTTGTTCTGGCTTGCAGACATTTGTTTCCAGGTCCATTGTCAATTACTTCAATCATAAATGGTAAAAACGTGCAACCGCCCCCCTAAAAATAAATGGTTTGCGTTTTTGTACTACAACTGCCCCCCCCTCCAAGGCCTAAAGGGCTGCCACCCTCACCTCCCACAAACATAAGGAGAAAGGTTTACAAGAGAGGGGTTTACAACATTTCAAGCCCGAGGTTAATGCCAAAGCTCCGAGTCACCAGTCAAGGACCATCAAAATTTGTTCATTTCATCACCCATTCTACTGCGCGCCTCCCCCTAGCCACTATCAGCATCACTGCTCCCTTTGCTGCTGAAGCGCATCTTTCTGCTCAGCCGTCGCTGCTGGCTTGAACAATGGGGTGCACTCCGCTGGAACTTCCCGACGGGTGCAACGGGTGCAGGCGGGGCTGGGGCTGGGGGTGCAGGGGCAGGCTGCAGAGCTGAGGGTCAGGGAGTGCTGGGAAGGCTTTCTGACCACTCATCTCACACTGCTTAAAGACATTATTTTTTGCCACCGCCCCACAACCGCCCATTTAAGAAATAAATATATAATAAACCACGCCCCCACCAAAAAAGTATAATTAAGGGACGGGGATATATTTTTCGTACGGTAATGCCAAAATTGCAGCTTTATTATGATGAGATTTAGCAAAGAGGAACAGCCCACCCAAATAATGCACTTATAGTAGGCGTGCAAATATTTGCAACTTTGTAACTTTAAACTGGATAAGAGGTACTTGAGCTTGAGAACTCCATATTTTGGGCCCACATGTCTCATAAGCCACAGCGTGAATCCACCCCTACCTTTTGCTGCCGTATCCTTATTAACTGCTATAACAACTTCATTGATTATTGGTGTTTGCTATTTAAACCGTTGCAAAAGGAATGAAGTAAACAGGAAGGACCCATTTGTTGGTAAGGCATGCAAATTGATATGCTACCTCCTATGGAAAGCACCCATTTGGGGTTCAGGTGCCCTACGTGTGCGTTTAGTCCTGTTTAGTCCTGCCAATCGGAATACAGAGCAACTTGCATGAATTTGAGCACATAACCTGGTAGCTGGTATTTTCAGCTTTAGTTTGAAGCTAAATTGGTTCTAATTTGATGAATTCGTGTGTGAGTAGTTGGATGCCCCTTAATGTTTAAAAGTAGCATGTTGGGTACTTGCTCGGTTGCCCCATTCTGGAGATTTAGGGCAGCAAATTTTGGGGAACCTATGCTGATTTTATGCCTTTACATGTAGGTAAAGGTGTCAGTGGATCTGCGGAGCACAAGGATCTAGAATCACCTTCTTCTTTAAAGCGCTTGTTACCCACTAAGGATGGTGACCTAACCTTTTTCTTTTTGCAAGGTCTGCGTGACTCTGAACTGTTTCCAATTTGCAGCTGTAATATCTCCTTTTAAATTTTGTGAGCAAGCGTTTCCACCCACACATCTACTGAGTTGGGAGGGCTATAAGAACAGACCACCCTTCCTCCGCCCAACTGATTCAGATGAAAGTACAACAGGCTCCTTGCAACTTGCAACAAATTTGCAAGAATTATTTATCTACCTACCCATTATAACCATTTTGGAGAGGTGGAGAGGTGGATCGGCCAGATACACATTGGAGCTCAAAGATTGACGGGAGGTCAACAAAACTTGCAAAGTGTTTGGCAGGTGCAGTGCAACGTCCCAACCCTAATTCTAATCCAGCTTATGTTGTTCTTGTACCATTCTGCTTGTTGGGTAGGGGAAATGTCTACACAGTACAATTTCGGTCAAAAGTTATCGCGTTTGTTTGGTTGTGTGTCTCTTGGTTTTATAGCAAGGGGATATGGATTGGCAGGGTCATCTGTTTGGTAAAGGGCAACTCTCCTTGCATTTGTGGCAGATCTGACAGGTCTGTCGTTGGAAAGCAAATCTTGAAAAATCGGTGGTAAAGATAACGATCCTACTACGCCACGACACTGTCCCGCTGCCTGCACATCTAAGCACCCTTGTCCAACCATGCCGCATGCACCACCAACCACGCTTATGGGAAATTGCAGGATATGGTGTGTTTTTTATTTGCGAGGCAGGCGACACAGGAAGGAACCTTTTGAACAGGGGGTGCTTGGGCTCTGTACGTGCTCAGTATCCTACTGGTAATTTGAGGAGCTTGAACCGGTAAGGAGAGAATCGTTGTGTGCGCTACCGAGTTTGGCTCAATTATGATCAAATCCTACTGGGACCACTTGTCGATGTAAAATTTGATTTTCTTCTCCTCCTGGTGCCATATCTCTAGCGGGTGTAAAAACGTTTGGCCTGGGTTCATTTACTCAAATTACAATGCAAATTTTCATTGAAGTGCAGCAAATTTGCATTTCTGTACAAGGTGTTTCATAAACACAAGTTCCAGCGCTACATACAGCGATCTGCACTGTGCTGATGGCCCGGCAAGTTTGAGCCAAGTTTGGCCAAACTTGCTCAAACTTGACAAGCTCCCACTCCAGATTGGCGTCCTTGCTAGCCCCAACATGCATGATCTGCTCAAACATTAAGAAAAAATTGTCTATATAAATCCTGGTCGGGGAAGCTCTACGCCAAACTTGTGTCCAATCTTGCGTCCAAATGTGTGGACAGATGCCCAAACTTGCAGAAATCGCGTCTGGGCTCAAACTTGCTAGTTTGCTCTCAAATATGTGTCCAAGCTTGTGTCCAAACTTGTGGACAGATGTCCAAACTTTCAACTTTCAATTTGCCAGCTGGAAGAGTCTCTACTAAATGTTCCGCTTGTGAGGGTCTTGGCTGAGAGGGCGCTGACACAAAAATTCAATCGCAATTAGCTTTGCTGGATCCAGCAAGTCCGGACTTCAGTAATCATTCCTTCATTCCTGTATCGTGACCATACCTAGCGCGGGTGGCTTGCGCAATTATGATATATATTAATAAGCTCCCAACTACGGCCATATCCACTGGCCTACCACAGTCAGCGACTTCGCTGGCCACTGGAAGTCCAACAGCAGGGCCTCAGTTAGACAAAGTTTCTGGTAGTTAATGCTCCCAGGCATTAGCCGCCCTGTTTGAGGAGCCAAGATGTTGACCGCGTGTCCGTAGTTCGAAAAGCTGCTGAAGCGATCATACACGTCATACGAGCCGACAATGATGGCGCTCTTCACGTGCGCCGGTGAATACAGCGACGCGTCGTCGTAGCTGTTCCCCGCGGCTATCACAAAGATGAGGTCGTTGTGGCCTGCGCTTCCATGATCTCCCGGTTGAGGGAGTTCAGTCGAACCGTGGCCACGTAGACCCCAGGCTCATGTTGACGACGACGCGACGCTCCGGGTTCTGTTCCTTGAACAAGGCCACGTACTCGACCGCGTCGATGATGTTAGAAAACGTCCCCCCTCCTGAACTACCCAACACCTTTAGTCCGTGGATGCGCGCGCCGGGCACGACACCGATCACTTCGTCCGATCCGCGCGCCCCGATGATGCTCGCGCAGTACATCCCGTGCCTGTTCAGGTCGCCCGGCTCAGGCCCGTCCTCGACGAACGATTTGGTCTCGACCAGGTTCAGATACGGGTTCTCGGGGTTGACACCCGTATCCAACACAAAGTTGTCGACATCGGCTTCAACATTTGATGCCAACTCCTCAGTACGCACTACGCCGATTCGCTTCTCGGCCCACGTCAGAGATGCGGACACAGACAGTGCCTGCACTTCAAAGTCGGGGAGAAATAGCCGCTATAATCAAAGTTTGCATAGTTTTGTGTTACAATTCCTATAGTTTCAAATCCAACCTCATAGTTTTGGTCCCCTAACCCCCTAATCCTAATCCTAATCCTAACCCTAATGATTTATGAGTCGAATGCAACGGTGTCTAGGATTTGAGTCAAGGGTGTATGTTGCTGACTTTCTGTTTGGCTGCGTGTCCTCTTTCTAGTGGTACCGGGGAGGGTGTCTTAAGTCTGCCGTACATGTTTTGCTGGTTGGCCTTGGGAGAGAGTGGCGAGTTGGTTAGTGGGTGTAGGGTCAGAGAGGCAAGTAATAGCTTTAGTTTGTGGCGGTTATATTGGCGATGTGCTTATAGAGTTGTGGTTCCTTTTTGTTTTATACGGAACACTCGGGCACTCCGACAAGAATTCCCGGGAACACTTTTTTCCTCATTTTCCTGTCTTTCTAAACACTCTTTCTTACACTTCATGTACATCAACGGCCATACACTGGGTTTCCATCCTTATCATGATCGAGGATAGGACTGCACATGGATGTATCCTTGATCAAAGAGATGATATTGTTTTGCTTATCTTGGCTCGTTGTAAGCATAAGCACAAAACTTGACATAAAAAGCGAATGATTTGTTTTCTTCATTTATTTGTGGATGGTGTGATTTACAGGCTATTTTGTGATATCAAATCACCTTTCACATTATTCATTTTTTGGTAAGAATCTTACCAGTGTAAGCAACGATAAAGAGTGCGCTTACTTCCCGGCATCTCGAGTGTTCCTGTGTCTATCACGATTTGAATCAAAAAGAGAAAGAGTGCGCTCACTTCCCTGTATTTTGAGTGTTCCCGTGTCTATCACGATTTGAATCACAAAGAGAAAGAGTGCGCTCACTTCCCGGCATCTCGAGTGTTCCCGTGTCTATCACGATTTGAATCACAAAGAGAGAGAGTGCGCTCACTTCCCGGCATCTCGAGTGTTCTCGTGTCTATCACGATGTGAATCACAAAGACACGCGGGTGTGCACGTCTCACACATGTTGTATGCAGATGATCTGACTTTGCTGACTAATGAGCCCCGTGATATGCAAATCATGCTGAGTCGGTTGGCTGTGTATGCCAGGAATAAACATCTAATTGTCAACACTTCCAAGTCCGAAGTTGTGCACTTCAACTCTGCGGGTGGAAATGTTCCTGTTTTTGATGTCGGCGGTGCCACCCTCCATCACAAAGATTCTTTTAGGTATTTGGGCATGGTTTTCTACAGGACCTTGAACATGGCTAAGTCTGCTGATCACGCGGCCCGTCCTTTTCTTGCCTCTGCCTATAGGATACGCAAGCCATGCAGAGCCTCCAGCAACTGTGCAGTCCAACAAGAGGTGTCTCTAGTGCGTAATGCACAATCAGCCTTGATCACCTTGCGCACAGTGTTGCTGTTACAACTAAGCATGCTGTTGTAAAATTTAATTGCAGCCCTAAACCAATAAAACTGCAAAGCTTCATGGCCACACTCCCTCAAAACTGCCCAGTTAGAAGTCGTGCGCTTAACGCCAAGGATACCTTTAAGGAAATTCAAATGGCACTTTTGGCCCACACTATCAAACTCTGCACCTTCTTTCATGTAGGGCGTGCCCCAAACTTGGCTAGCATACATGCCAGCTGGTACAGCATATGTTTTTGCAAGCCATAAATTGGTATGTGGCCTATCAGTCAATGCATGCGACCGCACAAATTCACGCACCCTGTACGCTGCAGCCAGAAAAGGTTGGGCAGCCCTAGCAGCTGCCTCCTGCAAATTAACGGTCTTAGTAAAATGCATGCCCAGGTATTTAAAAGTGTCTTTGTTGGCAAGCTCTCCACCATCAAGCTTAAAAACAGGTAGGTTACCTTGGCCATTGAAACAAACAACCTCAGATTTCTGCACATTTACAATCAAGTGCTTCTGATGTGCGTACAAGCTCAAGCTATTGAGCATTTTCTGCAGCTCAGTGGGATTATGCGAGAAAAGAACAGAATCATCAGCATAAAGCATATGCGTGACATTTACACCCTCAGCAGCCGTGCATGCGCCCTTGCAGCCCTTTGTTATATATATAAGGTTTACAAAGCTATATCCGCCAGCGAGGGCAGCTGAGCTATAGCAACAAAAAGCCAGCATCAAGAAGGGAAAGAAGCCAGACTGATCAAGACACCAGAAAAAGAGACAAGGTCAGAGATCAAACAGAGCAAGGCATTTGTCCTTGAAGTCAGCTACTCCTATGGCATCAGTCTGATTGATGAAGTCTCTCAGGCGTGCATTGCTATCTGCTGGTTAGGTAAGGTAAGGTTTACAAAGCTATATCCGCCAGCGAGGGCAGCTGAGCTATAGCAACAAAAAGCCAGCATCAAGAAGGGAAAGAAGCCAGACTGATCAAGACACCAGAAAAAGAGACAAGGTCAGAGATCAAACAGAGCAAGGCATTTGTCCGTGAAGTCAGCTACTCCTATGGCATCAGTCTGATTGATGAAGTCTCTCAGGCGTGCATTGCTATCTGCTGGTAAGGCATCAAACAGGTGCTGGAATTGATTGCGCAAGCTGACCAGCTGAGTATCATGACAATCCAAAATAACGTGAGCTTCATCTGCTGGTTAGGCTGATTAAGGAAATTAAAAACATCTTGATTGCTAACTTGATGAAACATGTTAAAGTAAGGCTGGTACCCCTCAGCAAAAGTTTGCAACGGCAGAAATAAGTCATTGAACAAGTAAGGTAAGGTAAGGTTACATCGCTGCGGCAGTTATTTATGGGTTGATGGCCCGAGGTCACGATCAACTTTGTAGGTTACTACGCCCTTATGTCTAAGCAATTCACAAGAAAGCAAATATTGTCAAAATCTTCTTTTAAACCCCATCCACTTTCTGAATGCCTCTGAATTTCTTGATTGCTTTTATTGTTTTGATTTGTTTGATTGCCTTGATTGCCTTGTCACCCATCAATTTTTGCCTTGATTGCCTTGAACAGGGCTGTGGTCCAGCAAGCACCTTCGGTGCGACTGTAGGTTGTTTGTTTCAAATAGAAAAGAGTTTGATGTAATTGAGATCTTTACCTGTATCTTTTGTTTCATGGTGTGTTAAGTTCAATTTGTCACCTTGGATATTTATGGTGTATTGCACCCTCCAGGGAATTGGATCATCTTGTTTTTTACTACCATACATAAGCCATGCATGACTTTCTATTACAGCTTTATCATAGATGTCATGGATGTTGTTTAGTTTAGTTTACAGTTTGTTGTTAGAGAATGGGAATTGTTTAACGAAATCGGGATTTTGTTCAATGAATTGGTTGCGTAGCTCAAATTGATAAACAGGCTCAGTAACTATTTCAGGCATAACAACATGAATACCATACTTATTTTCTTGTTTTTCTTTAGAATTTGAAGGTCGTGTGGGTTTAGTGAGTACATACACATTGAATGATGTGGGTAAATGTAGACTGTATACAAAGACATATTTTATTGGAGCCGAGATGTATTGGGGTCTCTGAACATTCTACGAAAGGGGAAGCATCTCTTACAACATAACTTTCCTCACCCTGTGTTTGGCGGTTAGACTCAAATGAATATCCATGTTTGGACCGCAGTGTGATACGCCGTTGGGTGATCTTGGATGTTGGGAAGTATTGGATTACTTTCTTAACTTGGTGGTAAAGATTTAGGCGAATTGTATTTTGTTTTTTCTGAGGTGGACGATTTGGTAGACGGGTGGTGTCCAATTTTTAGTTGGAACAAGCTGTAAATACTCCTTGGATCCCGTTGTGCACGCATGTGTCTTGGGTCCAACGTAAGGGTGACCTTGGGTCCTACTGACCAGGTCCCCAATTGCCTCAAAGTACAGTACAGCAGATAGAAAAACAACCACCGCAAGCCATCCTCATAAGGATTAACATCAATTTGCCACAGTTGTAACAAACGTGCGTGCGCGCCCCAAAAGTTTTTCCAGCCACTTTGCCAAGCGGCGCGCTACACACTCATTACATTTTTTCCGTTTTAAGCGTTTCCGCACGTAAGGCCGACAGCCAGGAAAACAAGGCAGGCCAGGGCAAACAGACACTCCAAGCTGTCTTTAATAGCGCGACCAAACCAAAATACCTCAACCCACTTGCCCCGCTCGTACAGAAAGGACCAAACTTCTTGGATGAACATGGCAGATAGCACCAAAAAGGCAACAACCCCCATGCTCCAAATCTTCCCCTTAAATGTCCACTTCGACAGCGCTTGTTGACCCATAAGTTCAAGGGGCTGCAGCTCTTCTACTCCAGCATTACAAGATTACAAGATTAGGGGAAAGCCTTCAACCATGATGGTGGCTGGTCGGCCTGCTGGAAAACCCAGCCAAGAAAATTGCAAGGATAGCGCAAGGAAACAGGAAGGCTGTCCGCAAGAACAGCAGAACAAGGGCTGGCGAAAGGAAAAAATGTACGTTTGGGCGTGCACTGAAGAATTCCCACTTGAGGAGCATGCACAGGAGAAACCCAGCCAAGAGGAATGCAAGGCACGCAAGCGGGAGTAGGGAATAAGCTTGCAAGGAAAGGCAGGCATGCTGCGCAGAAAGTCAAAATGTAGGTGCACTGGAAAGTTTAAGTTGAGGGGCATGCAAAAGGAAATGTTCACTGACACACAAATGCAGCAGTGTCGTGGGCAATAGGGCACACGCAAGGCAGGGGCAAATGTGCGGGCAACATGGAGCGGCACTGACCAACATTTGAAGCAGACAAAACAAGCTGCACACGCGGCAGTAGAAACAGATACCACAGCGAGCAGGACCATGAGCTACCTAGAATGTCCTGCAAATTCATATGCATGGAGTCTACCACACACTGTGCAAACCACCTGAGCTACCCCAAACTAGCATGTGTCTACTGCACCTGGCTTAACTCACTAAACCACTGTGTTCATAATGTTCCTACCTGTGTGAACTTTGTGTATCCGCGACATGAGGCGAATGGCATCTGATTCTTGCTCATCCTCCTTTTGGGACCATGCTGCAGTTCCACTCGTGAATGCAGCACGCTTACGCTCAATCCTCTGTTGGATCAAGTCCTTCTCTCTCTCCGCACTGGCAACGCGTGCGTTCATGAACAGAAAAATTTAACGAGGAATTATAGTTAAAGAACTTATTTCCAAGGAACATACCAAGGAATAAATGGACCGAGTACACATCCTGCTCAAACAGGCTCATGAGTACTATGACCACTGGCAGAAGACTGTGAAGGAGATTCAAAAGGCCCAGGAAGGTCTGCGTGAGGCACAAGCAGACCCTGACCAGTCAGTCATCCAGGACTACACAGAATTGTTGGCCCTGTTGCGTGGTGAGGCAGCACAAGACATCAGCATGCTAAAGAAGTGCGTGGAAGCAGCTGAGAAGCTGGCGAGCAAGCTCCCCCCTGCATCCACCCAAAATCCGGGAGGTGAGCAGGGAGGTTGGCGGACAAGTCTGGGATGGTTCACTACTGGTGAAACTTCAAATGAAAGACAAGGCCTGCTCTCTTTTGTGCAGCATGGCCATGGGCACCCAGTTCTGTAGCGGAGACAGATTACTGCAGCTTTCCTGGCTCACGTGCCATTCACTGTTGGCACACACACACACACACACACACACACACACACACACACACACACACACACACACACACACACACACACACACACACACACACACACACAAACACACACACACACACACACACACACACACACACACACACACACACGCACGCACACACATACTCGCACACATGTGCACGCGCACACACACTCACACTCGCACGCATGCGCACATGCATACACGCATGCAGTTGTGAGCAGTGTGTGCTACGCCAGCTTCAACTCTATGGATCTCCTCCATGATTCTCTTGTGCCCCATGATTTGCTGTTGCCCCTGCTGCTGGGGCCGGCCCTGCCACAATCAATATGGATGGTATGCTTCTGGATGGGCTGAAAAGCGAAGCTTGCTTTTCTGTTGTGTGCAGGTTGGCCATGGCCACTAAACGCTGTTCACAGCTTCTTCAAAGGAGTTCAGGAACACTTTGGGCTCTCACCAGCACACAGCGGAGAGTTGACGGAACATCTTAATCCCAATGCACATGTAAGTTTTGCACCTTGCCGTTGCCAGCCCACTGAGGACAGGAATGTAGGCCATTTGATAATTTCAGACAGCAGCGCCACTCTGTAACTTCTACAACAATGTTTAATAAGAGTACCAGTAAGTGTTGTGTGAGTTATATACGAGTTATGTGTACCAGGACAGGTTATGGCGTTGGAAGTGGTTAGGGGACCATCACCCACCAGTTATGGGTTATCGTTGAAGGTCTTGTGA
>Ga0307945_1001706_pt1 | contig 17398 bp, 19 predicted proteins | sample OrgLakmetagen228_FD_201818 | JGI IMG/M metagenome (GOLD analysis project Ga0307945, IMG submission 201818) | Saline water microbial communities from Organic Lake, Antarctica - #228 | ecosystem: Environmental > Aquatic > Non-marine Saline and Alkaline > Saline | place: Antarctica: Organic Lake...
GCTGGTGAAACAAAATCAACCAGTGTCGAAAATTGAAACTAAATCTGACACAAACTTGAGGAGTCTGTATGAGTCTTGATTCAGGAATGCAAAAAGAAGATAAAAACCATCAAACCTTACAAGATCACCTGAACGCAGCAGCTCGGTCGCCTACCTCAAGGGTTTGGTCCTATCCAATTACCATGACGTCTTGCAAGCACACACGCACGCCCCTCCACAAAATAGGAAATGCCGATACGTATCAAACTACGACCGTTAATATATACCAGACCTTTATAAGAATAGCACTGCAAATGGAGCCGCTAGCATTACTTACCTATCAACATCCAATGTCCCTGCTAAACTAAGTGCATCATTATGAATTACAGAACAGGAACCCTTTACAATCAAAAACATGTTGTGTGGTGTAAGCACTTGAATAGCCTTGCCCCCTCTGCCCTCAACTAGCAGTACCCTGAATATCCTTAATAGATGCCAAAACATGCAAATAAGAAATGTGATCAGCTGTTGAGAGACACAATTAGCATGCAGCGTGTTCTCCAAAGCCATCAGCAAGACAGGCTCCCTAGGATCCTGCTTTGTCTGCATGGATATAGGTAGCAGCGAACGGCTGGCTACGCAAAATCTTCAGATTCCCAATACAGCTGAAACTAGCATTTTACCAAAATGGCTCTTTCCAACCCGCTTCTCAGACAAAATTAGGTTCACCTCCAGCCGTCCGGATGCTGTACTGGTTGCTCCCATCTCTGCGACAACATAAAAGCAACAGACCTAGTGATGGAGGGGGGTGGATTCTTCGTTGTGGCAGGGGGCAACTGGGGAAGACTGAGAGCATCTCAGCAGTACCGTCAGCCATTAACAGATCCACCTACCCCAGAAAGCACAGACCCAAAGATTTCAGCATTCTTCAAGGTGGCATCTACACTCATCGGGATCAAGTACTGTGAGGACACTAGAAAGCAGAACCAGCTAAGCGCCGTGCAGGAACAGCATATATAAAGGCCTCTGCTCCATCTTTCAAGGAGCTTCCAATACTCTCCACACATCCTTTGGGAGTGGGTGCACCATCTGCATCAATCACACACTGGCGCCTACTAAGGAGCTGGGTCTTGATTCTCAAAGAGTTAAGAAACTTGCTTCCAAGCTTCATGTTCATTTTGTCAATCACGCTGCTAAACTTATCCATACCAAACATGCCCTTTTCAGCACTATTACCAACTCTGATCAAGAGCTGGTTTCAGGCCCCCCTGCTCTCCCCATTGACCTTTTTCTTTTCCTTTGTAGTGGAGGATTTTTATGGTGCCCGATACCAAAGTCTCCTTTTCTTTTCCTTTGTGGTTGAGGATTTGGTGCCTGATAATGAAGTCTCCTTTTTCTTATTACATGTGGGGAGTAGTGTTTTACTGTGTAGATTTCTTGATTTTCTTTCCTGAACAAGCGGTAATGAAATGCCAGCAAAAGACCATGCATGCCTCTTACACTTGTACAGACATTTTCTTTATATTTCTTTTTATTAAGCCGTAAAGAGGTGCCAGCAAAAGACCATGCACGCCTCTTACAATTGCATAGACATTTTCCATTCTCTTGTTGTTTCACACGCCACACAAGTGAGCCACAAACAAGACATCAACAAAGATAAGCCACAAACAAGATATCAACAAAGATGAGCCACAAACAAGATATCAACAAAAATGTTCTTCCTTCAGCGAAGACGGTTTATTTCGCCTGGGCCTTGTTGAGGGGGGTTTGTTCCTGTGTGTGTGTATTTGTGTTTGTGTGTGATGTGTATGAAGTGTATAACGAGCATTGAGCATCCACCACAGGTGTTTTTCTCCTTTGCACAATGTGTTCGTACCCAGAGGAAACTTGCCCCCCCTGATTTAAGGAAACAAGGACTTACTTAGAAACGACGCAGCAGACCAACCATGCTCAGTTTGCGTGCTGCAAGACTTCCTTAATTAGTAAAGGCAAAATCTCTAATTTATAGGGGTGCAGGAGTAACACATATCTGCTATGTAGGAACAAAGAATGCATCTAGTGTAGTATAGCCTCTTCCAGCATAGAGGCTTTTCTGTATGATCACTCGCATTTCCTCTACGTTCCTTAGATTTAATGGGAAGAGAGGAGTTATGGGCTGAAGCATGCAAGCAATGCGTGTATTTGTTTCAAAGAAACGAGTATTTGAAGTTCCACAAGTATTGCTGAAGTAGATGTTACCATAGGTCCTGAAGCAAGGGCACATGAAGGTTTTCTGAGCAAACAAATTGAGTAGCATGCCAAACTTGGTAGCACGCCAAACTGAAAACCAGCACTCACCCATTGCCTGGGCAACACTTCCCGTGCCTGTCTTTTTCGCCCCCAGCACTGATTCTTGGGCGGTGTTTGGTGTGGTGGTCTCCTCAGGGTAGTTTGCTGTGAGGGCCTCAAGCACCATGGTGCTCAACCTGAAATCAGGGAAAGACACAGCAGCATTGTCGCAGCTCCGTTTAATCTTTGATCATTCATGGTACTGCTGGCAAGTTGCTCATTTTTTGCAACACTCACTTATACACAAGTGTAATGACCTATTTCCTGACTGCACTCACTTGAACACAGAAGCCGGATTTTGAGCTGTTATAACCTTGCCATCAGCTTCCGCGCACTCGCTGTTGGGGGGGCCTGCGTGTAAGTTAGAACCATTAATGATAGCCATGCCTGTTGCAGGTTCATGGAATTTCGTGTGAAGTAAGCTGGGGAGGAGGTGCACTTTATTTATGAATAGCTCCTTATTTCAACCAATAACCAAAAGCTTATGCTTAATTGCCGTTCGGGTTTATAATCAAGAAGTTTACAGTGATCTGGGCCTGCTGGCAGCAGCATGCCCTTGCGTTTAGCCAGACATGTAGTTTCCAGGAAAGGTGATTTCCAGCAATACTTATTTGCGGAATGCAATAAAACTTTCGCTATCCCTCTCCTTTAATGATCGCTATCCCTCTCCTTTAATGATTTCCCATGTATTTTTATACAAGACCTACCAACCACGACCTCAGCGCCTCGTTCTCGAAGCTTGTCTTCCATCAGCCACGGCACGGCCTTGTAAGTACCACCCAACTTCTCTTCCTCATTACTGAGTGCAAAAAACGTGAAATGAGCAGCATAGGGGTTGCTGTTGCTCTAGGAAAGATGCGTTCTTAAAACATACAGTCGGATGAACAGCAATGAAGCATGTTGCACCTCGAATCACTGTTACCTAAACACGTCATGCATGTATGCTGTTGACACTTGTAATAGACTTTTGAAGGGATTGGCATTTTTTGGTGGGGAAGACTCACGGCACTTTGGGCCAATGTGTCTCCTTTTCCTTAATTGATGCATGGATTTTGCTGTCTGCGTAGTGTTTCTTTTCTTTTCTTATCTTTTCTTGGCATGGAGTGCTCGCCAGTAGCATACAATCAGATAAAGCACAGAAGCATGTTGCACCTCAAACCACTGTTACCTAAACACGTGATGCATGTATGATGTTGGCATCTGTAATGGACTTTAGAAGGCCCGTTCACATGGAGTGCTCACCTGTAGCATACAATGCGGCGGCGCTTTACCATCTGCGTAGTGGCCCAAAATGGTTAACCGGATGAATGAGTGATAAGTAAATTGTACTTTACTTATGCATGTTACATTCGCCCCACCCTCAAGTGCTTGCGTCCTCGTAAGCATATCACAACTCCCTAAACCTGTACGGTTTTTACATGATAGTGGCTTTCTATTTTAGACGGAGTCCAATCGGAGGTTATGCGGCGAAGTGTAAAGCGTGCGCAAAAACGCATTTTTTGCGGGCCGGAGGACTCGAACCGAGAACCTCGGCTTCGATACCAAATTTAGCGTAGTGGCCCAAAATGGTTAACCGGATGAAATGAGCGATGAGTAAATTGTACTTACTTATGCATGTTACATTTAAGGAGTAATGAAGGAAATACCTAGAGACAGCGAGGGGCGTCAAAGAAGGGACAGACGTTAAAAAGGAATGGACTTTTGCAGACAAGTACCTACTCTCAATGCCATGATTGAAGCGTTCCTGCTACTTTATATTCCCTTTGTTTTTTACGCCCATCCCTCGTCTACTCTGCGCCACCCTCTTAAGACAACTTTGTAGGTCACCCAACCTCCGTAAATTTTGTCCATTGTCCCTGCCTGCCTCCTCTTCTCTTCTCTGTTTGCCACCTCTACTTCATCAACTTATCTAATGTATTTCTCGTCTCTCACGGCACGTACCCAGCCTTCTGTGCCATCTGGCTTCTCAGGAACATTTACAAGTGCAGCAGGCCTGCGTGTTTGATTGTAGGAAAGGCCGCCTTTTAGTTAGGAACCAAATCATCCTTGCACTATATTTTGGACGTGCTTGAGCAGTGTCTGATGCAGCACACCGACCAACAAGCTTGTACTTAATAAGAGATCATCCTTGGACTATATTTTGGACGTGCTTGAGCAGTGTCGGATGCAGCACACCTACCAACAAGCTTGTACTTAACAAGTGAGTGTAATAACGTGGCTACTGGCTGCGCGAATTTAGCCTGCCTCCTGACATAGATAAAATAAAATCGAGCACCATAGCTATAAAACACAACCAATCACTGGTATGGCCTATGCTAAACCAATTACCAAAACAACCACTGACACATTCAAAAGCAAAACAAGCACCATAACTAAAACACACACACAACCAATCACTGGTACAACCAAGTACTATTCAACAAGAAGGCAAACCACTCCAGCAGTTGTTTAAATTGCTGTTTCACCCTTTCATGCCTCATCCAAAAAGCGCCGCGGCGAGGGAGGTCACCCACATTGGTGTACATTTGCACAGAATCATTAGGGAAAAGAAGAATAACAACGCAGATGTGTAAACACTACCGGTTTGCAGGATTAGGAAAGGATGTTGCTTTGTGTTTTGCAACACCCAATGGATGGAGACGCACAACATCCCACCTTGAGAAAAAAATAGTAAGGGCTCAGCAATATGCAAGAGAGGCTTTTAGGAAGCCAAGTGCTAACAAATGTCTGTGGCAAACCCACCCGTGACAAATGGCTGCAATGATGATGCCTTTGGCGTTGGCCTCAGAAAGCAGGCTCTGAAGCTTTTTGTTTTCAGGCAAATCAAACGCTGCCCCGTGCCCTCCTGGCAAGAAGATGGCACTGTGTGTGAAGTGTGCGTGTGTGTGTGTGTGTGTGTGTGTGCGTGCGTGCGTGCGTGTGCGTGCTTGTGTGTGTGTGTGTGTGTGTGTGTGTGTGTGTGTGTGCGTGTGTGTGTGTGTGTGTGTGAATGTGAATGTGTGCGTATGTGTGTGTGTCATTACGTTTATTAAGTACTGCATGCATACAAATGCAAAAACGACTTGCTCCTCTGCCCCTCTGCTACTTACCCTTCCTGATGCTGTACTATCGTTCAAAGACCTGATACAACATACCTTCCTCAATTATTGTGGGGAGTGGTTTTCACTGCTAGTGTAGTTTTCCTTTTCTCACCTGTAAACGCCGTCCAGCTGCTGCACTCTGTCCAGCGGGACAGAGTTCTTGACCATTTGCATAGCTGCATCTGTGTATGCAATTAGTATGGTACAAGCTGAGCTGCAACTCATGAGAGCTAGCTTGTACACGCTGACATGCTTGCCAATTTGCAGTCACAGCTTGACCAGTACGGTTAACTTTTTTGCGAGGCACGAGAGTGTTTGGATTAAAGTTTAGAAGTGGATCGATCACATACAAAATACAAATATGCCAATATACTTCATACTATGCAGCATAGCATGTCAGCAGCAATGGATATATCTCGCCTTCGTGTTCCACCTACCGTTCTTGAGGAAACGGGAGCACTCAGGAGGCGCCTCTGAGGACTGTGCCTTCTGGAGGCCTAGAGGATCAAGTGGGATCTGAAAGGAAGGTTTGAGGAACTCAGTGACAAGGTTGGTGTTTGCAAATGTGTCTTTGCGACTACCAGCAGAAAACTATGCTAGATGACCTATGACAAAACAATTATCCAATCCACACTACTACTACCTCTCCGCCTTTGGGGCTTGCTATCTGTAGGCAGCACGAATGTAGGCAACACACATTAAACAAGAACAATATGAGTATAAGATGGACAAAACTGATCTGTTTGAGACATGTAAAAGCTGCTAATGAAGGTATTTAATAAGAATTTTACAACTGACCGTGACATCAAAGCCATTCGATCGGAAGGTGACAAAGGGCACAGCGATCTCCGTTGTATCTGCGCCTGTCTTCTTCCCCTCCCCAAAATCCGAGTGGGAGGTAGCTACAAAAAGGATCTGACCCTTTGAAATAGGGTTTAGGCACAGGGGGTGCCCATCTGTGACCGAGCTCATCCTTTAAGCAAATAATTATTGTGTTTCGAAATAAAAGTATCTATTCATGTCATTACATCGAAGATTTCAGAATGCTCAATATTCTCGTACTATATTTCTAGCAGTGCTGCACGTTTTCTTTGGGACTCCTCGGTGCGGGCAAATCTAGTGGGATCAAGACCTGTCGTATCGTTTTTAACGGTACTTGGCACTGTTTAACATATAACATTATTACCCCTGTTCTCAATAGCGAAAAACCGAGTATTTTGAGCGTGGCCAAGGTCCAAATTCATGACTCCATTTTTTCACTACCATTCTTACCAGGTTTCAGCAGGTATTTTACAATTGCCTATCCCGTTTACAACCGCTGCATGTCCAAACAGCATTGGGCTGCGTGCATCAATGAATGTCATGCGAAACTCTTATTAGGAGAAGGAAAGCCTTTTGTAAACCTTGCATCTGACTTCAATTTCACTCTTACTACACATATTACAGTCTTAGCCAGGCAAGTGCTGGTTCAGAGTTCATCTAGCAGCAGGGCCCGCAGCAAAAGAGTGAAGAAATTTTGATGTTCCAGACCCTCTCGTTGTAAATGTGCTGCTCCTCACACATGAGTTTTATGTATAATGTTATTTGCCTCCCTCATTCTTGGTATCCTCAGTGTGACAGTCCATGTTTTCATGTGCCCAAAACACACAGATGATTCCCCCTCCTTAATTTAATAATTTAATGCGGTCGGTTGGTCCTGGCAGATGCTTGATTGTTTACTGATATCATTCAGTGCTGCAATGTCACAAACAACGTTGTGCCTTTTTTCCCTTTCCAGGGTGATTTTGTAGGTGCTACAAGTCTGGTGCTACAACAACCATTATCTCAGTTTTTACACGTTTTACATACACAGCCTAGCAGTCGCACGCTTTGACTGCTGGCTTTAATTGTGACCAATGTAAATCTTGCTTGGGTGAAGAAAGCTAGGCACAGAGGAGGAGTTCTAAAGAAGGACCTCTGCACCCCTACATGCAAATCAACAGGAAACACAGAAAGTGTTACAATAAATAGCAAGGAGCGCACGAACTGAGGTCTACTATGTTACACGCAAGCATCAGCGACTTGTTGGCCCCTTCCATTCGTATAAACCACGCCTGCAACCTTCCATCTTTTCCAGGGATTTTGCAGTCCATGCTGCGGCCTGCAGATAGGCAAAACCAAGTTGGGAAGTAATGTTATGAAATGCAGAGAGAAAAGAAAAGTGGTAGAAGAGGATCAGCAAAAAAAGGCTCTGGTGCAAGGTGAAGGCTTGGGATGGTGTTCATCATCGCCCAGGTGCATGATTGAATGCTTGAGTTCAGGTCTGGGCCTTGCAACAAACTTGTTTGAGGACTTTTGTGAACCAACCAGATATATATGTTGTTGCCTCTATTGTGGCTGAGTGCCTAGTACATTCTTCTATGATTTTTCTTTTTTGGCTACAGGCTTTTCCCAACTTTCCGCAAATGCCCCCCAGAGGCATTATGGCGATCTTACCATACCTTGCACCAAAATTGTTAAATTATGAAAGCAGAGGAGCGTTCCAGCTTGAAGTGCAGGGTGTCTCATTGACCCTCAGGATTGATTCAAGTGCAGTATACTATGAATCTGCAAGATTATTGTACAGAACTGCCAAGAGGCGGAACTGAAGGCAGCCGAGTACATAATGCAGGAAATTTTCAAGTTGTGTGGTCAGTGCGCACACAACTGACCCAAGAATCACAAATAATCAGAACAAAAGAAACAGCTGTGCAGCCAGTGAGAACTTCTCCTAGCATGAATCAAAAAAATAAGGGAGTCGGGGTACACAGTACAAAGCAGGGCACTTAAAGAGGACTGCGCCGATCTCTGAAATGATTAAGCAAATCAGCGTGCATCTTCAATTACCTGCCATCGCCTATCGCCTGCTATGTTCATGAACACAATCGTTATCATTTCTTGCTAACCACATCTGACGCAGCTCAGCCATTGCAATGCACTCCCCCTTTTCAGTTGACATGCAGTTCTTGCAAAGGAATGTTCCTTCTCACCATGTCTGACCCTGCACCATATCTGCTCCAGCTGTTTTTGTGTGTTGACGTGCAATGCTTGCAAAGGAATTTTCCTCCCCCACCATGTCTGACCCTGCACCGTGTCTGCTCCAGATGTTTCCGTGTGTTGACGTGCAATGCCTGCAAAGGAATGTTCCTTCTCACCATGTCTGACCCTGCACCGTGTCTGCTCCAGCTGTTTCCGTGTGTTGACGTGCAGTGCTTGAACATGCACAGGTGTGCACAGGCAAGTGCAAGCACTATTCTCTGGTGCTCCTAAAAGTGTACGCAAGCAGACGTCAGAGCTTTCTGTTCTGCCTACCACGTCGGACACAGCCAAGTCTACACTAGCTTTTTTCGCTTGCCGACATGCAATGCTCAAAGGTGCACATGTGTAAGTCGTTGTGCTCCCTGGTTCGCTCGCCATGATCTAACGCCGCTGTGAGGTACTGCCGCAATGAGCTAACGCCGCATGAGCTAACGCCGCCATAATCTAACGCCTGTTAAGCTCGCCATGAGGTAACGCTACAAAGAGGTACTGCTGCAATGAGCTAACGCCGCATGAGCTAACGCCGCCATGATCTAACGCCTGTTAAACTCGCCATGATCTAACGCCACCATGAGGTAACGCCGCCATGAGCTAACGCCGCATGAGCTAGCGCTGCCATGATCTAACGCCTGTTAAACTCGCCATGATCTAACGCCGCGAAGAGGTAACGCCGCCATGAGCTAACGCCGCATGAGCTAACGCCGCATGAGCTAACGCCGCCATAATCTAACGCCTGTTAAACTCGCCATGATCTAACGCCGCCAAGAGGTACTGCCGCAATGAGCTAACGCCGCATGAGCTAACGCCGCCAAGAGGTACTGCCGCAATGAGCTAACGCCGCATGAGCTAACGCCGCATGAGCTAACGTCGCCATGATCTAACACCTGTTAAACTCGCCATGATCTAACGCTACCAAGAGGTACTGCCGCAATGAGCTACCGCCGCATGAGCTAACGCCGCATGAGCTAACACCTGTTAAACTCGCCATGATCTAACGCCGCCGTGAGGTACTGCCGCAATGAGCTAACGCCGCATGAGCTAACGCCGCCATGATCTAACGCCGCCATGAGGTAACGCCGCCAAGAGGTAACGCCGCTATGAGCTACGCCTGTTTTGCTCACCATGAGCTAATGCTGTCAAGCCACTTAAAATGAGCTCCATCTCCTTTACGCTCCCTTTAAAACTCACCGTGCCACCAGCCCAATAAACTCACCGAGCCACCAGCCCACCTAATTCACCGTGCCAGCAGCCCAATAAACTCACCGAGCCACCAGCCCACCTAATACACCGTGCCAGCAGCCCACCTAACTCACCGAGCCACCAGCCCAGTTAACTCACTGTGCCACCAGCCCAATAAACTCACCGAGCCACCAGCCCACCTACTTCACCGTGCCAGCAGCCCACTTCACTCACCATGCCAGCAGCCCAGTTACACGAGCTCCACTTCCTTCGATGACAGTCGGTGGTCATACAGGGCAAGGGTGTCTGGGGCTTGGACGTCCTTCAACAACGAGTAGAACTCCTCCTTGCTGCGCGCAGACAAAAATAGGAGCTGGCAGGTGACAGCGCAGCCGTGCAAACACATCGTCGCAGTCACAAGCATATCCTTGCAGTAAAATGATAATAAATAGTTGATTCCGTCACACGTTGGTGTTGATGTGAGTACTTCTTAGATACTTCAGATATTGTCCTTTAGGGTTATTTAAAAATTCTAAGCACTTTCACTCCACCCTTTGCCAAACGTACTCTGGCTGCAGGTTACCCGTTTTGTGTATGAATAGGGATGCAAGCCTAATTAAATGCAACGCAAGCCTAACTAAAACCCCTTAGTGGCCCCTTAGTGCGCACATCTTAACAGTTAGGTCAAACGTTGTAAATGCTTAACGCGCCAGGGCGGTGCGTGGCTGGCCTTCTGCATGAGTGAACCCACAAAAATGTATATACACACACAAACACTCACACACACGGACACACGCACACACATACACAGAGACACACACATACACACCATGATAAAGCAGACCCTTGCTGGGAGCAAACTGAGGTAGGAGTTCACACTGAAAGCAGCCGTACTGATGCTGCTACGCTTGCAGGTAACAAGTAGAACACATGAACTGCTACACATGCACTACTCCACACAGCTGCACTGCTACACGCAGCCGCACTGCTACACATGTACTGCTACACACAGCTGCACTGCTACACATGTACTGCTACACACAGCTGCACTGCTACACATGTACTGCTACACACAGCTGCACTGCTACACATGCACTGCTACACACAGCTGCACTGCTACACATGCACTGCTACACATGTACCGCTACACATGCACTGCTACATATATACTGCTACACATGCACTGCTACACATGTACTGCTACACATGTACCGCTACACATGTACTGCTACACATGTACTGCTATACGCAGCTGTACTGCTACACGCAGCTGCACTGCTACACATGTACTGCTACACACAGCTGCACTGCTACACACAGGTGCACTGCTACACATGTACTGCTACACATGTACTGCTACACACAGCTGCACTGCTACACGCAGCTGCACTGCTACACATGCACTGCTACACATGCACTGCTACATATATACTGCTACACGCAGCTGCACTGCTACCCATGTACTGCTACACACAGCTGCACTGCTACACATGCACTGCTACACATGCACTGCTACATATATACTGCTACACACAGCTGCACTGCTACACGCAGCTGCACTGCTACACGCAGCTGCACTGCTGCACATGTACTACTACACACAGCTGCACTGCTACACATGTACTGCTACACGCAGCAGCACTGCTACACACAGCTGCACTGCTAGATATATACTGCTACACACAGCTGCACTGCTAGATAAATACTGCTACACACAGCTGCACTGCTACACATGTACTGCTACACACAGCTGCACTGCTACACATGTACTGCTACACACAGCTGCACTGCTACACATGCACTGCTACACATGTACTGCTACACACAGCTGCACTGCTACACATGCACTGCTACACATGTACCGCTACACATGCACTGCTACATATATACTGCTACACATGCACTGCTACACATGTACTGCTACACATGTACCGCTACACATGTACTGCTACACATGTACTGCTATACGCAGCTGTACTGCTACACGCAGCTGCACTGCTACACATGTACTGCTACACACAGCTGCACTGCTACACACAGGTGCACTGCTACACATGTACTGCTACACATGTACTGCTACACACAGCTGCACTGCTACACGCAGCTGCACTGCTACACATGCACTGCTACACATGCACTGCTACATATATACTGCTACACGCAGCTGCACTGCTACCCATGTACTGCTACACATGTACTGCTATACGCAGCTGCACTGCTACACGCAGCTGCTAGGTAGGCAAGCAGCCGAGGCCGCTGTGACATGAAGCTGTGCATTGTTTATCCATGGTGGATTGCAGGAGTATGGACTGCAGAGAGAGTCAAAGAGGTCGATTTGGAGAGATGATTGGGAGCGCTCAAATTGACACATTTCCAGGCACCATCACAGAGTGTCTACCCACGCACGCGCTTGCCTTCATGACCTGCCATTCAAAAACAAACCGCTGCTAAGAGCGTGTAGTCAGCACGACCTGGAGCGATATCAACGACAGCTGTATCGTTCGGTGACGTGCTTCCATAAAACAACTCGTCAACCTCTGAAAGACGAGGAAAAAGCCACGCACAGCAACGCGGACATGGTTGAAGTCATGGAAGTAATCATCGCCAACATCAGCAAGGTAGACTGCCACATAATCAGCATCAACCACACTTACAACCTTCCAGCGTAAATCACACATCAATCACATCAATCACACCTACAGCGTAAATCACACATCAATCACATCAATCACACCTACAGCGTGAATCACACATCAATCACATGAATCACACCTACAGCGTAAACCGCACATCAATCACATCAATCACACCTACAGCGTGAATCACACATCAATCACATGAACCACACCTACAGCATAAACCGCACATCAATCACACCAATCACACCTACAACCCTCCAGCGTAAACCGCACCTGATCTTGCCGTCCTCATTTGTGTCTGCCTCTCTCAGCATTGCACGTGCCTCCACTGTACGCTCTGCCTCACCCCCAGCTCCACCTGTGTGTGTGTGCGTGCGTGTGTGTGTGTGTGTGTAAGTATGTGTGTACGCGTTTGTGTGTGCGTGTGTGTGAGTGTGTGTGTGTGTGCGTGTGTGTGTGCAAGTATTTGCATGTGTGTGTATGTGCATGTGTGTGTGTGTGAGAGCGTGTGTGTAATAAGGACCCCCACCGTTCATGCAACCTTCACAGCAGACGCCTCCACTATATGCTACGCATCACACCCCGACTCAACCAGCACTGACATGTTTGTGGCATTTGTGTTGCTGTGGATTACTCATCCAAACACACAATATGTGCTCTTGCAGCTGCGTCCCCTTTTTGCTTCAACTGGACATTGTATATTGTTCACATTTTGTGCCCTTACCGTTAATCCCTTGCACCTATACATCCGTCCCTGCGCCCTATATTGGGCAGGTGTTGTGGACAGTGTTTTTTGTTCATATTTTGTGCCCCCCTAAGCGTTAATCCCCTGCGCCTATACATCCGTCCCTGCGCCCTATATTGGGCAGGTGTTGTGGACAGTGTTTTTGGTTCACATTTTGTGCCCTAAGCGCTAATCCCCTGCGCCTATACATCCGTCCCTGCACCCTACATTGGGCAGGTGTTGTACAATCCCTGCACCCTACATTTGGCAGGTGTGGCTCAATCCCTGCGCCCTATATTGGGCAGGTGTGGCTCAGTCCCTGCGCCCTACACTATGTCAAAAGCAAACATTGAAAATTCCAGTGTCTGTCCAGTGTCTTGTTCATACATAAAATAAGGAGAGCTCCGGTGCAGGTCATGCACATGGTGACTTACATACATACAGTGTCATACATAATATGCCTCATTTACATCAGTGTCTAGTTCATACATAAAATAAGGAGAGCTCCGGTGCAGGTCATACACATGATGACTTACATACATACAGTGTCATACATATAATGTCTCATTTACATACAGTGTCATACATGCACACAGTGTCTCACATACATTATACACAGTGTCTTACCCCGTGGTTGTGTAGGGATAAGCTCCAGGAGTTCCTCAAGGGAAATGAAACCGTCTCCATCCGTATCGATCTTGCCAAATGCATGGTCAATGTATTTCTGTAGCGTGTGTGTATGTGTGTGTGCGTGTGTGCGTGTGTGTGTGTGTGCGTGCATATGTATGTATGTGTGTGTGTTAGCGTGCTTGGCTTGAGCCGCGTGCGGAAGGACACGTGTGTGAGGACATGTGCATGTACATATGCATGTGTGTGTTCGTGTGCGCCTTTGTGTCTTTGCTTTAAACGGTGTTCAAAGTCCTGCAAACTCTTGTTTATGAACGCCCTAATCTGAACACACACACACACACACACTTCTCATGTGAAAGAAAAGTAAAAAGGCTACCAGAAATGCAGGTTTACATTTTATCCAGGCAGCACTGTCACATGTTGGAGCACCATTCGTTGGAAAATGTTTAAAGCTAGCCTGCTACGTCTGCAGCTTTTCAGCATCCTATCGTTATTTGCTAATGACACAACATTAGTTATCTTTAGTTACAATCGACACACCACCTAGAAAGGTTTTGAGAGCTGACCTGCCACGAATTTTTGAGCATCGTAGCTTTACTATCGACACAAAACCTACGAACCATTTTTAGATCTGCTTCGCCTACGGCTGTTAAGCACCGTATCTTCACTAGCAGACAAAAAACAGGCTGTGTGTTTGCCATGTGTTTTTGGTCACTGAATAGACATGTCTAGGGTTGGCCAGAACCGTATATATACACCGTATTGCAAGATCACTAGGGTTGGCCAGAATCGTATATATACACCGTATTGCAAGATCACTAGGGTTGGCCAGAACCGTATATATACACCGTATTGCAAGATCACTAGGGTTGGCCAGAACCGTATATATACACCGTATTGCAAGATCACTAGGGTTGGCCAGAACCGGATATACACACCGTATTGCAAGATCACTAGGGTTGGCCAGAACCGTATATATACACCGTATTGCAAGATCACTAGGGTTGGCCAGAACCGTATATATACACCGTATATGACTGTATATTTGGTGATTTCCCTGCCAAAAATATCGTATATACACCGTATATATATGGTTCTGGCCAACCCTAGACATGTCAATCTGGGTTTGTGACTTGCCTATATTGCATCAAATAAGCACGCTATGTTTTGTCAATGTCATCGCACATCCACCACGTCTATTGCTTCTACGACACTTGAAGATTCTGATTCCACACTGATTAAGAGCTGAGAGTAGGGTTAGCCAGAACCCTGCATTCATACTGCCCTGTTGCTGCTTATCTCTGACCATGACATCGAACATCTGGCGCTGACCTCTCATGTACACTCTACCTCTCATGTACACTTTACCTCTCATATACACCTTACCTCTCATGTACACTCTACCTCTATATACACTTTACCTCTCAAGTACACTTTACCTCACATGTACACTTTACCTCTCATGTACACTTTACCTCTCATGTACACTTTACCTCTCATGTACACTTTACCTCTCATGTACACTTTACCTCTCATGTACACTTTACCTCTTATGTACACTTTACCTCTCATGCACACTTTACCTCTCATGTGCACTTTACCTCTCATGTACACTTAACCTCTCATGTACACTTTACTTCTCATGTAAATTTCAGTGTATGAGTCGACAAGTGTGAACTAGATAGGTCGACTAGTGAACACTGGGTCAACAAATAACAACTCAAGGAGCAGTGTGATCTAGGTCGACTAGTGATCACTCACGGACATCAGAAACCGGTACGCACCTGCCACGTCTGCTGCTTCTGCAGCTCGTCCCAGTCCAGGAGCGTTGTGACAAACCTGAGGGAGCGATTAAGTGAGCGTTGCACATCAAATGCCGTACGTGGTTTGAGGATCAATGGGGGTGTATTCTCTGATTGTCATCCTCTAAACACTGAAAACATCATTCAAGAGGACATTAAAGTACGTAATGCGCTAGTAACATTGCGATGTGAGGTATCACGAGATGAGTGCTGAGGGGAGCATAAAGCACAACTGTTCGGGGTTTGCACATCATCTGCGTTTGAAAGCAAACCAAAAGATGTCTGCCGAGGGACACAACTTGCACATATGTTTATGGAGCACTTATGAATGTTGCTGGATTTCTCTGGAGCTTCTACTTTGCATCATGGACATATGCTGCTTCAAAACTTGTAAAGAAAATGAGAGAAGGAAACGCTTCTTGAAGAAATGAAAAGCAGGACTCTCCAAGCTTTAGCAGCATCACCACTTCTTTGATCTTTCTTCAATGATCTTACCATTCGCTACCATCAGCTACCATGAGCAATGATCTCACCATCAGCACTTCTATGATCTTACTTCAATGATCTTACCATTAGCTACCATCTGCACCACCAGCTACCATCAGCAATGATCTCACCATCAGCACTTATATGATCTTACTTCAAACTTCCTTTGCAGCCATTTTATTCGTCACCAAAAAGCGTCAAATACAGACCCACTGTCATTCAGGGAAACTCACTCATTCAAGTCGATCTGTCCATCATAGTTTGCATCAATGCCGCGGAGCTGCAAACAGGATTGGTGATGGGTGGAATGGTTTCAGCCAATCAACATTTGATCACAGATAAAGTGAATATTATAGATTGTGCATTAATGACAGTTGTGATCTAACTAAAAACAGACGGATGAGGAAGTTCTCTAAGTGGCAAGAGTGCTCATTTCTTGGGATTCAGTCCCCCCTCTCCACACAGGCAGGCAACATACTTACTCACCAGCTGCTCAACCTCAATGGTGTTCAGACCAATGCTTAGTGCCTTTGACAGCCTTTTTCCTTTGGCATGCCTCCCCTTTTGAGTATTGACACCCACACCAGGTCAACACCGCTACCAACTAATGTGTACATCTGAAACTCTACCTCACCTGTACAACTCATCTGTACTACTCTACCACCTGATCTGTATGACATGATGGATTTTCTACTCTACCACCACCCTCGCTCACCAGCTGCTCAATCTCGTTGGGGGTCACACACACACACACACACACACACACACACACCAGCTGCTCGATCTCGTTAGGGGTCAGGTTGTATCCCTGCTTGGTCAGACCTTCAGTAAGTTCCTCTAGAGACACCCCCCCTGAACCGTCAGTGTCAATGTCCTCAAACAAGTCCTGCACAGGTGCAAGGCACACACAGGTGGTCATGCATTCATGTTACGCGCAACACGTGAAGCTGTGCTGGCTGCAATGCCCCCCTCTGTGAGCTGTCAGTGTCAATGTCCTCAAACAAGTCCTGCACACGTGCAAGGCACACACGGGTGGTCATGCATTCATGTTATGCGCAACACGTGAAGCTGTGCTGGCTGCAATGCCCCCCTCTGTGAGCTGTCAGTGTCAATGTCCTCAAACAAGTCCTGCACACGTGCAAGGCACACACAGGTGGTCATGCATTCATGTTACGCGCAACACGTGAAGCTGTGCTGGCTGCAATGCCCCCCTCTTTGAGCTGTCAGTGTCAATGTCCTCAAACAAGTCCTGCACAGGTGCAAGGCACACACAGGTGGTCATGCATTCATGTTACGCGCAACACGTGAAGCTGTGCTGGCTGCAATGCCCCCCTCTGTGAGCTGTCAGTGTCAATGTCTTCAAACAAGTCCTGCACATTTAAAGGATACGCACAGGTGGTCATGCATTCATGTTACGCGCAACACGTGAAGCTGTGCTGGCTGCAATGCCCCCCTCTGTGAGCTGTCAGTGTCAATGTCCTCAAACAAGTCATG
>Ga0307945_1001707_pt1 | contig 17390 bp, 20 predicted proteins | sample OrgLakmetagen228_FD_201818 | JGI IMG/M metagenome (GOLD analysis project Ga0307945, IMG submission 201818) | Saline water microbial communities from Organic Lake, Antarctica - #228 | ecosystem: Environmental > Aquatic > Non-marine Saline and Alkaline > Saline | place: Antarctica: Organic Lake...
TGTGTGTGTTGTATGTGTGTGTGCGTGCGTGTGGTTGTGTGTGCTTGTGTGTGCTTGTGTGCGTATGTGTGTGCTTGTGTGTGTGTGTGCGTGTGCGTGTGTGTGTGTGTGTGTGTGTGTGTGCGTGTGTGTGTGTGCGTGTGTGTGCGTGTCTGTATGAGTGTGTATGTGTGTATGTGTGTATATAAGTGTGAGAGTTTCAATGTGTGTGTGTGTGTGTGTGTGTGTTCCTGAACCTTGGAGGGTGACGAGCTCTCGAGGCATCAATTGACATATTTATTTTAACATAAATTAACGAATACAAAAAGTCAAAGTTGAAAGTTATGGCGACTTGGGATTTATGTCAGTTTTCAGAGGGTCAACCCTGGACCTTGTTCAATCGATGTATTTACGTCAATATTTTTTCTATGTTTTTGCAATTTATTCCAAGTCGCCAGATTGTTGAAGGTGGGTAACGAGCCACACCCGTCCATTTCCTAGTTGTCTACAACATCTATAAAATGCCAAATGTGTAGGTTCGGGTAAAAGTGGATGAAAGACGTGAGCGTGATACTGCTTATTCTTACAAATTAAAGGTGTTCTTAGGCTGCTTAAAGCTATACTTCTTAGGGACGTGTCCTTGCAAGGTACAATGGTGATTCGTCGCTCTTTGTTTTTGCTTTAGGTGGTGATGATATCAAGCCATCATCTGAAAGCGCATGCGTGTTCCACGGGTTCTGGCTCTTTTCCTCGCTCCTCAAATAAACAAATCCTCCAGCCTCATAGATGCTATACTGGTTACTCCCGTCTCCGCAAAAGCATCAAAAATAAATATCGGGTGAACCACAGCAACACCGCCACCAAAAGATCTTGACAAAGATTGACGTGACGTTCCACCTTGATAAGAACAATTACCTATCTGATACCTTCTCTGGTATTAGACCTCAGAACCCACGAAGGTGAAAACTATGCAGGCAGGAAGTCAAAATTCCATATTGAATAAGGAAACGGAGCCGCCTGGGTATCAAGTAAAACTCTTCCTGAACTGAAACAAAGGGATGCAATCAGAGGGATGTAATCAATGGGGATCAGGCTTGGTCTGCAACCGGCTTCTGATGAGGCTTGTTGACAGTATTGGAAGGTATGGATACTTATCCTACTTGAGCAGCTTAGTTGACAGAATGCACGTGGAGCTTGGTCTTTACATGCTTCTGCAGCGAGGAGGGCGCACAGCACAGCATCTGGACGGCTTAGTGTAGATCTATTTTTATCCTAGAAGTGAGGCAGAAAGAGTGAAAAGGCACATTTCTTGTCTCAGCTGTTCCAGAAGTTTTGACACTCCGCATAGCCAGCCGTTTAAACTTGCTGCCAAAATTTATGGAGACAAAGCAAAACTTAAGCCTATTTGCTTGCAGCGTTTATGATCATGCTGCCTGCTAAAGAACATCACAAGGATCTCTGCGCCATTCTTCAAGAGACCTCACACATTCTTTTGGGTGTAGGTTGCACCGTCTACAACAATCACACGCTGCAGTTTTCAAGGAATTGGGTCTTGATTCTCAAAATTATGAAGCTTGCCTCCAAGCTCCAAGTGCACTTTGTCAACTACGCTTCTAAACTTGTCCATGCCAAATATTCTCTTCCCAGGACCATCAAGATTGTAAACACTAATTCTCATAAGAAGCCAAAACCCGGCCGACCCTCCTAATCCCCACTAACCCTAAAGAGGGAGGCGGCTGGACTAACAACCTGGAATCTTGCTATTTTTACATTTGAGGTACAATCATTTTCACCTCACTTCATCAAAATGGGACCGATTTGTCTCTGAATGGATTGGAATTGTAAGCATGTGCTCTATCTGGCTGTACAGATTGACAGCAGGCAAAACTCAACGCATAACATCCTAGTTAAATACTCTACCCATGGGATATGGCACGTTTGCTTATTTGCATAAATTGCAACCATAAAGTTACTACCGGCATGGATTAGGAACTTCCTAATAGGACAAATCAGCTTTGAAAGGATATAGTTTTGTATCCTACACCACCTCATGGATGCAGAAACACAACATTTCATCTGGAGAATAAAATTGCTTTTCAGTGGGGATCAGGTGGTCGGGAGGCAAAGGCCTGCACACCACCAGGAGTATTGCTCAGATACTCTGGGGGTTGTGTTCAATGTCTTGTCCGTTTGTATGATTTTTGTTGCGGATCTGAATGCATATAGGCTCAATGTTTTCATGAGTGCTGTGGCATGTAGACAAGTAACTCCGAGGCTATGGAGTGGGTTCCTTGTGTGGCTGCTGTAGATGGTGCCTGTTGCTCCTAGCAGGATGGTGTGAAGGGTTTTGGGGTGTTCAAGTAAACGAGTATTAGCAGCGTATATTGTTCTCGTGCCTTGTTTCCTGCTTGTTGAGTAGGGAAAGTACCTACACAGTACTAAATTTGATTAAATAAATATCGCATTTGTTTGATTGTATGTCTCTGAGGCCATATCTCTAGAGGCTATGTCTCTAGAGACTATGTCTTTAAGGCTTGGTTTCATAGCCAGGGGAGGGGGTATGAATTGGCAGCACCATCTGCTAGGCTGTCACTGGCAATTCTCTCGCATAAATGGCTGAGTTCAATACGTATGTTGGGTTTCGTTTGGGGCATGATTGCTGGGTCGGAGTAACGCACTATGACTGCGCAATCATAGTGCATGCATCTGGCTTGCTAAGTTTTCGTCGCTGTTGTGCATTGAGGTTGGAAGGTAAGAGCCAGGTTGGAATCAATCCTACCAGTGTCTCCACAGAAGGGCGTATAATGCCTTGTTATTGTACCATGTTGCACGATTCCCTACATCTGCTTGTACTAGCAGGCAGGCACCCTGTGTACTTGTGAGCGTGAATGTAGCAGCACGTTGTAAAATGCATACTCTGGTGTCAGATTGAAGAGTGGTTAAAACTAACCAGCTCGGTCGAGCTCCAATAGAATCTAACCGCCTCTACTGCCCTACAACGATGCCCAGTTTGTCTTATGGTAGTTTCTGCCCACGACCCTCCTCTTAATCTTTGTTAGGTTTACAGCTTATATTTGGTGGTGGGGGGCTCTCAGATGCTGGCACTGGCGAGTCTTTCCCTGGTGAAGGACTTAACACTGAGGTCGTCACACTCCTGCCTGGCATCAGATGTGTCTGGTGTTGCCACTTTTGAAGCTGAGTGCCTAGCCCTTTTCTCGCGTTTTTGGTTTGTTTACAAGCTTTTTACAGGCTTCCGCTCAGATGCCCCCCAGAGGCATATACAGGGACGCAGCCTTAACTTCTTAGTGTTGGCTTACCATGCTGGCTGAGTTGTCACTACCGGTAAATCGTCTTTGTACTTCATTATGAATCAGCCATAAGCGAAAAAAGGCTATCATGATGAGAAGCAGTGTGCATTGAAGAAAGGCTCTGATTAAGACCAAACACGTGCTCACACACTGGCAAGCAAGCCAGCATCCAAATTTAGAGGAAATTTGGCACACAATTGGCACACAACCACTGCTGGTTTCCCTATTCATTTGGCAACTGTTCCCTTAATAATTGTGAAAGTGAACAATCATGAGCCAAGTAACAATGTTGTCAGTTGTCAGTGCTAACAACCTCCTGATACTCGTTCATCTACTTTTTCTTCTACTTGGTCTCTGCTGCTGGACCTGAAGCGAGGCAGATGGAGAGCGTGACAAGCGCTGCATGTACGATTCAAGCACACTGCCTCTTTGGGACGGCAATTTCTGTTTTGAGGATCGGAGCGCATGGGGACTGCGAGCTGCGGAGGTAGCCCCCAAATAATGCTGCTCTTCCTGGTCCCAGTCTGCTGTAGCAGCAGTGCTACTGCCGTTGCTCTGCCTTGCCTTACTGTCATCAAGTGGACTCAACAGACCGCTCGTCTCTTTAGCTGCTTGCCTCCCGCGCTCAGCCATGAACAGCCGAGGCTTCAGACGTCTCTGGTGCAGTGCCAGTCTACGAGATGCCTGTAGGCCGCCCCCTAAGCTCTTGGCTCTGCTGTCTTTGAACTTGACAGCCTGTAGTGTGCCCTCTAGGGCTTGCGTGGTCCTAGCATCCTTGTACCTGCGAAGGAAACAGTTCACACTGCGCATGTTCTTGTATTGCATCTCAATCATTTTGTACTGTCGTTTCAGCAAAAAAGCAGAAAAGCAATAGGAGAGGGAGAAACGTCGCAGCGGCTGGCGCCATGAGCCTACAAGTTGCAAGAAGGTTCTAAATTTGGGCTAGCAATACTCTGTCTTGATTACCTGACCATTACCAACCTGTTCTGTACGTGATTGCCTTTGAATCATATATCCCGGGAGCAGCACTCACGTGTAGGTGTGGATCCAAGCAAGCAAACATACACAACTGCACATACACATAAACACACATCATCCAAGGGAAACGATACTTCCCTTTGCCCCTAACATGCAAGTGGCTCCCACCTCAGCAAAAAACACAAAAGGAGCCCTCAAAGCGCACCTGAACCAAAATCGCAGTGGCGTGCCCCCTAATCCCAAAGCATCACGCAGCTGGCTGGACAAGAACTGAGAGAAGGTGGCATCTACATCCTGGGATCCACTCATGAACGCCACAAACGTTGGCGGGCGGGACTTGATCTGCACAGCAAGCAGGGAGGGCACGTGTAGATCTGTGTGAAGTGAGGAAGCGTAGTTGTCCGGAAGTAAAATTAGTAGCTGCGCATAAGTGACATGCTTCAGTTCTTACATTTGCCGTGACACCTTTTTTGACAGAAATTTCACCAGAGCGTATTCTTCCAACTTGCTTTGTGGCTTTCAAGGGCGCAACGAACTCAAATTTAAAAGTTGGTTTGCACGCGCCTGTGAATCATACACTCAACCACATATACGGGCTCATGGCAGGTTGATGTAAGTATGTGAATTGGTTAGCCATCCATATCTGCAGCAGCCTGGACCAAAGCAACAGTTCAATACTAAGCCATTTTTGCCTAAAGCTCAGCAGAGTTCTCTCCTCGCGCATTAATGTGACGTGCCTTCAAAAACTCACTTGGGTGAGGTATTTCAGCCTGGCCACTTCTCGGGCAATGCCTCCTCCCCCTGCAACTCGCGCTCCCAGCTTGCCAAGGAACCGGTTCAGCCGGCCAGTACTGATTCTAGGTTTGACGTGATGATGTAATAAAGCGTGAGGTCATTGGCTGCAACGAGGAGGGCTGTGTCACAATTCTATGTGTATCCGTGTCTCCAAAGCATGTAAGTGCAAATTTACTGCAAAACTACCTGCAGTGCAGCTACATGGTCTTGTATGAAAAACAGGAGCGGCAATTTATTTGCTGAAGCATGCAAGGCACCAGCCCCTGACCACGGCAAGCCTTCATCACATCTATTGATTATCCAGCTCCGCAGCAGCTGTCTGGAAATGCTTCATACATTCATACATCATCACGACACAGTCCCATTTCAAAAATGCAAGTAATCAATTTCTACAACAGACAAAGATATAGCATGCTGTGCTCAGAAACAAGAATCCGTTCCAACAAGAGTCTGTTCCAGTAATTAAGGTGCTTTCCGGGCAACAGGCACCTTTCCTCATTGCACACGTTGTGCTGACCATTTATTCGTAACATGTGGCGTTGACCATTTGCCTACACCCTTGTACAGAAAGTTTACACATTGAGCCTCGCATATCTTCATCCTGTGCTATTCGACATCCTTGTACTACATCCATTTCCAGATGCCAATTTTCCTACAAGCACATGCTTGCCCAACCATTCAAGCCCCTCAACACTTACACCCTCCAACCTCATCCATCGACAAAGAATAAGTAGCAGCATGCTTCCCATTTTCTTTCTCTCATCCTCTCTGATGATAGCAAGGCAAATCCTGCTCACCTTCTGTCCCAATCCTGGTACGATTGTACCACAGCATCCAGCAGCTGATCAATGTTTTGCCCACTGCGCGCCACAATGGGCACCACAGGTGGAATGCCAGCATCTAACAGCCGCTCCTCCTGCAGTGTGTTGATGCAAAACAACGGTATAAAAATAGCACGCAGTACTGTGCGCTGTGCGCTGCTTAACACTGGGGACACCAAACACGCAGGATGCCAGCATCTATCAGCCGCTCGTCCTGAAAAAACAATCGCTAGGGACTGATCAGCTTTCTGTCATCTGTGCCCCACCAGATGCACCACAGACAGAAAGCCTGTCTGTATCAGCCGCTCATCCTGTTAAAGAACGGCGCTGATCGGCTTACCTTCTACCCACTACACGCCACTAAAAGCACCATACAGGTAGAAAGCCCGCACCTGGCAACGTCACCCTGATTGCTACGCACTGCTGGATATATTATAGGTGGCTTGAGAGCATCCATCGGTTTCCTTTACAAGAACAATGATACATTAAACAGAAGATTTAGACGTCACAGAAAGGCATCCAAGCAGTGTCCAATCAAGAGGAGCAACATACACACCATGCAGGCGCGCAGTGTCTTCAAGTACAGCTGCTGTTCTTCCTCCCCTTCAAGCGCATCCATCTTGTTTGCAGCAATCACCAGAGCCTTGCCATTGTTGAGCACATGACGGCTGACCAGGGACAGCTCGCGAGAGCTCATGACCTGTGTACGTATGTGTGTATGTTTGTGTGTGTGTGTGTGCGTACTTGGCATGCCTCACCAGAGACAGCCAAAAAGAGTGAAATGCATGCAATCATTTGTCAGCTCCTCGTCACGGTGTTGTGATCTGTGCATATATGGACCATATGGACATGCTTGTGCGTGTGTGTGTGTAACTGCATTAGTGTATTTCAGAATGTCAGTTCAATGCGTCATACTGTAGTTGGTTCGGATCATTTCTGGGAGCAGCACTCACCTTTTGAGACTTGAGTGCTATGGCCACATCCAGGACTAAAACAATCACGTGAGCAGAGGCCATGGCACTCAGAGCTGCCTCACGTGCCACGTCCGCTACCTCACCTCCCACGTCATCATACGAGGACACCTGTTGTTCGAGGAGGCAGGAGAAGGGTGGCACAAGGACAGCAAGATTTGTGTATAGGTGTGAGAGCACCTGTTGGTTGCAGCCACAGAAAACAGCAGACGCTGCCATACAAGGACATGCCTGTTCGAGGAGGCAGGGCGGAGCATTCTGAACAGAGAGCAGCGGATTGTGAACGGGGACGAGGGGGCATGTATGGTGCAGGGAGTAAATACTAACCCCTCCGCGCAGAGGACAGCAGAGGACAGTGTGCGGCCATGTGAGGGCTTCGTGACTTTGGAGACGGGCGGATGAGAACCAGAGGCAGTAGCCATACAGCCTGAGTTGCTGATACGCACCAAAAGTCAAGGAACGCAGCTTCTTGCAGGATAGGCAATTAGGTAAAAAGCATCGTCCTCATTACTCAAAAGCATTGTACTAATGACAGAGACACAGCCCAAGTGCTTGAGAAATACCAGAATACTCAGACACTGCAACTGCCAAGTCATTAGTTAGCACATATTCACGTATTGTTTATTGCGGTTTACTCCAATCCTGACCTACTCAAGAGCTCAAGTAGAACAACTGCATAATTAACCTTTTCAACATGTAGCATATTCAGGACAAAATGATCAATTGTTGCAGCATCAAGTACTACTTCCTGCACCTTTCCTCACCTTTGTGGCTCCTACATACCCAGCTGTGTCCAACAGCTCAATCCTGGTGCCCTGGTGGTCCAGAGCAGCTCGCACCACATCTCGCGTTAAGCCTGGCTCAGGCCCTGCACAGGTGCAAGCAGAAGCGATACAGTACGTCTGCTTAGATATGCGCACGGGCATAAACGCATGAAATTTAAAAGAGGGTATTGGAGACAGCAGAAACAGAAAAAGGATTGTATGTCGACATTATACAATAATCTCAGCTGCGCATTGTACGCTCCACTGCTTGAAGCAATGCGTTGATTGACGCCATGCATGCCGGCCGTTGCATGCGGTGCGCTGATTGCCATTTGTGTGTGCACACAAGATACAATTGTACTCATCTGGGTAGAAAGAAACAACACCGCAGCAACGTTTTGTGCGAGAAGCCAACGACGGAAAGCACACCTGTCAAAACACGCTCCTCGCCAAGCAACGTATTCAGCAGCGTGGACTTGCCCTGCACATTGACAGATGCATCACAGTGAGCACGGTGCCACACAAATAAAACAGAGTTGTTTAGGCAGAAAGAATTAGCCTGCGTGCTGCACACAATATGCAAAACCAATTTCTACCTAAGCTCCGCCTTGCTGATCACAACTCCGCACTCACCACATTCGGTAATCCCACAATGGCCAAACGAATGGCATCATTTCCTGTAGCCCCATGCTCTAGCACCTGCACGCTCCCCTGCTCTCCTCTGACCACCTCCAACTGCTGCTCCACCCTGCTCGCCCTCTCGTCTTCCATTCCTCGCCCCCTACCACTACCAGCTGGATCTTCTGACACGCCCTGCAAAAGTCAACAGGAAAGCAAGTCACGCCGCAGTCTCAATGCCAATTTTGCGGTAACAGAAGTTGCGTTACAAAAGTGACCACTGAAAAGATATAAAATTGCGGGCTGCACCTCAGCTGACTCTTATGTTTCAAGCATGCCAGCACACCTGCATAGGAGCAAGCCGGCTACCGTTTTCTCGGCCGCTGCTCCCTCCTTCACAACCCCCTTCTAGCACCACTCCCGCCTCCCATGTTCTGCTATCGCCTCGGACAGGAGCGGCAACCGTACCCTCCAAAGCATTCTCCACAAAAGCGGCTTTCAAGTTCTCTGTTTCTGCCCCTCTTCCTGCACTTTCCGCTTCTCTGCCTGCCTCTTGCCCCACACTTTGCTGCAACAGCTGTTGTGCATGGAGGTCGTGGGCCAGCAAATCAGGGGTATCCTCGGCCGTCCTGGGCGTGAGCAGCATTGCCTCTGCAGCCACACGCTGCCGCCAACGATCAACGTGAGGCTGGATGGCGGTGTAGAGATCAGCCATCCCTTCGCCTGAGCTGCGCAGGAGTAGGTAGGGTAGAAGTGCCGTGTGATCATGGTAGCCATATGAGTGTGGCAGCAATGGATACGGCAGGTGTGACTGGAATCAGGAATGAGCACGTCTATTTGTATGGCACTTGAAGTCTGAAGTGCACAGACAAGAAAGCCGCAGACATAAGTTGGGTACATAAAGAAAAAAAAGCAATCGGCACACAATGTTGAGTTTAGGCAGAAATAATCTAATTTACGATAGATTCCTCCCCTACAAGGTACTTTAACCGCAATTGTAGCCACTGAGTGGCCTCTCAAGTTGTTCTTACCTTGCAGACAGGGCAACAGGCTCTCCAAAGCCTAACCGCCAGCTGTCAGCTATTGTAAGCTCTATATCTGTGGTAAAGAACGAGAGAAAGAAAGATTGGAGGAACAAGAGCGTGGTGCCTGCCAGGAGGTGTCTTTTCTCTGCAATCCTTTTGATTTGAAATTGAAAGATATCCCTATCTATTTGTAGAGTCGGCAAGAGTGCATATGAGATATCTGAACACAATACAATACTATACTCATTAATCACAAGGCGTGTTATCACACAGAAATATTCCAAATACCTCCTGCTATTTATGGCAACACATGCACGTGACAAGTACCCGGACAACTTTGTATGTTATAACATAAAAAACATGCACGTGGCTTTGGGCAACTTTGTTTATTCAGTCCAAGAATCATTGAACCTTGCAATTTTGAGCTCTGGCCCTATATACAAGTCCAATGCTGCTCATAACATTTCAAGCATTGATACGTATGAAGCACGCTTATTAAGCTCAGTTACGCCGCAACCTTCTGCATGTGGACTGGGTTAGCAGCATGCAGGCTGCAAGAGCACCTTCTCCTCAAACCAACCCAGCACAGCCACTAGGAAGTCTGTTTTGCCCCAAAACTTCCTCTCCTCATTTTTGATCCTCATGGATGTGCATAGACATTAAACTTGGGCAGGACCCTTCTTCTGTAAGATGAATTGGAGCATATAAGCATCTGCAAACGCTTAAGCTCAAGTGCGATTGCCCCTCTTACATGATGCTCCCTTGATTATTTGCTGGGGAAACCAAACATGGTGCTCAGTATCTAACTTAACAGGAGGCAAATAATAATGAATACCCAAATTTCTAAGAAATTTGTGAAGTCCGGGTTTTAACCGATTCGGTTGGAAGTACTTTGGGCCTGAATAGCTCCGCGGTCGGGCGTCCCTTCCGCGTAAGATTCTGTAGACAATTGTGGCAGGTGCCGATCTACAGGTCTGTTGAGTTTCGTGGCAAGCTGTGAGGGTCGGACTTTTGGTGACGAGAAGGGCTGCAGAGCGGCGCGTTGTGACGGCCTCAAAATGCGGAATTCACTGTTTCGATTCTTACTTGATTCCGTTCAGGAATCGTGCAGTTATCATGCGCCGTCGCTTTCTGTGCCTGCATGGAGACCTCCGAGGAGGGATTTTTGGTCCGTGACTTTTTCGAGCATTTTAGTGCCGCTGATTAAAACTATCATTTTTTGTCTACTGCTTGTCTTCCTGACTTGTTTGCTACAGACTCTGTGAATTTTGGAGAGTGCATCTGACACTTCTAAATATGCCGGCCTGGCACATGAGAAAAAGGCAGGACACAGTCATGTGTCGCAAAAAAATCTACTCAAGTAAAAACTCAAAAAGGAATTACAGCAGCCTGTGTGCCAGACCTGTGGGACAAATTAAAATACGTTCAGCTGTTGCAGCGACTCTGGCAGGCTAGAATCAGAGGGTTGCATGGAATAATTAAGTGGGGATCCAGGCAAAGAGGGTCAGGTGTTGTCAAACTCAGTAGAAAAATACAAGTTAGACTGTGTTGACTTGCAATGCAGAAGCAGGGAGGGCACGAAAAAGGGAGCGCTTGAAAACGGAAACAAAACACACAAAAATGACCGCGTCGAAATTTGGGCGGGCGGAGCCCTTCTATTTTAACAAAAGAAATGCATCAAATCACTTCTGCATGCACAGTGCTGTTTTTGCTGCTAAATCATTAACACGCGCCGATTTCTTGGCATTGTCTTATAAACAGGAGGGTGGTATAAAAGACCAATTGACCAGGATAAGTTCATAATGCAAAGCGGCGTGTACTACGCGATGAGTGCTCTTTTACTTTATACGAGCTCAGAATTTGAGGGACCTGAAGTTTTAGGGACGAATTTAGACTACAGTGCCGCCTTCGCCTCTATGCACTTTACCATATTGACTTTGTAGAGGCTTAATTAGTGGATCCCATGTGCTCCATGTTACACTCTCTATGAAAAAGGGACACAGGAAAATGGTGTGCGGAAGTGATAAGTTTCAGCAGCACTCAAACGTGCGGAGATTTATACACAGAGATATAATTGTCACTCCATCTCTGAAACTGATTAACTTTGTTGTAAATGCACCTCTCCTTTTCCATTAAAATGTGGGGAGAAGCATTCACCAAGTTTATCCTTTATTGCTTTGTCTCTTTCATTATGTATGCTGAACACTTGCAACAAAGTGGCATGTACTCACTTTGCCGAGCTCTTGCCCCCTCTGACTTGTTGGCCACCAGGATAACCTGGTCTGAGTGTGGCATGGCCTTGTGCAGCCACGCCGCCAGTTCCTCATCAGAAGCAAGGATTCCATCCCTGTGCGTGTGTAGCACTGGTTGTCAGTCAAAATGCCCCCGCGCTGCTAGCAAGCTTGAACAAGCAGTTCTATTATATCTCATATCAGGGGAATGCAATTGCATCATTGCACAGGCACATGGGATAATGCCATGCAGTAAAAATGCTCTTTGCTTGAGGAAATTTTCAATAGAGTGGCGCTTCACCACATGCCGTCGTTTTAGAGTTACGAACCCGCACAACAGCAATTACCTCCACGCCCTCACCTCGCATCCACCACCATCATTGCCATATGGACTTTTCTTAACAATTCTGCTGTGATGGAAGCAGCTCTACCCTGTAGTTGGAGGGAATGGAACAAGGCAGTACAGTGTTGCGCGCTCTGCCTTGAATGCAGTGCTTCACAATTGGTCTTCTTGCGGTTTGCATCCCTCACTGCACGCCTTCATGCAGACCAGCGGTTTTTGGCACAGCTTGCAAATAACCGTCCCTGAAACCTTATACACAAGGCTTATGGTTGTGTCCAAAGACCGTAAGTGTTCGCAGCAAAGTCCGGATAATGGCCAACCTCCTAATTCAAGTACCTGTATAGAGTCCTCCTGCATGCTAGGCTCCATGCCTGACGTGTCCATCACCCTGAACACCAAGTCCCCCAGCTGCCCTGTCTGCTCTTGCCAGTCTCGGGTGACGTGCGAAAGGGGGGTGTTGTGCACCTGTAAGAAGGAGGATTAGCACGGTTGTAAGCACGACTTGAACAGAAGATGTTTTCCACTTGTGAAGCAACTTATTTACAATCTCTGCACTGAGCAGAAGAGGGGCCACCTAATAACTTGATATCAAGAGCCTCTTAAGAGACGCAACACCCACCACAGCCGAACGCTTTCGGACGAGCCGGTTGAACAAAGCAGACTTGCCAACATTTGGTCGCCCTACAAGAGCCACCTGAGGGAACATAACCATTTGCGTGCTTCAAAAGACTAGAGGGCTGCTGCTACTGGACAAGTTGGGCACTTGAGGAATGCATTCAGCAAAACACCTTGGAAGCAGGGCCACATCACCTTTGGAAGCAGGTCCACATCACTCGTGCCCGGCTCCCTCTTTTCTCTACCAGCTCTCTTCCTCTTTGCTTGTTGAGCTTCGTCTGTTCGCTGCGTGGTACGGAGGCTTGCGTGCGGGATGTGCACGCTGTGCGCTGTGCTCAGGTAGGCTGCTGCTGCTGTCGCATAATGCCTGAGTCCTCTGCACCCTCCTTGCTGCAGGAACAGCATCATCTTGGTTCATGCAAGCAGGGATATCTTTAACTAATGGCAAGTCCTCAGGCAACTGATATTTCGGTTGAAAGGCACTTTTAATCTATTTTTCTAGGCACGGCAGTAGTCAGCGGTCATGGCACCTCAGGTTTCTCCTCTGGGCTTTGCTCTTCAGAGCATGGGTCTGAGGAGCCCCAACGGGGCTGGGCAGGCTCCTGTCATCTCTCCCTCCAGCATCGTCGCTGCGTCCCCAGCGGAGAAGAAGAAGATTGAGCTCTTCTCAGCGGTGCGTCTCAAGAGAGGAGGGGGGGGCTCTTTTGTCGCAGGCTCGCGCGAGAGGGAGCTCCTGAGCATTTCACACTCAGTCCTGTGAAGAGACCTCTGACTTTGGTCGAAGCAGTAAAGACTGACCCGTTCTGCTCTACCTTGATCCTTGCAGGAGTACTACGCGTGAGTGTAGGGTTGGAAGAAGGGGCAGGAGAGAACCGCAAGAGAGAGGCTCGATTACTGATGCATGCAAAACAGACACGATGCGCCCTCCCCTCCTTCTGGCATGCAACTTTCTATACCTCTGACGATGTGTGGGAAAAGGGAGGATTGAGAGGCTCGATGGAGAGAGGGAGAGAGAGGCTCGTTCGATGCTCTTAAGTCGGCAAACTTGATTTCTGCATCGATTGCTTGCACGTTGGTTTGTCCATCACTGTGCGCGGATGGCATGTAGTTGTATCCATTATCCACTCATGAGCTTCGCGTATGCTGCATTGCTATCTGCACACACACACACACACACACACACACACACACACACACACACACACACACACACACACACACACACACAACACATACATGCACGCACTCTCACGCACACTCACACATACACGCGCACACACACACACACACACACGCATATGCACATACAATGTGCATGCATTTGCGTGTGTGCGCACGTACTCTCTCTCTCACACACACACACACACACACACACACTGCAGGACATGTGCTGTCGGTGGTGCCATTGCCTGTGGAGGTACCCACACTGCCGTCACGCCATTGGATGTTGTCAAGTGCAACATCCAGGTGGACCCCAAGAAGTACGGAGGCATTGTCAATGGCTTCAGCACGGTGGCTCGTGAGCAGGGCATGGCTGGCATCATCCGAGGCTGGTTCCCCACATTGATGGGCTACTCAGCCCAAGGTGCCTTCAAGTTCGGCCTGTACGAGTATTTCAAGAAGTGAGTATGCTGTTGAGATAGAGAGAGAGAGAGAGAGAGAGAGAGAGAGAGAGAGAGAGAGAGAGAGAGAGCGCGATTGCTGCGATGAGGAGGTTTAAGGAGCTTCCTGTTTGCTTTTGAGCTACCTGAATTCTTACCATTGCTAGTGATCACCTTGTGGTTGCTGTTTTAGCGTGCTTTAGAATATATACACGTACACACACGTATCGACGCACGTGCAGATACGCACACACACACTCACACACTCTTCAGCCCCTGGCTCTCACACTTCCGCATCTTTGCACGCTTCATCGCAGGACCTACTCAGACATGGCAGGGGAGGAGGTGGCCAAGAAGTACCAGAACGCCATCTTCCTTGCAGGATCTGCCAGTGCAGAGTTCTTCGCTGACATTGCCTTGTGTCCATTTGAGGCTGTGAAGGTGCGTGCAGGATTAAAATAAGAATGCATGTTCCCCCGTCCTTACGCACCTTTATCATGCTTAGCCTGAGTGTGTGAGCCTGAGCAGCCTGCAGTCCATGGAAGTGGGGGCAGTTGTGAAGCAATGTTCAGCCAGCAATAAGCCATCCAGCCTTTATTAATTGTTTGTTTAACTTCTTGCTGCAGAGGGAAGCCACCTGGTATACGCTTGTACGCAGCTGCATCTTGTTCTTTAACCGCACCAACTACCTGTCGAACTCAACCTCATCACCCCCTAATCCTCGCCTCGCCCACCACAGGTCAAGGTGCAGACATCTCCAGGCTACGCCAAGGGCTTGACAGATGGTCTGCCCAAGTTCATTGCTCAAGAGGGCTTCGGCAGCCTGTTCAGGGGTGTGGTGCCCTTGTGGTGCCGCCAGATCCCCTACACCATGGTCAAGTTCGGTAGGTTGCAAGACTTGCGCTTATTGTATATCGTTGTCTGGGTGGTTTGTTCAATCTGTGATTAAGCTGGTACTAAATACCAGTTGGATTTTACCCCTGCCACAGTGTTTTGTGTTGTTGGTGTTATTCAAAAGGTCAAGAGTTTACAGGAGGCCTTGGAAACGCTGTCACTGACTCTGTGCTCACAGGTGCCTGTGCATTGCACATGACACACCATTTGCTTGCTTCACCCCTGTTGCCTGCAGGTGCCTTTGAGAACACCGTCCAGGCCTTGTACAAGTACGTCGTCCCCAAGCCCAAGTCAGAATGCTCCAAGGGCGAGCAGCTGGGTGTATCTTTTGGAGCTGGTTACATTGCCGGTGTGCTGTGCGCCGTTATCTCCCACCCTGCCGATAACCTTGTGTCCAAGATGAACGCCCAGAAGGGTGTGCCGGTGAGTGAGCAGGCTCGTGATGAATGGCAGGCAAGAGGGGCAAAGCGTGACATTGGCATCCTCAGCGTTTGCTAGCAATGTGGCCTTAATCATTCGGGAGTGACCCTGCGTGCGCCACACGACTCTGGCCGGCCACCGCTATTTCCACGCTGTCATCCAATTGATTTGTTTCGAAAGTGTCTCAGTGCAAAGCGTCAGAGCAAAGACACAACGGAGCAAAGGCACAAACCGGGAACTGTTTTCTGCTACCCCTGCTACCCCATTGAATGACCTCACCCCTTCTTGCCCACAGGCTGCCGATATCATCAAGGACATGGGCTGGACCGCCCTGTTCACCCGTGGGCTGGGCCTGCGTATCTTCATGATTGGCTCTCTCACAGGCCTGCAGTGGGGCATCTACGACGCCTACAAGGTGTCAGTGGGTCTGCCAACCACCGGCTCAGCCCAACCAGCAGCCCCACCTGTAAGTTTCTTTTCAGCTTTGCTTTGCGCATGCTGCTTATTGAGCACACACTGCTTTTTTTTTCTGTTCTGGACTCCGTCAATCGTGTTGTCACTATCGGCACAGATCCCTCTTTTCCTTATTTGCTCTGTGTGATTGAATAAGAGGGGGTTATCTGGGCAAAAGCCAAAACATGCTCCTTTTTGCATGAGAGGTGCAATTTTTCACACGTCATTTCATCAAATTGGACCCAACCCTAGCTTCAAACTGATGCTGACTTTATAAGCTACCCGAGCATGTGCTCAGATTTAGACAAGTCGCCCTGCGCACAGAATGACAGGACTAAAAGCACACGTCGTGCACCTGTACCCTAGATGGGTGCTTTCCAGGGGGAATGGCTCATTAATTTGCATATCTCGCCAACCACTTAGTCCTTTTGCCCCATTTCTCTTGCAATAATCTTGATTTACTCTAAGGATTCCATAACACCAAAAATCACTCAGTTTGGTGCGCTGGCTGGTCAGATACAGCATATGGCTGCTCAGAAAGTAGGGTTCACGCCGCGGCTACATAGCAGAGCTGAGCTTGAAACCTGCAAGTTATGGCCACCTGCCCTAGGAGCATGCAAAAAACATGCCCATTTTTGGCCTCATATAACCCCCTCTGTGATTGAATTGGGTTAAATTTAGGGGTTAAAAATTAGGGTCGTTTCCATTGCTTCCATGATGCATCCATAATGCAACCAACTCTCGCTGCAAATAACGGAATTTGCTACTTCCTCAGCATAATTAACGAGGTATGGAAGTGCTAATGTTTGGATAAGCATTACGATTTATGTGTCTGCAGACTTAGTGACACAAAATGACGTTTCCTTGGCAGCTAGGGTATACCAATTGTAGGTTAGCAAGACAGGTTTGTGACCAGGCTCAGTAGGTGTCAGTGGTGTCCAGGCATTGCACACTGCTTATCCTATTGATAGCGTGCATCACTTCCGACTGCTTATTCATACACATAACCTGTTCCCCACTCCTGCACAGGCCCCAGAGAAAAAGTAAGTTAGTACGGCACCAGAAGGTATGAGGAACTGAGCGACAGCAGGAGCCAGCCATAAGCATGCCCATCAAGCCTGGATGACGTGGTTATGCGATTCAGCTTATTATTTGCTATTATATCCTGTGAAGCAATTGCACCTTGTGCAAGCAGCAGAGGCACCTCCTTTGTAAGTTATAGACGATTACTGGTTCAAGATGGTTATGTTATTCGCTCGGTTCCCCCACAACCGATTTTTCCTGACGTCTCTGCACAGCTATCTACACGCTAGTGCAGCGCCCCCGCCCCTCCTTTCCCTTCCCTAGATTACTTTGCCATACTTGTTTTTTTCCTACAGAATTACTAGATCAGACAAGAACAGGCTGTGTAAAAGCTATCTGCCCCATCTGCAAGAAGCTAGAAGCTAGGGGTAAGGGTAAGGGTTACACAGCTATATCCGCCAGCGAGGGCAGTTGAGCTATAGCATAAGGGTAAGGGTAAGGGTTACACAGCTATATCCGCCAGCGAGGGCAGTTGAGCTATAGCATAAAAA